>Ga0075430_100003395_pt1 | contig 13311 bp, 14 predicted proteins | sample RhiMetdeltSRZDD4_FD_75294 | JGI IMG/M metagenome (GOLD analysis project Ga0075430, IMG submission 75294) | Populus rhizosphere microbial communities from Tennessee, USA - Rhizosphere MetaG P. deltoides SRZDD4 | ecosystem: Host-associated > Plants > Roots > Rhizosphere > Soil | place: USA... | reverse complement strand
TTCTCCCTTGAAAACGGTCTTCTTGCCGAACATCCCATCACACGCGGACGCGACGAAACCGAGCAGATCGAAGGGATCTCGACAGTGACCGGGGGATCGATGGAGGGCCCGCCGGGAAGCGTGTCGATATTGCGACTGAGCCCCACGGCTGTGGACTGGATACCATCCACGAGACCTCGCGCGTCTTCCAACACAACGTCGCAGCCGCCGGTGAGGGATTTCAACCCCTGCCCGTCGTGCGATCAAATCTCATCCGCCGGCCACAGTCAGGGGATCGCGCTCGTCTTCGGGCGCGGCCGAGTCGTCATCATCGGTGAAATGGGTGCCCTGGTTGATTACTCGGTGCCCGGTATGCAGAACCGTCAGTTCGCGCTCAACGCGGTGCGATGGCTCGCTCGCGAATTGTGATATCCGTACCGTGGCCGCCGGTCCGCGCCGTGGGAGTACGAAGTGCCGGATGACGTGAAGATTCAGGCGCTGGTTGAAGCGAAACAGCAGAGGAGCCTGAAGGCGCGCGGCTTTCTCAACCCACGCCGGGTGACATCGTTTTCGTTTTGGATCACCGCAATCTGCCTGTTCATTGCCGTCGGAGCCTCGATCCTCGCCATCTGGGAATTCACGGGGACAGACGCGCTGTGGCGCACTGTCGCGACCTGCGTCGTCGTCGGTGTCGGAACCCTCGCGTTCTCCTGGATTAATAGCCTCTTCGATGTGCGCAACGAGTGACGTTGAGCATCATCGATCCGTCACTTTACCCCGCTTCGACAGACTCTCAGCGCCAAAGACCGGAACGATCAGCACAGCGCCGATTGTCAACAGCGCTCCCATGACGTTCTCGATACCGGGCGCAACCGGCGATGTCATGAAAACGTCCAGCGCGGCATGAAATAGAGCGACGACAGTGATTGATCCTTCACTCGAGTTGAAGAGCCACGTGCAACGAGGCCTTGTCATCCGAGGTGAAGATGCCGGGCAGAAAAACCGGAGAGATGAACGACAGCGCAAGGAGCGTCGCGAGCATGAGGACCGGGGCCGTCAAGAGCGCTACGCCGTACCACTTCGCGCCGACTCGACACGTGAGCAGGCGCGATACGAACTCGCGAATCCCGGTGCCGCGATGGAAAAGCACGGTCAGCAGCAGGCCAGTGAGGCTTGGGCCGGCCAACATGGCCATCAGCGCGTAGGCGAAGCGGGGGTCGCTCGCAGGCGTGGTCCCGCGCATTCCGCCCGCGCTGCCAATGGCGAGAAGAGCGCCGCCCCAGGAAATCGCAAACGTCAGCGCGAAGTAGGCGGTCACCGGGTGTCGCCGAGCGAATGCCGTGATGGTCGTCATGGTGACCTCTTGCTACCTCTGAAGCACGGAGTACAGCGCATCCCTGAGCGCCACATCCCTCGGATCTCCCGTGAGTGTCGTTCCCATCTGGCTCGTCACATATGCGTATCCAACTCCGGTTTCAGGATCGGCAAACCCGAGCGAGCCTCCGGATCCCGGCGATCCGAACGAGCGGGGGCTGCCGAACGGCCATACCGGGCTCGGTTTCATGAATCCCAGGGAGAACTGCACCGGACCCTTCAGGCATTCGTCGTAGAAACCGCGCTTCGCGGGGACGGCCGGCGCAGCGAGCAGGTCCAGCGTCTCCTGTCGGAGTCCCAGTTCGCGCCCACCGGTCGCGAAGACGCTATATGCGTGCGCAATACCGCGAGCCGTGCCGACGGCGCCGCCCGACGGCACCTCGAAGTTGCGGGCGTAGATGCGCTGCTCGTCGTGGGGATATTCGGAGCCTCGGAGCGCGCGAACGATCTTGGCTCGCGGATTCATCACTTCAAGCGCGAAGCGGAGGGGGAACCCGCGCACCAAATCGATTGTCCCCGGCCTGGTGATGGTGGCCAGACGCGAATTCGGGATGTCCTCGGGCAGCCTGATGTACACGTCCAAACCGAGTGGTGTCGCGATCTCGTCCTGGAAGAACTGTCCGAGCGTGCGGTGCCGCGGGTCGATGCGGCGCAACAACTCACCCTGATAGAACCCGAGCGTGATGGCGTGATAGGCCTGTCTCGTGCCAGGCTCCCACGCCGGCTTCTGACGAGCGAGCACGACGGCGAGGCGATCAAGATCGGCCATCACATTCCGATCGACAGGTTCGTCGAAGGCGAACAAACCGGCCTGATGAGCGAGAAGCTGGCGGACGGTGATCGTCTCCTTGCCGTTCTCCGCGAACTCAGGCCAGTAGTGCGCCACTCGCTCTTCGTAATCGAGCCAGCCTCGCGAGTGGGCAATCGCCAGCGTCATCGCTGCCAGGCCCTTCGTGGCGGAGTGGACGATCACCATGGTGCCCTCGTGCCACGGCTCGCCCGTCTGCTTGTTGCGAATACCGCCCCAGAGATCGATAACCTTCTCTCCCTGGTAGTAGGCACAGCACGCGCCTCCGAGCTCTCCGCGTCGAGTGAAGTTGTCGGCAAACGCTTCGCGCACTGCCTCGAAGCCGCGCCTCATATGTCCTTCGACAACGACGCCGTCTAGTGTGACTAGTGACATAACGCCTCCGTATCCTGCAGGGCCCGGCGCTGACGGTCTTCGGCCATTTCGCGCGTGACGTCGAGCAGGCCATTGACCAGCACGTGCGCACCCGAGCCAACGCCGAATGTCCAATAGCGTCTGAACCAGCGGCGCGCATGCTCATCGGTCGTGGCCGTCCGCATCACGGCCGTGAGCAGCGTTCGGCGTTCGCCCAGCGGCTGAACTGACAGTGAATAGACCGACTTCGCATACCCGGGCTCGTTGAAGCTTTCGAATGCCAGGGGTGAGACCCTGGCGTACGAGATAACAGGCAGCCAGAACTTGCCGACGAGCCCCAACGCAATCTCGTCCCGGTCGCGCTCGGCGAGGAGGATCCATCCCCCCTGTTCCGGTGGAAGCGTCGTCACATCACGCAGCTGCAATTGCCTCGGCGCTCGCGGTGGAGCCTGACCATGCAGAAGGCGATTGACGACGTCGGGCAGGATGCGGACGGAACCCAGCGCGGCGACGAGCGGTCGTCGGCGACCGACGTCGATCAGATCGACCTCCATCAGGGCCGCCCACGTCGTTGCGACATCCGCGTCGACAATCGTCGCGATCGTGTCTGATACGTCGTAAACCGGAAGAAATTCATCGACCAACATCTCGTTCATCCTTTGATGGTCGTCCCCTCACCCGCCCAGACTCGAAGCTTTACGGAGGCGTGATTCCGCGGCGCGCGCGCGGCGTTCTGCCTCCGCTTTGACTGGCTGAAGCGTCATCCATCGAATGGCGATGATGCCCGGCGAGAGGAACGACCAATACCGCCGGAACTTCGCTCGCGCCCATGCGTCAGTCGCGATTGCTCGCGTCTCCGTACGGAACACCGATTCGGTGGGGGTGAGCCGATCCGCGCGAAGCGTCCACGCGATCTTCACGTAACCAGGCTCGTTGAACGTCGCGAACTCGTCGGGCGACAGCCCGCGAAATTCGACATTCGCCTTCCACGGCTGCGTCACCGCGCCCACCACGACTTCACGGCCCGGCACTTCCGCGAGAACGCGCCAGCCAAGCGATTGCGTCAACGCCAGCAGTCCAGGCGGGCGCGTTGATCGGTCGGGTTCGCTGCCGAGGATGACCTCGCGCGCCCGGAAAATCGCTCGCGCAATTGGCGACTGCCACAGGTCCCCCTCACCTGCCGCGGCTAATGTGATCTCCGCCGGCGCACTCACACCGATGTGATGACGTTCTGCGATGTCGTAGCTCGGCATGAAGCGATCGAGTAACGGATCCTGACTGCCAGTAGCCGAACGCGAGGGCCGCCCATAACGAAACCAGGTGATGCCGGCGTACGTGGCGTACGCGCCAGTGGCGACACCGACGCCTGTGGCCAACCACCGGGCGAGAGACCGAGTGCTCGAGAACGGAGTCATATGCATGCTGCCAACGCATAACCCTTGCCGAAACCAAGTGGCAATCTGCAAGGCAACGAACGACCGCGACCACTACGCGTCGCGGAATGTTTCCGGGCGCGGGCGGGATTTTTCGCCGGCGGATTGAAGGTCCGGGACCGGCTGCTGGATCTGAGCCAGCGGCGCACCCTGCTTCTCTGGCACGCCATTAGCCTCACATGGACGGAAAGGAGGACTTATGGCCCACGCAACGCTTTCTGAGATCGACACGCGTATTCGAGACCTGGTGACACGCGAACTGGAGTGGGATGCTGCCGTCGACGCCAGCGCGATCGGCGTGGCTGCGCAAGATGGAACAGTCACTTTGACCGGCTATGTCGACACTTATCTCTGCAAACTGGCGGCAGAGCGCGCGGCCAAACGCGTCCGCGGCGTGCGGGCCGTCGCCAACGAGATCGAAGTACGACCCAAAGTTGGTCGGACCGATCCTTCGATTCTGCTGTTCGCGAGCTTTACGCTGCTGTTTCAGCCGAGGGCACTCTCGAATCCGCCGGCGCAGCTCGGTGAAGGGTCTGGGTCCGAAGTGCCCCCGGGCGACTCCGATGACTTCGACCTGCAGGCCGTCGCAACCGACCCCGCGGCTCGTCACAAGCTCATTGCCGCCATTGCCCTGAACCTGAAGCAGCTCTACTTCGATCGTGCCATCGGCCAACAACTGGCAGACGCATTACTGGCGCACCACAGGAACGGCGATTATGAATCGCTCGACATGCCAGCGGATCTGGCAGCTCGTATCAACAGGGACATTCAGACCGCCAGTCGCGCTCTTGGAATTCCTCGCGGCGTATTCGTTGCGGACGTGGTCTATAGCGCGCGACCGCTGCCCACGGGCCCGCCGCCCCCGATGACGGAGGAAATGCGGGAGCGTAATCGCGCAACGATGCTGCAGCAGAATTGTCTCTTCGAAGCGGTCGACATGCGGCCGCACAACGTCGGCTACATGAAGCTGAATGGCTTTGCCGATGCGACAGTATGCCGGGAAACGATTGGCCGCGCCATGGCATCGCTGAATAATGCCGATGCGCTCATCATCGACCTGCGGGATAACGGCGGTGGGTTGGGCGATACCGCACTGCAAATCGCCGGGTATCTGTTCGATCGCCCGACATACATGTACGATCCGCGGCCAAACTCTCCAGTTCCTGCCAGGACCGCATCGCCGATTGCGGGCAACGAGCTCGCCGACAAACCCGTGTACGTTCTGACGTCGTCAAGTACACAGTCGGCGGCCGAGTATGTCGTTTACAACTTGAAAATGTTGAAGCGGGCAACAGTCGTCGGTGCGACGACGGCGGGGCATCAGCACTCGGGCGCGTTTCACCGCATCAGCGATCACTTCGGCATGGGCATTCAGCAAGCGGCGCCTCCCGACAATCCCTATCCCGTGAAGGGATGGGAAGTCATCGGTATTGAGCCCGACGTGATGGTCTCGAATTCCGAAGCCCTCGACGCGGCGAGAAAGCTCGCCGAACATGGGCCACGACACCAATAATCCGCGCCCGTGCCGTGGACGCATGTCACACTCCACATTAACGGACGCTTAAGAAGTCCAACGTTGTAAAGACAACTGCTTAACGCACGGGAGCCGTAAACGTCACCGTGCCTGATCGCGTAGCCAGCTCGATCCCGACCGGATGCGATCATGTTGATCGGCATCGTCGAGAAGAACGCGATCATGCAGATGGACTTCGCGCTCGAGGCGCAACGGAGCGGAATGAGCGTCGAAAGGGCGTTCTATCAAGGCTGCCTTGTCCGCTTCCGGCCGATCATGATGACGACCATGGCGGCGATGCTCGGCGCCGTGCCGATTGCCATCGGCTACGGTGCGGGAGGCGAAGCGCGCCAGCCGCTCGGTCTCGTCGTCGTGGGCGGGCTGCTCTTCTCCCAGCTCGTGACCCTGTACCTCACACCCGTCGTCTTCATCTACATGACGCAACTGCAGGAGTGGCTGGGGAGACGATCGCGCGTCGGCGAACCGCTCGGACCGTCCGAAGCGCCCGTGAAATAGCGGCGAACCGCGACGCGTTCGCGCCAAAGCCAGCGCCTTCTCAGATTTTATTAGCGACGACGATGTGGGCATTCGCTCCGGTTCGTCGGCGCCGTCCCCAGGCTCGCCCGATAAGCCGCCGCTACAGGTCTAAGAACCTCGCTACACGCGAGCGATGGCGCTTTGGAGGGTGAGCACTGCGAGCACGGTTTCATGTCCCTGCAGATTTCGGGACAGGGCATGCCGCCGTGCGCAGTCGTGATGTCTTGCACATCGTCACCGAGGGCATCTCGGCGTGTACCGTAGCCTCATGGGCATTCCGTTCGAGCGCTTCCATCGAATTTCTTCAAGAGGAACGATCTTCTGTTTGACGCTGGTCGCGATCCTGACCGCCGCGCCAGCTCGCGCGCAATACGTCCAGATCCAGTCGTTCGAAGTGACACCGTTCATCGGGGCACGGCTGGAAGGATCCTTCCACATTCAGCCGGACGGAGCCGCGCCGATTGAGGCCACGTTGACCGACGCGACGAGCTATGGCTTTTCCGCCGGTGTTCGTTTCGACGACTTCTCACTCATCGAGTTCCGCTGGGCGCGGGCGACGTCGGCATTGCGGTTCGGCGCTCCGTTCGTTTCCCTCGGGCCATCCCTCGGAGACGTCACGCTGAACCAGTTTCACGCAGACTTCACGCGGGAGTTCGTCATTCCTGAGGTGAAAGGTCTCCGATCGTTTCTCACTGGAAGCGTCGGCGCCACTCACCTGGGAGCGGCGCAGGACGACTTCACCCGCTTGTCATTCGGGTTCGGCGGCGGCCTGAAACAATTCCTCGGTTCCAGGCTCGCCATTCGAGCTGAAGCGCAGTGGGTGCCTATCCTGGTCGAACCGTCAGTCGGCGGGTTCGCGTGCGGCACCATTCAGTTCGGCGGCTGTCTCGTGGTCCTGAATGGCGAACTCGTCCAGCAGTTCCAGCTCAGTATCGGGCCCGTCGTGAGATTCTGAGCGTGGTCAGCCGTCGACCACGGCGCCCAGGTCACGCTGCTTTGAGATACTGTGTCTCTTACTCCCCTAGGCTCGGCTCCGACGTCCCATGGATCTCGATCTCAGTCTCGAGCGCATAGAGGAGGCCGCTCGGACGATCGAGCCGGTCTTCTTGAACACACCCCAGTACGCCGACGAGCAGCTGAGTGCCGCACTTGCCCGCCACGTCGTCGTAAAGGTCGAGACGGCCAACCCGCTCCGGAGCTTCAAAGGGCGCGGCGCGGATTTCTTCATGGGGCGGGTTGACCCGCGCGCGACCGTGGTGTGTTCATCGACGGGTAACTTCGGGCAGGCGATGGCCTATGCTGGCCGGCGCCGTGGCATTGGCGTGCAGGTGTTCGTCCCCGAGAATGTGAATCCCGTCAAGCTCGCTCGGATGCGAGCCTTCGGCGCGCGCGTTACGCTGGCAGGCGCCGATTCGGCCGCCAGCGAAGCGGCCGCCCGCGACTACGTCGCCGGGAGAGAGGGCTGCGTGTATGTCGAGGACGGGAAGGAGACGGCGATCGCCGAGGGTGCCGGCACCATCGGCGTGGAGCTGATCGCGGCTGGCCCGTTCGACGCGGTGGTCGTACCCGTCGGCGACGGCGCGCTGATCACAGGCATCGCGCGCTGGATCAAAGATCGAGCGGCGCAGACCCGCATCATCGGGGTGTGCGCCAGCGGAGCGCCATCCATGGCTTTGAGCTGGCGGGCAGGCAAGCCCGTAGTGACCCAACGTTCGGACACGATCGCGGAAGGTATCGAAGTGCGCGTACCGGTGCCGGAATCGGTGGTTCGTCTCGTGGCGCTGGTGGACGACATGGTGCTTGTCCACGACAGCGACCTGCTCGAGGCGATGCGGCTCTCCGTCCAGACCCTGGGGATCGTGTTGGAACCGTCGGGAGCGGCGGGGCTTGCCGCCATTCGAGTTCACAAACTCGCCGGCGATCGGTTGGCGACGGTCTTGACCGGCAGCAATCTCCGGCCCGATCACCTTCACGCGCTGACCGACTAACCGTCAGTACTCGTCACATCGCCGCACGTCGGCGCGGGAGGCATTCGTTCGAATTCCAAGAGCGGACTGGCACCGACGATAAGGAGCGTCGCGCCAGTCCGATGATTGATCCTCTCGTGCGAACGGCTTTGTCAGCTGTCGCATCGCAGAGGCGGGGTTAGCACTGGCCAATCTTCTTGATCGACGTCACACGGAATTCGGGCATCGCGTTCTTGGTCTCGACGCGCGAGCGAGTCTTACTGTCCGCCCCGTCCTCGCGCTCTGTCCGCGTGGTCGTTTCAGTGCGGCTGTCGCCACCGGGAATCAAGGTGCCAGTCACCTCGACCTTCTCGCCGACGTGCTCCTGAACTGTCACCGACTCACCCGGGACCAGTGCGTAGCTCGTGCTTTGGGTCGTTGTGCTCGAGGTCGGCGTCTCGGTCGTCGTGGTCTTTGTTACAGGAACCACTTTGTCGAGCACGTAGGTCTTTGCCTGAGTACCCGTTTGCACACATCCCGTATATGTCACCGTCTGGGGTGAGCCGCCCGAGGCTTTTGTCTCCGTCTTCGTCGTTGTCTCCTGCGCGTTGGCGACCAGCGCCGAGCAGCCAAGAGCCAGTACGAACGATGTGATGAATCGCCTCATGTGTTCTCTCCTCTCAAAAAGGTCTGCCGTGGGTTTGTTTCTGCAACCATGCGGCCAGAACACACTCAGCTGTGTAGCTCAACTACCGTTCTTTCCTCTCTATTCCGGTAGAGGCATGGGTGGTCCTCTTCTTTTCGGGTGATACGACGCACGCCGCAGGAACGGCATCAACAAAGGCTCGAACGAGCGGCACGCGACCGGAATCGCGATGCCACGCAAGGGCAACATGCCACTCCGCCTGGGGCATGCCCAGTTCCTGAAACCGGACGCCCGGCAGGCGCATCAGCGCCGCCGAGCGTGGGACGAGCGCCACGCCGAGGCCTGCCCGTACGAGCGACGCGACCGTGAACAGCTCGTACGCTTCCTGCACGACGCGAGGTGCGAAGCCTGCCGCCGCGCAGACACTCAGCACGTGATCGTGGAAGCTCGCGGATCTCGAACGCGCAATGACAATGAACGGTTCGGACGCGAGGGAGCGCAAGCCCGCACTCGTGCTCCACCGGACGTTCGGCCCGAGCGCGGCAACCAGCTGCTCGGTCAGCACGTGGCGCGTCTGCAGCCGGTTATTGCCGTTGCGTCGACGGATGAAGCCGACGTCGATCTTTCCGCTGACGAGCGCGTCGATCTGATCGGGAGTCGACATGTCGCGGAGATGCAGCTGGACTTCAGGATGCGAGCGGCGGAACTGCAGGAGCACGTCGGGCAACAGACTGAAAATACTGGCTATGCCAAATCCGATGCGCAGGAGTCCGGCTTCGCCTCGGGCGGCTCGTTGCGTGAGAGCGACAGCCGCCGAGGCTTCCCCCACCAGGTGTCGGCCGCGACTGGCGAGCAGCCGGCCGGCCTCGGTGAGCCGCACATCGCGATAGCCCCTGACGAGCAGCGGACCACCGATACGCTCCTCCATCCGGCGGAGCCGTTTGCTCAACGCCGGTTGCGAGACGTGCAGCCGCCGCGCGGCGCGGCCGAAGTGCAGCGTGTCGGACAGGGCGAGCAGTGCCTGCAGGTCGTCGAAGTCCACATCCATAGCCAGAAGTTATCAGATCTCGCCAAATGTTTCATTGGACGGAATCGCTCGCACTGCGCGACGATGGATCGCGAGAGGCTGAGCGATGTTCGATGCGAGATGGAGCGACGTGCTGGGAGCGACGAGGGCCGCTGCGGCGCTCGTGATACCGCCGCGGGTCTTTAACGACCGACGATACCGGCGCCGCAACGGCACGACCAATTCCGATCGCCGCCGGATTGCCATCGACATGGACGAGGTGATGGCCGACGCCTTGCGCGAGCATTTGCGCCGGTACAACGGCATGTACGGCGCGGCTCTCACCGCGGCCGATCTACAGGGATGGCACCTCGAAGACTATGTCCCGCCGGCACATCGCGCGGCAGCGGAAGCGATGATCGACGCGTCGTTTTTCGAGAACCTCGAGGTGCTGCCGGATTGCCAGGCCGTGGTCCAGGAACTCGCTGCGCGTTTCGACGTGTTCATCGTGTCTGCAGCGATGGACGTGCCGTGCTCCTTCGACGCGAAATACCGGTGGCTGGAACGGCACTTCCCCTTCATTCCGTCCAGACAGATCGTGTTCTGCGGTGACAAGAGCGTCATCGACGCCGACTACCTGATCGACGATAGGGCGAGGCACTTCGCCCACTTCAAGGGCAGGGCGCTGCTCTTTTCGGCCCCGCACAACGCTGGAGAGACGCGGTATCAGCGTGTCTCCTCCTGGAAGGACGTGCGCGCCGTCTTCGCAGACCTCTGAACCGCTAGCCGGCTTGACCGGCTCGACTGCCGACAAATGAATCAAGTTTCCCCCGGTCAAGACGGCTCGCCCGCCCGGAGGGCGGGCAAAAGATACTGCTACTAGCGAGGCGGAGCCACATGCTCGTCGGTCGGAGGCGGAGCCTCGCTAGATCTGATACCCCTTCGCCAGGGCAGAGAACGACGCGACTTCGGCGGCTTGCCGCGACGGGTCCCAGCCAAGCTCGCCAGCCATCAGCCGCGCGACTCCGGGCGCCATTGCTTCCGCGGCGCGTGCATTGAGGAACAGCGCCCGTGTGCGGCGCGCCAGCACATCTTCGACTGTACGCGCCATTTCGTGCCGGGTAGCCCAGACCACTTCGGCGCCGATGTAAGGCAGCTGTTGATGCAGGGGCTCCGCCAACGCAGGCGTCGCACGCATCAGGTCCTCGATCGCGAGAGCATCGGATCCGTACAGGCTGAGTGCGCCAAATCGGTCGGCGTTGGAGTGAAAGCCGTGAATGTTGAGCGTGCGCGTGACGCAAGGCCGTTCGGCCAGCCGTGCAAAGTCGGCCGCCTGATCGACCGCATGCTCGGCCATGTTGCGGTAAGTCGTCCACTTGCCACCAGTCGTCGTGAGCAGACCGGACGCATCGAAGTGAATCGTGTGATCGCGCGACAACGCCGCGGTCAAGTTGCCGTCGCCACTCTTGACGAGCGGACGAATGCCGACGAAGACGCTCAGGACGTCGTCACGGGTCGGTGGCTTGAGGAGATACCGACTCGCGGTCTCGAGGATGAACTCGATCTCTTCCTGGAGGGGGCGAGGCTCGAGCGTGGGTGTGGAAATCGGCGTGTCGGTGGTGCCTACCAGCGTGTGACCGTGCCAGGGAATCGCGAACATCACGCGGCCGTCCGAGGTGTGCGGCACCATGATGGCCGACTCGGCTGACAGGAACGAGTGGTGAAACACGAGATGGATGCCCTGGCTGGGGGCGATGAGTGACCGGACGTCGGGCTCGGCCAGCCGGCGAACCGAGTCGGAGAAAGCGCCCGTCGCGTTGATGACCACGCGGGCCGCGATTCTCCACTGCTGCCCGCTCTCCTGATCGGCGGCGACGACACCGTCGACGAAGCCGTCAGCTCCCTTTGTGAGTTCGATCACGCGCGCGTAGTTGACGAGGGTCGCGCCCTGATCGGCAGCCGTGCCCACGAGATTGATGAGCAGCCGCGTGTCGTCGAACTGGCCGTCGTAGTACACGACACCGCCACGGAGGCCTTCGGTCTTGATCGTGGGCAGGCGCGCCAGCGTCTCGTCGCGCGTGAGGATCTCGGACGAGCCGAACCCGTATTTGCCGGCGAGCGCGTTATAGATCTTGAGCCCCAGCCCGTAAAACGGCGCCTCCCACCAGTCGTAGTTCGGCACCACGAACGCCAGGTTGCTCACCAGATGTGGAGCGTTTTGTCGAAGCAGGCCACGCTCCTTGAGGGCTTCCATCACGAGCGCGATGTTGCCCTGTTCGAGGTAGCGCACACCGCCGTGCACGAGTTTGGTGCTCCGGCTCGACGTGCCCTTGCCGAAGTCGTGCTGTTCGAGGAGAAGGACGTCGTAGCCGCGGCTCGCAGCGTCGACGGCGATGCCGACGCCCGTGGCGCCGCCGCCGATGATGACGATGTCCCACGGCTCGTGACGCTGATCGACCTTCGCAATCATTTCGGAGCGACGCATGTTGCTATTCCTTCTTGATCCAGCCCTTCGAGCGGCTCAGCGCCTCGTGCCATTCCGCGCGGCGCGCCGCCGCGTACGACGGAGGCTGTGATGGCTCAAAACGCCGATCGACATGCCAATGATGCGCGAGCGTCTCAGTCGAGTCCCAGAAGCCGACGGCCAACCCCGCAAGGTACGCGGCACCGAGCGCGGTCGTCTCGGTCACCCGAGGCCGCACGACCGTCACGCCGAGCAGGTCGGCTTGAAATTGCAGCAGACCGTCGTTGGCGGCAGCGCCGCCGTCTACCCGCAACTCCGTCAGATCGATTCCGGCGTCGTCTTTCACGGCCGACAAGAGATCGGCGACCTGGAACGCGATGCTCTCGACTGCGGCCCGCGCGATGTGACCGGCTGTCGTGCCGCGCGTGATGCCCACGATGGTTCCGCGCGCATACGGGTCCCAATGCGGCGCGCCCAGGCCCGCGAACGCGGGCACGAGGTATACACCGCCGTTGTCCGGCACTGACGTCGCCAGCGCTCCGACGTCGGAAGACTTCGCAATGATGCCCAACCCGTCGCGAAGCCACTGCACGACGGCGCCGCCGATGAAAACGCTGCCTTCGAGCGCGTACATCGTCTTGCCGCCGATTTGCCAGGCAACGGTCGAGAGCAGGCGATTGCGCGACACGGACGGCCGCTCGCCGGTGTTTTGCAACAGAAAGCAGCCCGTGCCGTAGGTATTCTTCGTCAATCCTGGCGCGAGACACATCTGTCCGAACAGTGCCGCCTGCTGATCGCCGGCAATTCCGGCAATCGGGACGTCGGCGACGCCGAGGGACGTGGAAACGCGCCCATACACCGTGCTGCATGGGCGGACCTCGGGCAACATGCTGGCCGGCACGCGCAGCAGCTTCAGCAGGTCCTCGTCCCATTTCAGCGTGTTGATGTTGAATAGCATCGTGCGCGAGGCGTTGCTGACGTCAGTGATGTGCGTGGAGTCGCTCGTGAGCTGCCACACCAGCCAGCTGTCGATGGTCCCGAACGCCAGCTTGCCGGCTTCGGCTTTCTCGCGCGCGCCTGGGACGTTGTCGAGAATCCACGCCACTTTGCTGCCCGAAAAATAGGCGTCGATCACGAGGCCGGTGCGCTCGCGGATGAAGTCCTCGTGGCCCTCGCGCTTCAATCGATCGCAGAAGTCGGCAGTGCGGCGGTCCTGCCAGACGATCGCGTTGTAGACGGGAGCTCCTGTTT
>Ga0075430_100003392_pt1 | contig 13317 bp, 11 predicted proteins | sample RhiMetdeltSRZDD4_FD_75294 | JGI IMG/M metagenome (GOLD analysis project Ga0075430, IMG submission 75294) | Populus rhizosphere microbial communities from Tennessee, USA - Rhizosphere MetaG P. deltoides SRZDD4 | ecosystem: Host-associated > Plants > Roots > Rhizosphere > Soil | place: USA... | reverse complement strand
GTCCCGCTCGTGCAACACCTTGGTGATCGCCGCCGTCAAGGTCGTCTTCCCATGATCAATATGACCCATCGTCCCAATATTCAAATGCGGCTTCGTCCGCTCAAACCTCTTCTTCGCCATCTCGTCTGATCTCCTCGTGGCACCGGATCCGGCAAACGCAAGGCGAGAGCCGGCTGCCGAACGGCAGCTCGCCCTCACCTGGTAGCGGCGGGTGGACTCGAACCACCGACACAGCGATTATGAGCCGCTTGCTCTACCTCTGAGCTACGCCGCCGAGCCCGGCCGGCGTGCCGGCCCTGGACCTCGGAAGTGTAGCAGCGATGCCTGGGCGACCGGTCAAGCCGGACCGGCCTCTGGGGACGGGCTCGGGCCGGGCGGCGCCGGCGTCCGGGTGGCCTCTGGTGGCGCCGGGACGTAGGCTTCGGCGGGCACCGCGACCTTGAGGAGGAGCCATGGACCCCACCGACGGGCGGCCCCGGCCTCCCCCCGACGCCGGGGGGGAGGCGGACCTCGCCTCCACCACCGAATTCCGGGCCTTCCTGGCCGGCGACCCGGTCCCGACCGGCGCCGACGCCGGGGGGCGGGACCGGCCCGGCTCGGACGGCTGGCTGGCCCGCCTCCGGGCCCTGTTCCAGAACCGGTCGAGCCGCTGACCGTTCCCCGGGTCAGCGGCGCAGGCGCGATGAACCCGGCCTCGATCACTTCGCGCCCCGGCGCAGGGCCAGGGCGGTGGCGCCGGTGGCCAGCAGGCCGGCGGCGCCGGCGGCGACGAAGGTGACCCGGGGGCCGGTGCGGTCCAGCAGCAGGCCGCCCACGAGGTAGGCGAAGGCGGCGGCCACGCCGATCCCGCCGTAGAGGCTGCCGAAGACCCGGCCGAGCAGCCGGGCCGGCACGCTCCGCTGGAGCAGGGTGGTGGCGGCGACGTCCAGGGCGGCGATGCCGAGCCCGCGGACGGCCTGGACGGCGAAGGCGGCCGCCACCGCCCAGGCCAGGCCGGTGAGGAGGTTGCCGGCGCTGCTGACCGCGAAGCCGGCCAGCAGCAGGGCGGTCATCGGGAGCCGGCCCCGGGCCCGGGCCAGCAGGGCGTACCCGGCCAGCAGGCCGACGCCGACGGCGGCCAGCAGCAGCCCGACCGCGCGCTCGCCGCCGCCCAGGGTGTCGGTGGCCAGGAACACCAGGGCCACGTCGTCGATGCCGTTGCAGGCCACGATGGCCACGTAGCCACCGATGACCGCCCGCACCGTCGGCTCGGCCCGGACGTAGCCCAGCCCGGCCCGGGCGTCGGCCAGGAACGACGCCTGCCGGCCGAGTCCGGGCGCGGTCCCCATGGCCGGCAGGAAGGCGAGCAGGGCGGCCGAGACCAGGAAGGTGGCCGCGTCCACCAGCAGGACCCCGCGGACCCCCAGGACCGGCAGCAGCAGCGCCGCGACCAGCGGGCCCAGGGTCTCCCCGCCGTTGGTGGCGACGCCGACGGCGGCGTTGGCGCGCTCCAGGTCGCGCCCGGGCACCAGGGCGGGGACGGCGGCCCGCGACGCCGGCTGGAACACCTGGCCGGCGACGGCCCGCAGCCCGACCAGGGCGAGCAGGCCCGGCAGGGGCGGCAGCCACAGGGCGGTGGCCAGCACCAGCGCGCCCTGGAGGAGCTCGCAGCCCACCAGCACGCGCCGGCGGTCCAGCCGGTCGGCCACCGTGCCGGCCAGGGGGCCGAGCAGCGCCGGGGCGAAGTCCCCGACCAGCAGCAGCAGGGCCACCGCCAGGGCCTGCCCGGTGGTGTCGGCGACGTGCAGCATCAGGGCCACCAGGCCGAGCGAGTCCCCGAGGTAGGACACCGCCCGGGCGCTCCACAGCAGGCGGAACGCCCGGTTCGCCCCGAGCGGCCGCAGCGGCCCCGGCCCGGCTATCGGCGGCGCTTGGGCACGTAGAGGTCGGTGACGGTGCCCTCGAAGGCCTCGGCGGCCATGCCGACGGTCTCCGACAGGGTCGGGTGGGGATGCACGGTGAGGGCGACGTCGGCGGCGTCGGCGCCCATCTCCACGGCCAGGGCGGTCTCGGCGATCAGCTCGCCGGCGTTGGGGCCGACGACCGCGGCGCCGATCAGCCGGCCGGTGGCCTCGTCGAACAGCAGCTTGGTCATGCCCTCGTCCCGGCCCAGGGACAGCGAGCGCCCGCTGGCCGCCCACGGGAACCTGCCCTTGCCGTACTTGACCCCGGCGGCCTTGGCCTCGGTCTCGGTGACCCCGACCCAGGCGACCTCGGGATCGGTGTAGGCCACCGACGGGATGCCCCTGACGTCGAAGTAGCTGGGCAGGCCGGCGGCGACCTCGGCCGCCACGTGGCCCTCGTGCACCGCCTTGTGGGCCAGCATGGGCTGGCCGACCACGTCGCCGATGGCGAAGATGTGGGGCACGTTGGTGCGCTGCTGCTTGTCCACGCCGATGAAGCCGCGCTCGTCGACCGCCACGCCGGCCCGCTCGGCCGCGATGGAGCGGCCGTTGGGGCGCCGGCCGACCGCGACCAGGACCTGGTCGAACGTGGCCGACTCGGGCGCCTTGGCCCCCTCGAATCGGACCAGCAGCCCGTCGGCGGTGGCCTCCACGCCGGTGACCCTGGTGGAGAGGTAGATCGCGTCGTAGCGCTCGGAGATCCGCTTGAACAGCGGCGCCACCAGGTCCTTGTCGGCGCCGGGGATGAGCTGGTCCAGCAGCTCGACGATGGTCACCCCGGCCCCCAGCTCGGAGTAGACGGTGGCCATCTCCAGGCCGATGATCCCGCCCCCGATGACCAGCAGCCGCTCCGGGACCCTGGCCAGCTCCAGGGCGCCGGTGGAGTCGATCACCCGCTCGTCCTCGTGCGGGATGAACGGCAGGGTCACCGGCTCCGAGCCGCAGGCGATGATCGCCTGCTCGAACCCGACCATGGTCCGCGAGCCGTCGTCGGCGGCGACCTCGAGGTGGTTGGGGGACGCGAAGGCGCCCCGGCCGGTCACCACCTTGACCTTGCGCTGCTTGGCCAGGCCGGCCACGCCGCCGGTCAGCCGGTTGACGACCGAGTCCTTCCACGCGCGGAGCTGGTCGAGGTCAACGGCCGGCTCGCCGAAGGCCAGCCCGTGCTCGGCCATCTCCTTGGTCTCGGCGATGACCCTGGCCGCGTGCAGCAGGGCCTTGGAGGGGATGCAGCCGACCTTGAGGCAGACCCCGCCCAGGACGGACGAGCTGTCCACCAGCACCACGGCCTTGCCCAGGTCGGCGGCGCGGAAGGCGGCGCTGTAGCCGCCGGGCCCGGCCCCCAGCACCAGCACGTCGGCCTGCACGTCGGCCTGGATCCCGGCCGCCGGCGCCGGGGTCGGGGTCGGGGTCGCGGCGGCCTGGGCCGCCGCCGGAGCCGGCGCCTCCTGGGGCGGCGCCTCCTGGCCGGTCTGGAGCTCGATGATCACGTCGCCCTCGGACACCGTGTCGCCGACCGCGACCCGGACGCCGGCCACCGTGCCGCCGGTGGGGGCGGGCACGTCCATGGTGGCCTTGTCGGACTCCAGGGTGAGCAGCGGGTCCTCGGCGGCGATGGTGTCGCCGGGGGCGACATGGATCTCGATCACGGGCACGTCGGCGAAGTCGCCGAGGTCGGGCACCCGGACCTCGAGGCGCTCGTAGACCCCGGCCGGCGACCCGTACCCGGCCGGCCCGGGCGCCTCCGGGTGGGCGCTCTCGTGCACCCGCTCCTTCGCTGGAGCGCCCGGCTGCTCCTCTCCTTCCAGGGTGGCGACCACGTCGCCCTGCGACACCTGGTCGCCGACCGCGATGCGGACCTCGCCGATGGTGCCGGCCACCGGCGACGGCACGTCCATGGTCGCCTTGTCCGACTCCAGCGTGACCAGCGGGTCCTCCACGGCGACCACGTCGCCCGGGGAGACATGTACCTCGATCACCGGCACGTCGGCGAAGTCGCCGATATCCGGGACACGGATCTCCATGGGTCCTCCCGACTAGAGCAGCAGGCGGCGGACGTCCTCGAGCACGTTGCACAGCTGGCGGGTGAACCGGGCGGCCAGGGCGCCGTCGATCACCCGGTGGTCGTAGGACAGCGACACCGGCAGCATCAGCCGGGGCACGAACTCCGAGCCGTCCCAGACCGGCGACATCCTGGACCGGACCACGCCCAGGATCGCCACCTCGGGGGCGTTGACGATCGGGGTGAAGCTGGTCCCGCCGATGCCGCCCAGGCTGGAGATGGTGAAGGTGCCGCCCGACATGTCGGCGGGGGACAGCTTGCCGTCGCGGGCCTTCTGGGAGATCGTCCCCAGCTCCTTGCTCAGCTCGGTGATGCCCTTGCTGCCGACGTCGCGGATCACGGGCACGACCAGGCCGCCCGGGGTGTCGACGGCGATGCCGATGTGGTGGTACCGCTTCAGGATCAGGCTGTCCTTCTCCGGGGACAGGGAGCTGTTGACCTCCGGGAACTGGCGCAGGGCCGACACCGCCGCCTTCATGAGGAAGGCGAGCAGGGTGACCCGGTAGCCCTCGGCCTTGGCGGCCGCGTCCAGCTCGCGCCGGTAGCCGTCGAGCTCGGTGATGTCGGCCTCGTCGTTGTGGGTGACGTGGGGGACGTTGAGCCACGACCGGTGCACGAACGGCCCGGACAGCTTCTTGATGCGGGGCAGGGGGACCGTCTCGACCGGGCCGAACTTGGAGAAGTCCTGGGCCGGGATCTCGGGGATGCCGGCCCCGGCGGTGGCGGCCGCGGCCGGCGCGGGGGCCGCCGCCGGGCCGCGCACGGCGGTGAGCAGGTCGTCCTTGACGATCCGGCCCTTCTCGCCGGTGCCCTTGATGGTGTTGAGGTCCAGGCCCAGCTCGCGGGCCAGCCGGCGCACGCTGGGGCTGGCGTGGGCGCCGGTGAAGTCGGCGATGGCCCCCGCCGGGGCGGCCGGCGCCGGGGCCGGAGCTGCCGGGGCCGGCGCGGGCGGGGCCTCGACGGCCGGGGCGGGCGCGGGGGCGGGGCCGCCCGGGGTCGCCTCGGGCGGCGGCTCCTGCTGGCCGACCAGGCTGAGCGGGGTCGTGAGCGGCCCGGCGCCGTCGACGACCACGACGACGGTGCCCTCGCTGACGGTGTCGCCGACCTTGACCTTGACGTCCTGCACCTGCCCGGCGGCGGTGGCCGGGACGTCCATGGTCGCCTTGTCGGACTCGAGGGTGACCAGCGGGTCCTCCTCGGCGACCACGTCGCCAGGCGACACGTGCACCTCGATCACCGGGACGTCCTGGTAGTCGCCGATGTCGGGGACCGCGATCTCTGTGGTTGCCACTGTTCCCTCCGATCAGCGAAGGTCCGGCGCCTCCGGGGTCAGCTACGGGCGGGGTTGGGCTTGTCGGGGTCGATGCCGTACTTGGCGATCGCCTTGGCGATGGTCTCGGTCGGCACGGTGCCCTCCTGGGCGAGGGCCTGGAGCGCGGCCAGGGCGACGAAGTACCGGTCGACCTCGAAGAACCGGCGCAGCTTGCGGCGGTAGTCGGAGCGGCCGAACCCGTCGGTCCCCAGCACCCGGTAGGTGCCGGGCACGAACGGGCGGATCTGGTCCGCGAACGCCCTGACGTAGTCGGTGGCCGCGACCACCGGCCCCTGCCGGCCGGCCAGGCAGCCGGTCACGTAGCTCTGGCGCGGCGGCTCGGTCGGGTGGAGCATGTTCCAGCGCTCGGCGTCCTGCCCCTCGCGCCGCAGCTCGGTGAAGCTGGGCGCGCTCCACACGTCGGCGTCCACCCCGAAGTCGTCGGCCAGCAGGTCGGCGCCGGCGATGACCTCGCGCAGGATCGTCCCGCTGCCCAGCAGCTGGACCCGCGGCCTCGGCTTGGCCCGGCTGCGGCCCTTGCGGGCCGGGCCGCCCTCCCGGAACAGGTACATCCCCTTGAGGATCCCCTCGGCCACGCCGTCGCCCTCGGGCATGGCCGGGTGCTGGTAGTTCTCGTTCATCACGGTCAGGTAGTAGAAGAGGTCCTCCTGCTCGGCGTACATCCGCCGCAGGCCGTCCTGGACGATGACCGCCACCTCGTAGGCGAAGGTCGGGTCGTAGGAGACGCAGTTGGGGATCAGCGACGACTGGACGTGGCTGTGGCCGTCCTCGTGCTGGAGGCCCTCGCCGTTGAGGGTGGTGCGGCCGGCGGTGCCGCCGACCAGGAACCCGCGGGCCCGGCTGTCGCCGGCGGCCCAGGCCAGGTCGCCGACCCGCTGGAAGCCGAACATCGAGTAGTAGATGTAGAAGGGGATCATCGGGCAGTCGCTGTTGCTGTAGGAGGTCGCGGCCGCGATCCAGGACGCCATCGCCCCCGGCTCGGTGATGCCCTCCTGGAGCAGCTGCCCGCTCTGGTCCTCCTTGTAGAACATCAGCTGGTTGGCGTCCTCGGGCTGGTAGAGCTGCCCCAGCTGGGACCAGATCCCGAACTGGCGGAACATGCCCTCCATGCCGAAGGTGCGCGACTCGTCGGGCACGATCGGGACCACCCGCTTGCCGATCTGCTTGTCGCGCAGCAGGGTGTTGAGGATCCGCACGAACGCCATCGTGGTCGAGATCTCCCGCTCCCCGGTGCCGGCCAGCTGGGCGCCGAACGCCGACAGCTCGGGCACGGCCAGCGACTCCGAGCGCCGGCGGCGCTCCGGCAGCGAGCCGCCCAGGGCCTGGCGCCGCTCCTTCATGTAGCGGATCTCGGGGCTGTCGTCGCCGGGCCGCTGGTAGGGGTAGTCGAGCAGCTGGTCGTGGGGGATCGACAGGCCGAAGCGGTCCCGGAAGACCCGCAGGGCGGCCTCGGCCATCTTCTTCTGCTGGTGGGTGATGTTCTGGCCCTCGCCGGCCTCGCCCATGCCGTAGCCCTTGACCGTCTTGGCCAGGATCACCGTCGGCTGGCCGGTGTGGCCGACCGCGGCCCGGTAGGCCGCGTACACCTTGACCGGGTCATGGCCGCCGCGGTTGAGGTTCCAGACCTCCTCGTCGCTCATGTCGGCGACCAGCTCGAGCAGCTCGGGGTAGGCGCCGAAGAAGTGCTCGCGCACGTACGCGCCGTTCTTGGACTTGAAGTCCTGGTACTGGCCGTCGACGCACTCCTCCATGCGCTGCAGCAGCAGCCCGCTGGTGTCCCTGGCCAGCAGCTCGTCCCAGCGGCTGCCCCAGATGACCTTGATGACGTTCCAGCCGGCGCCGCGGAACACGCCCTCGAGCTCCTGGATGATCTTGCCGTTGCCCCGGACCGGGCCGTCCAGGCGCTGGAGGTTGCAGTTGACCACGAAGATCAGGTTGTCCAGCCGCTCCCGGCCGGCGAGGGAGATCGCCCCCAGCGACTCCGGCTCGTCGGTCTCCCCGTCCCCGAGGAACGCCCACACGTGCCGGTTCGCCGTGTCGGCCAGACCGCGGGTGCCCAGGTACTTGAGGAACCGGGCCTGGTAGATCGCCATCAGCGGCCCCAGGCCCATCGACACCGTCGGGAACTGCCAGTAGTCCGGCATCAGCCACGGGTGCGGGTAGGACGGCAGCCCGTCACCGTCGACCTCCTGGCGGAACCTGTCCAGCTGCTCCTCGGAGAACCGCCCCTCCAGGAACGACCGGGCGTAGATGCCGGGCGAGATGTGGCCCTGGAAGTAGATCAGGTCGCCGCCGTGGCCCTCGGAGGGGGCGTGCCAGAAGTGGTTGAAGCCGGTGTCGTACAGGGTCGCCGACGACTGGAAGCTGGCGATGTGCCCGCCCAGCTCCGAGGACTCCTTGTTGGCCCGCAGCACCATGGCCAGGGCGTTCCACCGGTTCAGGGAGCGGACGCTCCACTCGGTGGCCAGGTCGCCCGGGTAGGCCGGCTGCTGGTCGACCGGGATGCTGTTCAGGTACGGGGTGGTCGCCGAGTACGGCGCCGGCGCCCCCCGCCGCCGGCCCTCGGAGGCCAGCTCCCCGAGCAGGAACCGCGCCCGGTCGGCCCCCTCGAACGCCAGCACCGAGTCCAGCGCGTCCAGCCACTCCCTCGTCTCGACCGGGTCCATGTCGTTCTGCATGACCATCAGTCATCCCGCCCATCAGCTCAGGCTGGAGCACCAGCGCCTGCCGCGACCTTCCGGCCGATCTTAGGTCCTAGATCGTTCCACCAACTCTGCCCGCGAACCAGTCTTGATCTACCCCGGTTCCTCCCTCGCGAACGCGGCCGCTCCGATCCCGCGGTGCTTGGTTTCCTTGGAAGCCGCCGCGGGTAGTCGCCGGTTGCCATGCGAGAAGGCACAGTGGAGGAGCTACCGACCCCGGACCCATCGAGCTGATGACAGACGACACCAAGCCCACCCCACCTGACCCCAAGCCGGACAAGGGGCATGGCACCGTCGCGGTCATCGCCGCCCTGCTGGCCAACCTGGGCATCGCCCTGGCCAAGTTCGTCGGCTTCCTGATCACCGGGGCGTCCTCCATGCTGGCCGAGGCCTTCCACTCGGTGGCCGACTCGGGGAACCAGGCGATGCTGCTGGGCGGCTCCCGGGTGGCCCGGAAGGAGCCCGACCGCAAGCACCCGTTCGGGCACGGCCGCGTCCGCTACTTCGCCGCCTTCCTGGTCGCGGTCGTGCTGTTCACCCTCGGGTCGCTGTTCTCGCTGTACGAGGGCTACGACAAGCTGCGCCACCCGCACGAGCTGGAGTCCCCGGTGGTCGCCCTGGCCATCCTGCTGGTGGCCCTGGTCCTGGAGGGGGTGTCGCTGCGCACGGCGGTCCGGGAGGCCAGCCCCATGCGGGGCCACCAGAGCTGGTGGTCGTTCATCCGGACCACCAAGCAGCCCGAGCTGGCGGTGGTGCTGCTCGAGGACACCGCCGCCGAGCTCGGCCTGGGCTTCGCCTTGCTGGGGGTCGGGCTGGCCGCGGTCACCGGCGACCCGCTGTGGGACGCGCTCGGCACCCTGGCCATCGGCGCGCTGCTGGGGGTGGTGGCGGTCGTGCTCGGCTTCGAGATGTACAGCCTGCTGCTCGGCGAGGCCGCCTCCCCCGAGGAGCAGGCCACCATCCGCGACACCCTGGCCGCCACCGCGGGGATCGCGCAGCTGGTCCAGCTCCGCACCATGCACCTGGGCCCCGAGGAGCTGCTGGTGGCGGCCAGGGTCGAGCTGGACCCCGACCTGTCCGCGGCCGACGCCGCCCGGGTGATCGACCAGGCCGAGGACGAGATCCGCAAGGCGGTGCCCAGCACCCGCATCATCTACCTCGAGCCCGAGCTCCCCGTCGCCCCCGGCGTGCAGTGAGCGGGCCGGTCAGCCGGGCAGGCGCAGCCAGCGGTAGCCGAACCCGCCAAGGGCCAGGGGCTGGCCGGTGGTGGCCGGCTCGGGGTGGCGGTTGCCGAGCAGCTCGGCCATGGAGCGGCCGGCCTCGACGTCGTCGCCCAGGTCAACGCCGACCTTGACCGGCTCGGGGCCGAGGTTGTGCAGCGCCAGGACCCCCTGGCCGTGCCAGTCGCGGCGGAGGGCAAGGACGGCCGGGTGGTCGGTGTCCAGCACCCGCCAGGTCCCCCACCCCAGCTCGGGCAGCTCCTTGCGGGCCCGGATGGCCCGCTCCATCCAGTTCAGCAGCGACCCGGGGTCGCGGCGCTCGGCGGCCACGCTGACCCGGTCGGGCCCGAAGGGGCCGTCGGTGACCAGCGGCACCGCCGGGTCGCCGGCGCTGAAGCCGGCGTTGGGGCCGGGGGCCCACTGCATCGCCACCCGGACGGCGCCGCGGCCTTCGACCCGCTGGTCGTCGCCGAGGCCGATCTCCTCCCCGTACAGCAGCACCGGGCTGCCCGGCAGGGTGAACAGCAGGCTGTAGAGCAGCTCCATGCGGTCGCGGTCGCCCTCGAGCATGGTCGGCACGCGGCGGCGGATGCCCCGGCCGAAGCTGCGCATGTCGGGGTCGGGGGCCAGGGCCGCGAACACCTCCTCGCGCTCGGCCTCGGTCAGCTTGTCGAGGGTCAGCTCGTCGTGGTTCTTGATGAAGTTGGCCCACTGGTTGGTCTCGGGGACCGGCGGCAGCTCCCGCAGGGCCTTGACGATCGGGGCCGGGTCCTGGCGGACCAGGGCCAGGAACACGTGCTGGTTGAGGACGAAGTTGAACAGCATGTGCATCTCGTCGCCGCCCTCGTCGCCGAAGAAGCGGCGCTGGTCCTCGGGGGGCAGGTTGGCCTCGGCCAGCAGGACGGCGTCGCCGCGGCGCCGGTTGAGGAAGGCGCGCAGGTCCACCAGGAAGTCGTGCGGGTCCTGGCCGCGCTCGGCCTCGGTGCCGGCCAGCTCGATCACGAACGGGGCGGCGTCGACCCGGAAGCCGGACATCCCCAGCTCCAGCCAGTAGCCGACGATCTTGCTGATCTCGTCCCGGACCCGCGGGCTGGCGATGTTGAGGTCGGGCATGTGCGAGTAGAAGCGGTGCAGGAACCACTTGCCGGCGACCTCGTCGTAGTCCCAGTTGGAGTCCTCGGCGTCGGGGAACACCACCCCCGGCGGGCCGTCGGGCTGCTCGTCGGCCCAGACGTAGAAGTCCCGCCATGGCGAGTGCTCGTCGGCCCTGGCCGACTGGAACCAGGGGTGCTGGTCGGAGGTGTGGTTGACGACCAGGTCGGCGATCACCCGGATGCCCCGCTCGCGGGCCGCGCGGAGGAACTCCACCAGGTCGCCGAGGGTGCCCAGCCGCGGGTCGACGCCGTAGAAGTCGGTGATGTCGTAGCCGTTGTCCTTGTTGGGGGTCGGGTAGAACGGCATCAGCCAGATGCAGGTCACGCCCAGGCCGGCCAGGTAGTCGACCTTGCCGGTGAGCCCGGGGAAGTCGCCGCAGCCGTCGCCGTCGCCGTCGGCGAACAGCTCGACGTCCAGGCAGTAGATGACCGCGTTCTTCCACCACAGGTCGTAGGCGGCCTTGTTCCCCATGCCTCACTCCCCCGCCGGACCGGAGGCGCCGACCCGCGAGGTCAGCGCCGGGATGACCTTGGACCCGAAGGCGTCGATGAACGGTTGCTGGTGGCTGGCCTGGCCGACCTCGTGCAGGTAGATGCGGTCGAAGCCGAGGTCGGCGTACTCGCCCAGCCAGGCGGTGTGGCGGCCCAGGTCGGCCGAGACGAGCACCGCCGAGCGCACGTCCGCCGGGGTCACGAACCGGGCCGCGACCTCGAACTGCTCGGGCAGGGTCAGGTCCATGGCCAGCGCCGGGTCGAACACGTTGGTGCACCACTGGTCGTGGGCGACGGCCAGCGCCTCCTGCTCGTCCTCCGCCCAGGACAGGTGCACCTGGAGGTACATCGGCTTGCCCTCGCCGCCGCCGGCCCGGAACGCCTCCGTCACCGCCCGGAGCTGGTCGTGGGCCTGGTTGATGGTGACCAGGCCGTCGGCCCAGCCGCCCACCCAGGCCGCCGTCTCGGGGCTGACGGCCGCCCCGACGAGCGCGGGCGGCCGCTCGGGGAGGGTCCACAGCCGGGCCCGGTCGACCGTGACCAGCCCGTCGTGGCTGACCGTCTCGCCGGCCAGCAGCGCCCGGATGACCGCCACGGCCTCGCCCAGCCGCGCCCGCCGCTCGGCCTTGGCCGGCCAGCGGTCGCCGGTGATGTGCTCGTTGGATGCCTCGCCGCTGCCCAGGGCCAGCCAGAACCGCCCGGGGAACATCTCGCTCAGGGTGGCCGCCGCCTGGGCCACGATCGCCGGGTGGTAGCGCTGCCCGGGCGCGTTGACCACGCCGAAGCCGAGCCCGGTGGCCTGGAGGGCGGCGCCCAGCCAGGACCAGGCGAAGCCGCTGTGGCCCTGCCGGCCGCTCCAGGGGGCGAAGTGGTCCGAGCACATCGCCGCCTGGAACCCGGCCGCCTCGGCCTCGGTCACGTATCGCAGCAGCTCGCTCGGGGGGAGCTGCTCGTGGGAGGCGTGGTAGCCGATCACAAGGCCCGAAGGCGACATGCCGCTCATCTGTGCTCCTGCTCGAAGGGGAGGGTCCGCCCTCCCTCTATCCGCCGGAGGCCCCGTCCAAGCCTGTGGTCCAGGCGCCGAGGGCGAGGGCGGCCAGGGTCGCGGTCGGGACCGGGCCCCTCGGCGACCGCGTGGGTCAGGGCCTGGTGGAGCTCGTGCAGCTCCACCGTGGCCACGCTGAGCCTGGTGTCGGCCGGCGCGGCCCGCCGGATCAGCCCCTCCCAGGGCCCCTCGGGCACGATCACCCGCAGCTCCGGGCCGCCCCGGTGCCCGTGCAGCCAGTGCGGGTTCACGAACGTCCCCCGCCGCCGGTGCCGGATGACCACCCCCTCGGGGGCCAGCTCGGACAGGGCCCGGGTGACCGGGGTGCGGCTGATCCCGTGCCGCTCGCACAGCTGGTGCTCGGTGGGGAGCCGCCCGTCCAGCCCGTAGCGGCCCTCCAGGATCTCCTCGAGCAGCAGCGTCTTGAGCTGGAAGTAGACCGGTATGGGCAGCTTGGGATCGATGGCCATGGCACTCCCCCGCCAAGACTCTACCGCCTGGCGTCGGGTCGGCGGCCAGGCCCCGCGCTCAGTCGCGCCCGCGCAGGAATCCCAGCTGGTAGGGCCGCAGCTCGGCCCGCGCGAACCCGCCACGGGCCACCGGGTCGGCGGCGATGATCCGCCGGGCGGTCTCCTCGTCGGGCGCCTCGAAGATCCCGATCCCGGTGTTGACCGACCCGAGCGTCGGCCCGGCCAGGATCAGCACCCCGTCGGCCAGCAGCCGCCCCAGCCAGGCGGCATGGGCGGCGAAGGCCGCCCGCTCCTCGTCGGTCATGGTCGCCGCGAAGTCGTCCCGCGGCGGGTGCAGGAAGTAGATCCACTCGGCCATGAACCAAGCATGGTGGTCCCCATGACCAGGGTCAAACCTCCGAGGCGGCGCTGCGCTCCAGGGGCCGGGAGGCCGCGGCCCGCCTGGCCGCGGCCGCGTACACCACGAAGGTGGCGAGGTGCAGGCGGCGCCATGCCCGGTAGCCGATCAGCCCCTGCAGCCAGGTGCCGGCCCACACGGCCAGGGCCGGCCAGGCCCTTGCCACGGAGGAGCTCGGCCCCGGCGTCGCGGCCCAGGACGAACGCCACCTTGGCCGCCACCTCGGCCTCGGCGGCGCGCCCGGCCGGGGCCAGGAAGGCGACCTCGGCGCCCATGGCCGGGAACGACGTCATGGCCATGCCGGCCAGGGCGGCCGCTCAGGAGGCACCGGAGGACCCCGCCGCCGGCCCGCCCTTGCTGCCGCCGGCGCTGCCGCCGAAGCCGTAGCCACCGCCGCTGCCGTCGAAGAACCGGTCCGGCCCTTGCGGCGTCACCTGTCGGATGACCCCGGCGTCGCCGCCTCCGGTGGTGGCGCCGGCGGTGTCCGAGCCCCGCTCCC
>Ga0075430_100003390_pt1 | contig 13324 bp, 14 predicted proteins | sample RhiMetdeltSRZDD4_FD_75294 | JGI IMG/M metagenome (GOLD analysis project Ga0075430, IMG submission 75294) | Populus rhizosphere microbial communities from Tennessee, USA - Rhizosphere MetaG P. deltoides SRZDD4 | ecosystem: Host-associated > Plants > Roots > Rhizosphere > Soil | place: USA... | reverse complement strand
ATGTAGAAAATATAATCTGAATATCGAGGATAGGATGATTGTTGTACCTGTTCCTTTTTCCATTGAAGGCGTTAAGATGTTGTAACATGTCAAATGGTTAATGGAGGAAACAGAAGAGGAGGGTAGCAGCTTAGTAGCTATTCACAAAGAGAAGTTCCACAAACCAGTAACTGCATTTAGAACGGCCATAGCTAATGAATACAGGCTAGATAAAGAAGTCACAAGTTATGATGATATACTGGATGCGTTTAGATTGTCATTAGTATTATATAAAAGGAATAAGGCGTAGGAAATGATCCCAACCGACAAGAAACCACAAAAATGCATGATTACATATTTTACAGTATTGCGGCTATTATAGCCTTCATAATATATCTAGATGTAAGGAGAAGCGATAAGAAATACAAAAGGAAGAAAGATCCTACGGTGATATTTATCATTCTATTGAATTTTGTAGACTACTTTGAACAAGCTGTATATGCATCTTTGCGCCTTTAGTATCATTAATATAGTGTAATCCATTGATCGCTATAGCTAAATGTGTTTTTGCTTCTCCCGTTGGTAGCTCGTGAATAATTTCGTACAGATATTCCTCTGACGCCGCAATATCGCCAGAGTCTAAAGCTTTCACAGCTTGTTCTAATTGCCTGTTTATTTTTTCTTTATCTGCAGCGGCTTGGCTATCGGCTGTTCTTGTCATGCCTGCACTTATTAGCACATCAAGTCCAAAGAGTAATGCGGGAATTATCGCAATCGTATACGTTCGTATTCTTGCTTTCACCATATAATGAAAGAATAATAATATTTGATATAAGGATAACTGAGCTGATATATTGGATTCGTTCAGATTATCATTAATATTCTATAAGAGGAGTAAAGAATAATCAATTAATGAACGATAAAGATAACGACCCTGTTATCATAAACCTCAAGGACTCAGCTTCAACAGGCCTTTGCTTATATTGCAATACCAGATTAACAACGTTACCCCAGGAGGATATGACAGGCTCTCATGTTTGCACTAAATCTACTTTGTAGAAAGTGCTGCAACAAGGATTGAAAAACAAGCATAAGCGATCCGAAGACGAGATAATAGATTTCCTCCTAATTATGAAGAACAGGCCTATATTAAATGATTTAACGCTATATCCATGTTGAATTAGACTTGAGTCACCGGTTGTCTTGTTATGCTTGTCTTAGGGAGTACTTTTAAGATTTATGTTATGATAGGCATATCTATCATTCCATCGATTTAACTATTGCAATCAGCTGAATCCGTGATGAGTGAAATTGAGGAAGAGTCAGGGCCTGATGCAGGGGAGGTTCCAATGTACTGCTGCCTTGAGTTTTCATTTGCAGTATATTTCAAGTTCATAATGATAGATATGGATAGAAACAGCATAAAAATAGATTTGAAATCTACATTAACTTTATCAGAACCCGACAAACAGCGGATAATGGATAGACTACGTGAGGAGCCTTTGGGCCCTTGTGATATCAATCCAGACTATCTAGAAATAATGTTTTGTCCCTGGTGTGGATTGCATATGAATAATGCTGTAGATTTTGATAAGGGTGCAAGAATAGGAGAGTATAGCAGTAAGGAAGGCTGGGAGAGATAAGAAATGATTATAGTTAGGTATGCCGACGTCGTACCTCAATATTCTTAGGTTGATTCTTTATCTGGGCCTAGAAAGCTAATTATTTAATTCTCTCAACCCACTGAGATCGCCATTCAGGTGGTTCGAAAGGATCGGCATAATAATGAGTTTCGTGTGCGACCTTTCCATCTCTAAATTCCATTATGGTAACAACATTGACCGGACGCCCATCATAGGTAATAATTATTTCAGATATCCAAAGAGATCCTTCACCCCTAACCCTCAGGACCTTAAAACCAAGTTTAGCTGGATAATGTGCCCTGAGTTCATATATGTTGTGTTTACCTGTGATTCGTTCACCAGACTGTGGAAATTCAACTACGACATCTTCATGATATATCTCGTGTATCACATCTAGATCAAGAGCCACAGTAGCTTCCCAGTATTTGTCCAAGGCAGCACGTATTTCTTGGTTATCCATTATCTTCTTAAATCCATATTAAAGCTAGATTTTAGCTTTCTCTTCGATTTCAAAGAGGTTGGGAATAGCTAAGAAAACTTTGGGTTCACCTAATTGAATCTGAAAAAAAATAGTCGAAGGTGGACTCAAGACGTGACGCTTATTTGAGTCCACCCTGCAAGCTCCAAACTTGGGGGATCTTTTGTCAAGTCAAGTCAGTAGTAGCGGGAGCTAGCTCAGGTGCTGCCAGCGATATAAGCGATAGTGTTGGATATCAGTAGGGAGAGGGCGGAGGAAGAATATTAGCTGCTTTAAGATATATCTAGCCGTTAACCAATATTATACCATTACCAGTTAAGAGACCCCACGAAGTAGGAGTCTGCACGATTGGTGGTCACGGGTGGGTAAGTTGAATCATGAATGTTCGGTAACCAAAACCTGCTGTTTATACAATTCCTATTACCCCGGGAAAACAAAGAATGAACGTGTTTTATAAGAAGGGTTTTTTTATTGACCTCATTTAGTTAGCAATAATATGAATTTAGGAGTACTCAAGTTATGATTTCCGTGTCCATGCCAGTCATTATGTTAATAAGTTTATTTGTAGCAGGTGTGGGAACCATTATGTCAATACAAATAGCTGGTGCTCAATACATCGACAATAATAACACCCTTACCTCATTAGGGAACCCATTTTTTTTAGAGAAGGGTAGGATAATAGGACAAAGAGTATTAAGTGTTGATCCGCCCCAAATAGAATTTACTGTTTTAGCAAATGTAACTATTAATGGGAACATTAATGCGACAAATACAGGTACGACTATTAGTACTCAACTTAACGGAGTATTTCATTCAAAAGGACAAGGATTCATTATGACACAAGACGGTGAAGTGGCAACTTATACTAGTCAGGTAGTAGGAAACCTAACAAATGATGGTCGTGTCCTGTCAGTTGGAGTTAACTTTTGGAGTACACCGTCTACAGGTGAACTTGCTTTTATGAACGACATGATGAATGTATTCAAGTTCAAAGCAGACCAGTCTGGAAATTTTTCGGCTATGGGATGGGAGTGGAAATATTAGTATGATCGTGAGTGGTCAAGTTGCAATTCCGGTTGTCTGGTAGCTAAAACCTACAGTTTTATCCATCTATCTCGTCGTGCTGGCATTTAGCCAGCTTCGTGAGCATATTTATCCGGCGCTATAATAAAGCAATTAGTAATTACTATTTCGTCAAGGAGGACATGACATTGGAAATAAATAAAATCCTGATGTCTAAAAGTCAGTGAATGAATCTAAATTGTAGAATAAATATCTGAGTGTCTTTCTTTCGATCTACCACTAGGCATTTGGAAAATCCTAGGCTTGGTGTCAGTTTTATACCTAAACTTAGTATGCTTTAATCATAGTCATTCGCCGTCACTATTCTCAGTCTGCTCCTGCTCACCATTTTCTTCGCCACCCCCAGCAGCCTCATTCCCCGCATCCGGTTCTTCGGTATCACCAGTAGCCTGTTCATCAACAGCTGGTGGGGTAACAGTGGTAGGAGCCTGAGCTGTAACTGAAGCATCTCCTTCGCCAGCAGGCAAGATCCTGTAGAGGCTTCCTACCCCCTCTGCTCCCCTATCAAATGTTAGAATATATAGATTGCCATCTGGACCGGTCTCTATATCAGTGATTCCTGTAAAACCTGTCCCAAACGTAACAGATGATATTTCCTCATCATTATTTGCAATCAGATCACTTAACGAGGGATTGTCTGCCAAAGCGATACCGGTTCTATCAGCATTTGGTTCAAAGTAAAAAAGTGTACCGCTAGTTATATCTCCTACAAAAATGCCATTTTCGAAGCTAGGGCCAAATGCTGTCGAATTGAAAAATTCAATATCAGTGACCCCTCTTGATTCTGACCAGCTAAAAACAGGGTCGGCATAATGTGAACCAGGGAAATTTACTAAACTAGATTCAGATACACCTGGATTAGAGGCTATTGGACCCATTACCTGCTTCCATCCGCTATTAAATCCTGGTTCAGCCAGATTAATCTCATCAAATACATCTTCACCGTTTTCTGCATCCCATAGCTGTCTTGTCACAGGATCAAATTCAATTCCAAAACCGTTGCGTATACCGTAGGCATAATATTTACTCAGAGGATTAGTTGGGTCATTTGAGAGTGGATTTCCTGAACTCGGGGATCCATCCGTTGGATTGACTCTAAATATGACTCCAGTATCGTCAGGAGGAGGACCATTTTGGATGTTTTGAAGCTGTCCCTCTCTCTGCATCTCTCCCACTATTATGTAAAGCTGATTATCTGGACCAAGCTTTAGCTTCCCACCTTGGTGATTAGTTCCAGGGCCAGACGGAACGTCTAAAATTAACTGAGGGTTTGTAAGGGATGTACCGTCCCATGTATAACTATAAACTCTGTTTCGGACATCTCCTTCGGTTGGTAACCCTTCAACCTGAGCACCACTCTCTGATACATAAAGAAAGACTTTATCGTCCATTTTTTCAATTCCCAAAAGTCCACGTTCGTTGTTGCTCTCAACTCCCGCTAGCTGCAGTACGGGTTCCGGCTGCAATTGACCGTTTGATACGAGTCGGACACTTCCTTCCTTTTCTAAAAACAAGATAGTATTCTCATCTAAGAATACCATGCTTGTCGGAGAGGATAACCCATCCAAAACTAATTCAGCTGTCAAACTGGGCGCACTGATCGAGGGCTGTGCAAAGATTGGAGAACTAGAACTGATATGAAGAGATAGAATGAGTGATGGTGCGATAATTAGGGCAGACAGTATATAGGCAATTCGACTTAAACCATTCCTGTATGTCATAATAGTATCGTATTCTAGCATAGCTGGCGATAATAATAGTCTTTCTTGACTTATATTAACTTCAAAATGAGGCTTAACAAAGTATATTTGGGCCTGCAATTTGTGAATCAAATTTGACACAACTTTAGGTCAAATTCCAAAAGTAAACCTAATTACTGTACATGAAGTTTCAAGTCCAGCTTACTATTAGGGTCCTTACTCCATTTGGTCAAATTTGAGGGCTTTTCTAGCGTAAGATGATATTTTACCTGGGAATTTTAAGTGCTGACGCCCGCTAGGGTCGATGACCCCGACATTGAACATCTATACTGATTCAGACAGTCCAGTAAATTCGGAGCGCAGCTTTGTTACTTTTTGTTATCGTCTGTAACTTTTAGTTGGGTAGTATAACTTTTTATATTATTATTAGCCTCTAGAATTTAACAAATTGATATTACTAAATAAGCTGCTCTTCACAACAACCGGCTTGATAATATTTCAGGTTCTCTTTCCATTAGTCTTTGCCTCTAGCCCCCAACCTCCGTTCACTGAATCAGATTATAGTGATGCGGTCTCTTTATCGATCAATAATGCAAATCTCACCATTGACGAAGCAATTCAAGCGGTACAGAATAATAATTCAAGTGAGACACTGCAGCTTTTATCAGAATTACGTTCTGATTTAGCTGACATAAATGGTAATGTAACAAACTTGATCTTTGAAGTAGCCGCTCAACCACCTTAAGATTGTATATTACCACTTTGATGTAATATTGTGGCTGACCTGCCCATTGTTTTCGATTGTAGACTCCACTATAGTTGAGGAAAGGTCATCTGAAACGCATAGGCTTTTCTCGATTCTAGGTTTATTTGTACTGTTCTAACACGTTTTGAATGGCGTTGGCGAATTCTCTTGGCATCCAGAATGATAGATCATGGTGGCCTGGAAACTCTATATTCTTGCATCCTAGGCTGGCTGCTAGAGCTTTTGTCGCCTGGGCATAGTACGCATTATTACTATCTCTTCCTATAGCTGTTACCATATTCACATTATTTTTTCTAATAGTCACAATATTGGGTAGATATCCAAAGAAAGCTCTGAATTCGTGTTCGAAGAAGAAATCGACGTTACCAGATAGCCGCTCATTGAGATCTGGCGGAATCGGGGAATCAGGTACGTTTATCAGAGATCTCATGAATTCTGTTTGTGCAGCATGCGAGCCTTCATGCTGACTTTTTGTATAGATGTTACGGACAAAGGAGCGCCATTTTTCGACATCTGCCTTAGATAAGATTTCGATTACTGGAGCCTCATAAACTATTAGAAAGTCAATTAACTCTGGCTTGGTCGTTGCAAGTTCAAGACCTATGATGGCACCTCCACTTCTCCCAACTACAATAGCCTTCCCACCTCCCGTTGCGTTGATAATAAAAGCAGCATCGCGAGCCTGTTGAGCTACCGTCATGTCAACGCTTCTGTCCCCGGAGCTCCGAGAATTACATCTCCTATCATATGATACAACAGTAAATTTATCAGCAAGAATATCAGCTGCAGAGGAATAGTACCCCGCATCTTCCATAGCACCATGGATCAATAGAAGTACGGGACCATTGCCTCTACGTTCGCAATAGATCTCGGCATCCTCGTTTAATACTTTCCATTTAATGAGAGTAGCCATGGTACAAGTTAGCCGATGGATACATATTAATCAGGATACATGATAGGATATTCTGCTCTCAATAGTGATTCAACTAAAGATGGATTAGAAAATGAATTTTTATTCTATAGGATAACATTGCACAGACGATCCCGTGTCATCCCAGAGGTGAGGAGTAGATGCAACACTAGATCCGAATGATAAATAGTAACAAGCATTTTGTAACATCTTTTTGGCGATCTATCTGTACTCTATTTTTCGTGACAAACTTAAAGGCAACTATCGCAAAACCACTGTATGTCTAAAAAAATGACTCCTGAAGAAGTGCTAAGTTCAGTAGCTGAAGGTATCAACACAGGGGATCTAGATTCCCTCATGGCGCTCTATGAGGCTGATGCGTATTTTGCATCGCAGCCAGGACAACTTGCAAAGAGTCCAGAATCTGTACGCCAAAGTTTACGTAGTTTCATCGACTTGAAGGGCAAGTTGGAGCTGAAGGTAAAGAGGGTAATTCAAGCAAGTGATCTAGCTCTTGTAATTACTGAATGGTCATTCAGTGGAACTGGACCTAATGGAAATTCTGTTAATATGGCTGCAAAATCTGCGGACGTTTTGCGCCATCAGATCGATGGAACCTGGCGGTTTGTCATAGATAATCCTTGGGGGACAGACTAATATGAGATATATTTGTCTGGAAGGGTAATTATTTATCATTTAGATATTCTGCCATTGAATCTTGACCTGACTCGTGGTAGAGTTATTTTCCCTCAATATTGATCATATGCATTCAATCCTATTGTATTGTATAAACGCAATGTCATTAGCTAAGATCAAGTCGCGTGTCTAATTATAAATAGGGAACAATAGTCCTAAAACAGAAGTACATGGGATCCATAAGAGAATATGCACTATCCATTGTATCTGTGACTATTTTTTGTATGCTTATTATTGCTAATCCAAAGGTTATTGCTCAAGATAGTGAATGGGTAGGCAAAGGTGATGCATTAAATAGACAAGGAAATTTTAGTGAAGCGATAACGGCATATAATAAGGCTCTTGAACTAGATCCGAATGATAAACAAGCCTGGGTAGGCAAAGGTGATGCATTAAATAGACAAGGAAATTTTAGTGAAGCGATAACGGCATATAATAAGGCTCTTGAACTAGACCCGAATTACGTAAATGCTTGGGACGGTAAAGGATGGTCACTAAATGAGTTAGGTAATTATTCACAGGCCATCATTTACCTTGACAAAGCTCTTGAGATAGACCCAAAACACATTGATGCTTTGGTCTTCAAATCACTGGCACTATCTAATATTGGAAATCAAACTGGAGCTAAATATTATTTCGACAAGGCGTTTGAGACAGACCCTAGATCTCCTGCATTAGACAGATTAACAAGAAGTACTAAGTAAGAAGGTACAATAATGTCCGTTTCCGAGTGAATGCATGTGACATTTGTTAGAAAACTATTAGTTTTTACGTAGATGTTTGACTCCTTCATTTCTCCTATCAAGAACATTGACCTAGATAAAAAATATTATTAGTTCACTATGTTGACTAGTATACATTAACATTCAATGATTTAACTGATATCTATTCAGGCTTTCATCTTCTGAAATAGGCAAAATCCAGAGCAACTAAGAAAAGAATCTAATTCGCCGCATTTCTTATACCAATATACAACCATAAAGGAATATCAAGAAAGTACTTTATCAAGGTCGTTAACATTAGTGATTTCCAATCCTGATTGGCATCTGCAACCGAAAGATTCATCTATAACTTTCACCCGACTTTTTCGATGTTTCATCTGCTGTATATTTGAGGTCAGAGAGAAGATTAATAATCTAGGTACCGATAGAATCAAGGAATATATTGAATAGCCAAGAAATACGTGCCACCCTAGATGGTTACTGGGAAGCCACAGTGGCTCATGATTTGGAGAGATTGCATGAGTTTTATCTCGATGATGTAGTGGTTGAATTTCCTCAGTCTGGCGAACGAATTTCTGGCAAACACAATATATACCAACTCCGGAAACATTACCCTACTAAACATGATTTTAAAATCCTAAAGGTACGTGGCGAAGGAATCCTCTGGGTAACTGAGTTAATCGTTACCTATGATGGGCATTCAGTCAATGGAGTAGCCATCATGGAGTTCAGGGATAATAAAGTGGCACATAAACACTCTGCAGAACCATTCGAACCACCCGAATGGCGAACTCAATGGGTCGAGATGATGCAATGACTATTTGGCTGAACGAAAAGGAATAGATCCTTATAAGACCTTTAGAATGGTTATATTCTAATTCGGCGTATAATAACATGTAATAGAGGTAGAAGTATGTGATAAGTTTCCAAAGGCAAACAAAAGCATACCACGCCACAGGCCAAGACCGTTGATTCCTCTATTACAAAAATTAATACTTCTAAATACTATGTTTCCTATCACTGGCATAGAAACCAATATTACCACGCTTTGAAACCCATGGGAGACTCGGTGAAAACGTTCTCTCCAACCATTGTTGTCGAGTCTCCCTTGGTTTCTCTCTTTAACCATTGAATGTGAAAATAACAACGTTAATCATGTCTTTAATATGAGTCAGGATAAATTATACTCCCTCGGTACATATGACATAAAGTGTCCTGCAGGAGATTCAACAGTCCTGTTCCAACCCGTGTTCATGTTGAGTCTCCTGCGGTTTTTAATTGACGTCTAAATACTCCTAGAGAGTCGATCTTTATTATCTCTAGCCTTCTACTCCTCTTGTGGACAGATGACATTGAAAGACTCAAGGGATTTCTCTATGACAAGATAGCACAAGGAAAGAAACGAATACATCCTGCCCATACTCCCGGAGCGATCATGACATGCAGCTCTCTCAATACTAACTCTAGTTCTTGGCCGGAAGAATCTAAGACTGCAAAGCGAATATCAGATCTATGCCAGGATGATTGAAGCTAGGGTAAGACTAGAAAGTACTGAATCTTTCACGAGAAGGGCAAAGGAGAGTCAGTATTATGCGGAACGATTCGCACTTGTTGAGAGTCCAGATCAGTTCTACACACTACGTGCATATATTGATCTGTATGAATTCATCTTCAGGTTACATAAGATAGATGCAATAGACGAACAACTATGGACAAGATGGGTTTCTGGAGCCAGGGCAATGAAATCAATCCCAAAGTTTCAGGCAGTGTGGAACAAAACAAAAAATGTTCATACTCGAGATTTCATATACTTCATAGACTCTATGATCTAATAGAACCTGCCACATTAAGTGACATACAGAAGGACAACAACCAAGATTGGGTATATGTTGATGATATTGTATCCAGTAAACTGGAATATCATCATCTTTCTTTAAATTGAATTTTTTCAATAATGAAAGAAGCCGTTGGCCACTAATATTTTTTCGTCAAGGAATCTATATGTAAATACTATATTAGCCAAGGTAAATCATGTTTAGAGTAGAAAAAGAAGACAATATTAGGAGAATACTAGAAGCATTATTAAATGAACTTTCATCAAGAATGGTACTAGAGCCTAGAGCCTAGCACAATTCAAGAGATATTTAATGAAGGAAGAGTAGTACTGCCGCTTCCCACAATACCCTCCCGCCTTTCTATGTAGAGTAGTTTGACAAAAAAAGATCCACCGCAGCATAGCTCCATCCAACTCAACCATCACGATGAAATAGTTCTACAGATTAACGTTAAAATATCTTTGACTTGGGATATAATGTTGGAAATAATAAAAATACAAGGGATCAAGACCTGAGAAAAAGTGAAGGATCGGCAACAAGAATTACGAGCTGCCGAAGGGATACATTGGATAGACATAAGGAGAAGGGGAATAACCACCACTTCTGCTATTATTATTATTATTCGAATGTACGCTGGTGTGCTGCTTTGACATGTGACTTAAGCAAATCTACCAATGGTCCTTTTATTTCTCGAACGTCATGTTTAAACAATACCATTTCCGCTGCACCTGCTGATGCCCCCTTTCCTTCCTTTCTACAGTATATATTTACCTTCCAATCCTCATCAAGCTTCGGAAAGTCAGATCTATAATGTGCTCCTCTGCTTTCTTGTCGCATCAAGGCACATCGTATAATGGCCTCACATGCAATAAGCGACGATTCCACCTGCCAACTTACAACAACATTTTCAAAAGTATTATTATATTCAGTTTTGAATTCTTTTAACTTAATATCATGTTTATTTGAATAAAAGTAATTCTTTATTTCCAAGATTCTTTTTAATCCATTTTGAAGCCTTGTCTGATTTCTTACTATTCCTGCATTCTGTTTCATTAGTTCTTGTATTTCGGTACGATAGCTAGTCGGTTCCTGTACTACAGATATTCCTTCGTAATAATCATCAAATACCTTTTCTTGGGTATCGACATGCGATTTAAGCTCTGTTGGTGCTTCAGTTCCCTTTGCATTTCCTTTCACTGCTTGCATTGCAAATCTTGCAGCTCCACGACCAGCAATTTTTCCAAAAACTACCGTGTCTAATAGGCTATTTCCACCTAAGCGATTAGCACCGTGGATCTGACTTATTACTTCTCCAACAGCGAATAAACCCTTAACCTTTGTTCTGCAGTTTATGTCTGCTACGACTCCTCCCATGGAATAATGTGCGGTAGGTCCAACCTCCATTTTCTCTTTTGATATATCGATTCCATCAAATTTTTGAAATTGCTCATACATTGTCGTAAGCCTTTCTTGAATTACTTCCTTTTTTAGATGGGTTACATCTAACCAAACTCCACCATGTTCTGTACCTCTTCCAGAGATTATTTCGTTATAACACGCACGAGCCACTACATCACGTGGTCCTAGCTCCATTCTTTCAGGATCGTAATTTTTCATAAATCTCTCACCTTTTGAATTTAACAGAACCCCCCCTTCACCCCGAATTGCTTCTGTGGCTAGAGTACCCAATGCTTTTTCAGGCCACACCATGCCAGTAGGATGAAACTGTACCATCTCCATGTCTACCAAATCTACACCCGCCTCATATGCAAGAGCAATACCTTCTCCATAGTTTTCGTAAATTCTAGAACTACTTACCTCATAGACACGTGTATATCCACCAGCAGCAAGGATTAAAGACTTGCATTCAAACGTAACTAATTCTTCATTTTCGACGTTTACTCCAAATGCTCCTTTGATTTCTTCTTTTACTATTTGTTCTTCCGATCCTGCTGTTGCTGCAGATGATGAAGATGACGATGATCTTTCTTTATTTAAATCGTCATCTGATTCTAATAATAATTTCGTGATGTAAACATTGTCTATTACATTGATTTTCCTCTGATTCACCTGCTCCATCAATACACGAACTATTTCCATTCCTGTCCAATCTTCGTAAAATACAGTCCTTCTATAGGTGTGAGCTCCAAAAAATCGCTGTGTTAACCTACCGTCTTTTTCTCTATGAAATCTGGCGCCCCAATTTACCAATTCAGTTATTGCATCAGGTGCGTTTTGGCAAAGTACCTCAACTTTTTCATAGTCCGCAAGAAATTCACCTTCTCTTATGGTGTCAGCCGCATGCATCATCCAGTTATCTTCTGAATCCATAGTGCCAAGAGCTGCATTGATACCACCTCTTGCAAGTGTTGTATGAGGATCACCTGTTTTGCTTTTACTAATTATGAGAACATTAACACCAGTGTCATGAGCTTCGATCGCGGCTCGAAGACCAGCAGAGCCACCACCTATAATCAAAACATCACAAGAGTACTTAGATCGCTTTTTAATATACTCCGCCATTTTGCTATTTTCCAACTTGCACTATTTACCTAACAACAAGATGACGTATATGTATATATTTTATGAGATATGTCATTAGATAAATTAGATTAGGTTTGTTTAGATTTGGAATGCTTTCCTGCAAACCGGTCTGCAAATTTCTAGATTAATATCAAAAATGGGCCTAATAAAGCGACAAGCTTGAGTGGGGCCAGCGGGATTAGACTCTTGCTGGTAAATGAGTTCGGCTGCATAATGCATTGATAGATATAAACATGTTTTTGCGTCTCCACACAGTCATAAATAGGCCTAGATGCCATCATATCATACCAAAAGATTGAAGTCCAAAGAGGTTCTTGAAGGCGAAGGCGAAGGAAGAAGAAAGGGTAAAGGCTGTAATCAATCCAAACTACTCCGACAAAGGAGAAAAGAAGTTTGAGACCGGTAAGACGACATCAGGACTAATAGACTCCATCCTATCCTATCACAGGGTAAGAATCTATTGAAGATCACAAGACAAGGAGAAGGCAAAGAGACAAGCTACATGGTGGAAGCAGCAGACTAGCTAATGCTGTATCCCACACTTCTTTTTTCCGTCACTAAATTATCCATTCGCTTTCACATCTTAGGATTCGTTGGTGTAGGATGACATAATACAATGAATCTTTCGTAATAGAACAACCACTAACACAAAAGATCCTACACCAACAATCTACAATAGTTTTTAATGATTAAATACTGTTCCAAGCTATTCCGTGTAGATTTCTTATGGTCTGTTTTCTGAATCTTTTCTAGTCTGTTAGAAGGACTATATTGTTTCAAGCATATTGTCCTACTACATATCACACTAAAATAGGAGCTATAAAACTTTCTCAACCCAGAAATAACAACAAACCATAGACACAAAGTACAATGAATCAGAAAAGTTTCATAATAGCTGCGATACTCGCAGCAGCTGCGCTCTCTGTCATTGCATCACCAATGGCATACGCTCAAATGAATGGAGAGGA
>Ga0075430_100003389_pt1 | contig 13331 bp, 12 predicted proteins | sample RhiMetdeltSRZDD4_FD_75294 | JGI IMG/M metagenome (GOLD analysis project Ga0075430, IMG submission 75294) | Populus rhizosphere microbial communities from Tennessee, USA - Rhizosphere MetaG P. deltoides SRZDD4 | ecosystem: Host-associated > Plants > Roots > Rhizosphere > Soil | place: USA... | reverse complement strand
CGAAGACGATGCCAGAAAGAAAGGTCTGTCACCGGCAGCGTATGCGGCCCAACAGGCAGCGTTATGGAAAAAAGGCCTGGCTGAGTGGGGGCAGGATGGGGCACGGATTCAAAAGCTCCGCGATGCCGCCGAATGCGTCGTGTACACCCCGGGGAGCCATGCAGGGATCCCCGTGTCGATCCTCAACTCGTTTGCCGCGCCTTCGAAGGAAATTCGGGAGGATGTCGAGTTATTGCGTGAGCGGATCGGTACCACGGTCACGAGTCTCCTTGGCCTGATCGGAGTGCAAGCCGATCCAGTCAAGAGCCGTGAACATATCTTATTGTCCACGATTCTTGACCAGGCGTGGAGGCGAAGCACTGATCTCGACCTGGCCGCGCTCATCCAGCAGATTCAATCGCCGGCGATCGCGAAGGTCGGCGTCCTGGATCTTGAATCATTTTTCCCATCGAAAGAACGATTCGACTTCGCGATGCAACTGAACAATCTGCTCGCGGCGCCGGGATTCACGGCCTGGCTGGAAGGGCAATCTCTGGACGTGGGCGCGATGCTGCACTCGCCGGAGGGAAAGCCACGCCTGGCGATCTTCTCCATTGCCCATCTCAGCGACGCCGAACGCATGTTCTTCGTCACCTTGCTGCTGAGCCAGGTACTAGGCTGGGTCCGCGCGCAGTCCGGAACGACGAGTTTGCGGGCTCTCCTCTATATGGACGAAATCTTCGGCTACTTTCCGCCCGTCGCAAATCCACCTTCCAAGGGACCGCTGCTGACGCTCCTGAAACAGGCGCGGGCCTATGGCCTGGGCGTGGTGCTGGCGACACAGAATCCGGTGGACCTTGATTATAAAGGCCTGGCCAATGCCGGGACGTGGTTTATCGGCCGCCTGCAGACTGAACGTGACAAAGCCCGCGTGCTTGAAGGGTTGGAAGGGGCTGCTGCGAGCGGGGGAAAGTCCTACGATGGCCGACAAATGGAGCAGGTTCTCGCGGGACTCGGCAATCGCGTGTTCTTGATGAATAACGTGCACGAAGATTCGCCGGCAATTTTCCAGACTCGGTGGACCTTATCCTACCTCCGCGGCCCGTTGACGCGAACGCAGATTAAGACGCTGATGGAACCTGTTAAACGTGAGGCGTTAGGAGTGAAGGGTAAGCGGGAAGATAAGGATATCGCGTCACTTCACGCCTCCCGCCTTACGCCTCCCGCCTCACGTCCGATGTTGGCCCCTGATGTACCACAGCAGTTCGTGCCGATTCGCAGCGCGCAACCGAATGAGACCCAGTTGATTTACATGCCGATGCTCATGGGAGCCGCTCAGGTGCGCTTTGCCGACGCGAAATCCGGCGTCGATGTGACCGAGAACGTGAGCGTGCTTGCATCGATTACAAATGGTGCTGTCCCGGTAAACTGGAATCAGGCGATCGAAGCGGCGCTAGCGACGGGGGACCTGGAGCAGATGCCGGCGGCTGGTGCCCAGTTTGCCACGCTGCCGAGCGCTGCGGGCAAGGCGAAAAATTATGAAACGTGGAAGCAGGATTTTTCTGGATGGCTCTATCGCATGCAGAAGGTTCAACTGTGGCGCAGTTCCGTTGCCAAGGAGGTGTCACATCCGGGCGAGACAGAACGTGACTTCCGCGTGCGGCTGCAGCAGACCGGACGTGAACGTCGCGATAAGAACGCCGATGCGCTGCGTCAGAAATACGCGCCGAAGATAGCGGCGCTAGAGGATAGAATCAGGCGTGCGCACCAGATGGTCGAGCGCCAGACTGCCGAATCACGCAGTAGCCAGCTTCAGGCGGCGATTTCCGTGGGCGCGACGATTCTCGGCGCCTTTCTCGGCCGAAAAACCATCAGTGCGACCAATATTGGAAAAGCGACCACTGCGATTCGAGGCGCCGGGCGGGCAATGAAGGAATCGAAGGATGTGGGCCAGGCTGAAGACAACGTTGCGGCTCTTCAGGAGCAACTGGCCAATGTGGAGGCCCGGTTCAAAACCGAAGCTGATGCGCTTGCCGCTGCGACCGATCCGCTCACGGAAAAATTGGAAACCGTGGCACTGAAACCTACCAAGTCCAATATCTCTGTGAAACTAGTCACGCTCGCCTGGACCCCGTACTGGCAAGGAAACGGCATCCCTCCGACGCCTGCCTGGGAATAGGGACCTGCTCGTCGGACACCTGACTTTGATTGAGATTCAGCGACGGTCTTCCGACGGGGGACTCCCATTCGTGCATCACTAATGCGACTGATCTAAGATGGGCCTGACGACTAGACAGCAACGTGAGGTTTCCGATCCTTTTGCATCAGCTTGTCGGTGTACGCCAGGAGAATGGCTGAACCGAGGAACGTGAGATGGATATAGATTTGCCATCGGATGTGTTCCGGATTCACGTTTGCGACATTGACGAAGGCCTTCAAGAGATGAATGCTGGAAATGCCGATCAGCGAGGCGGCGAGTTTGACCTTGATGGTCCCCGGATCTACGTGACTCAGCCACTCCGGTCGGTCGGGATGTCCCTCCAGGTCGAGCTTGCTGACGAACGTCGCATAACCCCCGATCACGACCATTGTGAGGAGATTCGCCACCATCGTAATATCGATCAACGAGAGAATGCCGAGCATGAAGAGCGTTTCGCTCGATTCGCGCAGGCCATGGATCATTTCCCAGAGTTCCACAATGAATTTGTACGCATACAATAATTCGGCCATGATCAGGCCTGCATAGAGTGGCGCTTGAATCCAACGGCTGCCAAAGACGAGCATTTCAAACACATGCTCGACTCGATTTGCCGATCTGGAAATGGAAACGACCGATAAAGACTCGGGGTGGGGCGGCTGGCTCACGCTCTCGTTAGGTCCTCCTTTGACGTGGCGTATCCTAGAGGGATAAGCCATGACTGTCAATCAGCGAAATCTGTGTGATAGAGATCCTTTCTATCGTTCAGGAAGAAGGCTACTGGGCCACGATGCAAGGCGGCGCTTCAGGAAAAGTGTTTGGAGTAAAAAGCGGCCGCTTGGGAACGCCTTGTGATATGCAGTTTGTTGTACACATTTGCCAGGTAATTCTTTACTGTCTTGTCGCTCAACCCCAGTTCGGCTGCGATCTCTTTATTGGTTTTGCCCTGAGCGATCAAGGGTAGCAACCGTTGCTCTTGCGGCGAGAGGGGCAACCGGGTAATGTCGGGCGTCCGATTAGCACATTTTCTGAGATAGGCGAACGTATGATGTGTGACGCGTGAATCAAGAAAGACATGCCCGCGCGCGATGGTCCGTAGCGCCTGCAAGAGTGTCTCGGTGTCGGCATCTCGAAGGACGTATCCATGGGCACCGGACGCCACTGCAGCGAGCAGTGTTTGGTCTTCAAGACTGTTGGACAAGAACAATATGCGAATCTGATCGCACAGGGTCAAGAATTCCCGTGCCGCATCTATTCCGCTTCCGTCTTCGAGCCGGACATCCAAAATCACGATGTCCGGCTTGAGCCGAGATAGGTTGGCCATCGCCTGCTGTTTTGAGGTGGCTTCTCCCACTACCTTAAAGTCAGGATCCGGATCGAGAAGGGCTCGCAAGCCGACTCGGACGATTTCATGAGGATCGACGATATACACGTGAGCGGGGTTAGGAGATTGTTTAGCCATCGTTGTATAGTTCCATTGTGACGGATGAGTAGCATCCATGCCTTTGAATAAGTGAAGCGCGGATCGCGCTCCTTCCCCCACGGACGCGATCCGTCCGTAGGGGGTCCCGGGGGAAAATCCCTTTGGGACCAGAATTCGTTTTCTGACTTTCGGTGTCGACTTTCTCATGATCTGCTCCCTGAGGTGCGCCGTGCCCGCCCGTTTGAGGCACGGACCTATCGGTTGTCCCTGAGGCGGCGCCGTGCTCTCGAAGCCGCCTCCATCTTCTTCGTTAACCCGCCCCTAGGAGATTCCGGCCAATTGACCGTTCTGATGGGCCGCCCAATGGCTGCTGACCGTTGTATTCTGAGTCACCCCCACATCCACTCGCGATAGCGCCAGGACCACGTTTTTCCCGCCGAATCCGAAGCTATTGATGAGGGCCCGGCGGATAGGAGCCGGACGCCCCTGGCCGGCGACGTAATCAAGATCGCAATGGGGGTCAGGGTCGGTCAGGTTCAACGTGGGAGGGATGAACTGGTGTTCCAGCGCCATCGCGGTGCCGATGACCTGAAAGGCCCCGCTCGCAGCGAACGCGTGGCCGAGCGCACCCTTAAATGAGCTGACCGGCACCTGGTAGGCATGCGAGCCTAGTACGTTCTTCAATATGAGTGTTTCCATGACATCCGAGTCCATCATGCCTAACCCGCATGCATTGACATAATCCACCTCTTCCGGGAACCAATGGGCTCGTGCCAAGGCTTGCTGGATCGCACGTTGCTGCTCGTGTCCGGTCGAGTCCGGTTTCACCATCGAGTGCGCATCGCAGGTGAACCCCCATCCTTCCAGCTCGGCGTACATTTTGGCTCCTCGTCGCCGTGCATGCTCGAAATCCTCGAGGATAAAGCACCCGCTGCCTTCGCCCAGCACCATCCCGCAACGGTTTCGGTCGAAGGGTCGCGGCAAGTTACGGATTGATCCATGTTCGTCAGGAGCCAAAGCACGTCCGGCATCCATTGCCGCATAGACGCTGGGATGCAGTGGGGCATCCGTTCCTCCAGCGATGACGAGATCCGATTCTCCCGACTTGATCCAGTCGTAAGCTCGGCCGATCGCGTTGGCCGTTGAAGAACATCCGATCGAATAGGTCTCGCAGGGACCGTGCAATCCGAGAACGATGGCGACTTCAGCGGACACGGCATTCGGGAAGGTCATGGCCATCGTGAAGGGATTCGTGCGGTGGTAAGAGGTTCGAACGCCGGCGTCATGAAGCTCGAACGCTTCCTTCAAGCCGGCGATGGAAGTTCCCATGGACACTCCCGTCGTTGCCCGGTCTTCTCTCTCCAAGTCGATATCAGCGCTTCGAGCCGCCATCATGGAGGCGGCCACGGCGAATTGTGTCGCACGCCCCATTCGTCGCACCTGCTTGCGGTGCAGAAAATCCTCCGGATCAAAGTCATTGATTTCAGCTCCAAGGCACGTCTGAAATGGAGAGGTATCAAAAGACGTGACGGGTTTGACGGCGCTTTCTCCCATGCTCAGGAGATGCCAGAACAGATCTAGAGTGCACCCTAGTGGGGAGACGATTCCCATGCCGGTGATTACGACTCGTCGAGTTGATAGGCTCATGACGACCCTCCTCAAATATCGTTAGGATCATGGTGGATGAAATCAGGCATGTGAATGCCACGCATGCATATGTTCGCGATGGGTGTCCGAAAGCGCCCCTTGGGGATAAAACGTCGCATAGAACTCCTCGTCCAAATGATGCGCCTGACAGGCCACGATCGATTTGAACGCATCAACGTACGCCGGGAATCGCCCGTACGTCTTCCAGACATATTCTGTGAATGCAATCGTCGCATCGATGGCGCGGGGAGAGTGCTCGGGTACGTTCCGATTCACCGTTGATCGCAGCCAGGGTTGCTCGGTGGGTTTGCGATAGGTCCCGTCCGGTCCGAACTTGTCGGCGATGAGTTGGGTCACCGCTTCCTTCATGGAACCGACAAAGGGCGGCGTCGGTCCCTCCCATACGTCTCGAAGTCCGACCGGATTGGCGCGCAGCGGCCTTCCCGGAGGGACCACGAAGTGAAAACCCAGGCCCTGATACAGGTCCGGCTCCATCCCTAACAGGTGCCGCCCGCTCCCTACGCTTTGAATTCCCCCGCCGAGGCCGAGAGCTTGCTCCATCAAGGACAAGTGCTCGCACATGATTCCCTGTTCTTGAATGGCCGTGTCGCAGATCGCTGCATCGAGCTCGCGCAGGCTGAACATTCGTCGCTTGGCCAGATCATCATGCAGATGACCGCCGGCACTGCGCCGAAAGGGGTCGAGTCCGCAGGCGGCGTTGCCATTGTCAGAGTCGACGACGAAGTACCCGCATTCTTCGCTGAACAACATCAACAACAGATTGATATAGAGCAGAGCCACGTTGGTGACCGGCATGAAGAACGTGGTCCCGGCGCGGTTGGTGTACCATTGATTGAACGGCAGCATGAATGGGACTTCGCGGGGAATCACCATGCGGCACGACTGAAGTTGAACGATATCCAAATCCCAGGGGTGGTCTGTGCCGGCCGCCCCGGCCACGAAAAACAGGCCGTCGTCGTTGGTGTAGAACAATCGGGTTGTTTGCGCGGCACAAGGACTGGGCACCGTCCGGCCGCGAAAGTTCATGAGGGCATTGCCCTGGCCCTCACTCCTCGTCGGCCTTCCGATAAAGTGCATGTCGCCGAGATTTGGTCCGGTCTGGCCGACCGCTGCATAGATCATGTACCGTTCTTCCTCCCGACTCAGGGGAACCGGCTCAAGTCGGCTTTCATACTGCAAAGGCCCACTGGGTAGAATCATGCCGCGACCGAAGCGGCGAGTTTTGCGGTGCTGGAACAAATCCAGAAGCGTATGGGTAGCTTCCATCGTTGTGGGTTGCATACTGGTCTGGGTCATATGCCCTCCTGAGTTCTTTGGGTGATCACAATCATCCTGAAGCAGACATTACGAGAAAACGCTAAGGGTGTCACCTACCCACCGGGGTAGGTGACACCGAGTCCTGCAGGAGTTCCAGGTATACAAGGTAGGGAAGTGAGGCGGCATGAAGACTGGAGGAGAAGGTTCACGACGTGCAGAATAATGCACGTCACGTTTGCGCACGGGTGCGAGGTTCACGCCGCGCCGAATAAGGTGCGGCACGCTTGTAAACGCCGCTGCTAGAGCCGCCGTTGATATTAACGATGAAACGGGACGAAGTACGCGGAGTGTTCTACTTGCTTGGGGCGGGAGAGGTCGGTGGTTGATCAGAGGTAGCCGGGTGATTGGGAATGAGCTGGTACTGTTGGCCGTGTTGCCAGTAGGCGATAGCGCTCCAACGGTTTTCGACACCGATTTTCTGAAAAATGTTTTTCAGATGAAACTTAATGGTATTGAGGCTCACGTGGAGAATAACCGATATTTCCCAATTCGTTTTTCCTGCCGCCACCCAACGAAGAATCTCCTCTTCGCGTTTACTGAGCGCGGAGTCCTGCTGGACAAGCCCCGGCTGTTCCCACGGCGTCGTGCATCGCAGGTATCCCAAATGAAAATGAGGAGTGAGGATATCGAGAAGGAGGCGTAGTTTATGGGTCTGCTTCGCGTCGAAATTGCTGAAAGCAAAGTAGGTGCAGGTTCCGTTCGCGCCGCGTACGCCTGCGGAGAGGCAGGTCTTGATCCCGAAGTCCAATTTGAGCGACATGATTTCTTTTGGGTCTTTATGCTCAGGTAGGTCGGCACTGGAGGTCACTGAATGCCCGGAATGGATCAGACGGTGGACTGCCGGGTCCGCGGCCAACCCCTGCCCCATATAGAGCTGGCAAAATTCCCGAGGATAGCTGGTATGACCGAGGGAGGGAGCAATGCCTTGGAGAAGGTTGACGGCGCCGCATCCGGAAAATTCGAAGGGAACGACGCGGGAGACCGTCGAAACGAGATGCCAGACGCCATCGGCTCGGTTCAGCAACCGAGCCTCATACATGATTTCCCCAAGCCGCTGGAACTCTCGTGCGGAGAACTCGCGTTGACTCACGCAGCTCCTTTATTCTCAGTCGCCGAGGATATCATGAAGGACGGAATTCCTATAGATATAGGGACTCCATATCGAGAAACCGAAAGTCCAGCTCAGTGGTGCGTCCCGTTCGGTGAGTCGAATTGTACTGTGTGCGACCAGAGATAGATAGAGCCATTCAGCCCTAATATACGTCCATTTTTCAGAACCGTCTCGGTGTGCGGATTGACTGAGGGACCGTTCGAAAACCCAGAACTTAGCGATGCACGCGCAGCACGGGACCCAATACGAGCCATTTGGTGGCGCCCAAGGAGGCAACATGCGGGAGGTGTCCGACATACCAAAAGACGATATCTTGCTCCTGAATGCCCTCGCCTTCGTCGTAGGCAAGTTCACCCCTCGCTGCGAAGGGCCACGGCTCGTCTTCCCATCGTTTGTTGCGCCGAACCGCAATATCCATATCCGAGAAGGTGTCGCGTGCGGTGGACTCTTCGGTTACGGGACTATAGGCCGTTCCGGGAATAATCCATACGCCGTGTCCAGTGGGGTGGTCGCGAACGAACCATACCCGATTGGTGGCGGAAAGCTTGGTGTCATTGACCTCATTTGTATACTTGTGCCAACCCGGCCCCCAGCCGGTGTCCGGGGCGCTCGTGTCGTACCGGAAGACTTGGTCGAGGCCATTCCCATCGATGTCGAAATCGAGCCGCCAGTACGGATGATGCACATGGTTGGTGTTGCACGACAGGCCGCGGCTGTGCGCGATGGGATGGATTTCTCCGTCCTGGGAGAGATACCAGACCTGATAGATATGGTATTCCCCGATCCGGGCATAGACGCCGAGCTCCAGCCACTTGATGCCGCCGTGCTGGTAGGTCTGCACGCAGACTTTCTGATCACCGCAATCTTCAATCGGGATGATGTTGGTCCAACTGAGACGGTCCTGGAACGGACCGCATCGGCCGGTGGCTTCTCGTGATCCGCCGAGCGAGAATGGGTTCCACCAGTGGCGTTCCTTGTCGTACTTGACCCGGATCACGGGCATGCTTGCTTTGGCCAGGATCTTTTCATGATCGAAGAAGACGTTCCTCAATGTCAGCCCGGTATCGTCTCTGATTTCCCAGTCGAGGCTCCACAATTCGAAATCCACATGGCCAAACCGGTCTTCTGCATAGGTCGGTAACGACCACAGGAGACCGACTAACAGGGCCAGCGATAGAAATCTCCTCAACATGATCGAAGTCTCCTGTGGCAGGATGTTTGAGAATCCCTTTTGAACGGGTCTCCGGAGGCTCCCCAAATAGGTCCTGTCACGGATGCGCCTCTTCTTTGCCGGCCTTCAAGACCTTTTGCTCGCTCAAATCGACGACCGCCCAGTACTGAGGATTGCCGGTGCGACCCTGCGAGAAGGTCACCCAAAATACACGGTGGCCATAGCCCGGATCGTTCCAAAATATTCCGTCTCCCGGTTGCATGAGGATGGCGTGCCCCTCAAGGCCTGGGAGCGCGCCGCCAATGCGGGTGTCTTTTCTGGCCAGGGCAATGGCTTCCTGTATTTCTTCGCCGCCCTCCATGGGGAGATAGCCCTCGCGTCGTTGCACGTTTGCGACCGTATCTCCCTTCATCTCCGCATCGACCGTGAGGTTATTCGAATAGCTGTAGAAAGTCAGTCGGGTCTTCGATGGAGACGAGGTGCAGCAGCCCTGAGACATCCGGTGTCCCGCGTCTGTGACCGTCATGCTGATCAGGGCATAACGTGTCCCCAACAGATTCCGCACGACCGTATTGGCCAGTGCCTTCGGTTGGAGGTCCAGACCGACTTCATCCATCGTGACTGTCTCTGGGGCGCTGTTCGCCGGCTTGATGTCCGAACGGTCCTTCGGTGTCATTCGGGAGCCATCGGCCGGATCATTGAACTCCAAACGATGGACGATTCGTTGAGGAAGAGGCAGGGGCTTCTTCGCGACGGCGGTCTCGGGGCTTCGGACTTCTTCATGATGCCGCGGGCCTGAAAAAAGGGAGCAGCCTGCGCTGGAAAGAACCACCAGCAGGAACAGTAAGATGAAGGAATGCCGGTGTGCGCAGGGAACGGCGTTCATCTGTGACTGCCTGCTAAAAAGCCTCGACACACGTTCCACTGTTCCTTCGTGACGCGTTGAAAGGACATTTGCTGATCTGTTGATCTGCCGATCCGATGAACTTCGGACGTTCAACAAATCATCAGATCAACAAGTTCAGAAATTTCCTTACGAGACGAATGACGAGCGACGGCTTCTACGCAGCGACGAGCTTCAGCGTAATCTTTGCCGCGAGCTTTGCCAGGCCAACCGCTCCATCCAGGACAAAGGCCAGTTTCTGCCTCTTCACCACATCGAGTTCAGCCCGACTGAGCAGGGTGGCATATTCGTCGATCTCCTGCTGATCGAACGGAATCACCTTCGACACGGTCGTGTTAAAGGTGTCGGCCAACTTCTTATAGAGTTTCGAACGGTGCAGGATGAGCAACGTCGTCAGCTCGGGATCGCCGCCGAAATCACGAATTGATTCGCTGACCTGATTGATTGCTTCGAGCAGCACGTCCTGAGTCGCCCGGACGTCGGTCGATCTGGCGACGGCGAATTTGACGTTGGGGCCAAGCGCATCGACGAGCTCCTGCATGTCGCCTTTGGCCACGTCCATCTTCGTGAAGAGCTTCTGAATGGCCGTGGTCGCCGTTTCGCCTGCTTCGATCGCGTCCCTGATTTGCGTGACCAGCGCATCGTTCTGCTTGAGGAAGTCGGCGAGACCTTCGGTACTCAAGGAGATACTCATAGGCGACCTCCGATGACGGCGTTCCTCCGATGACCAGTGCGGGCTTTATTTCACACGTTCGAGAAGCTCGAGCAAATCGACCGTCAGGGATCGAGTGCGTTCCAGGGTCCGCGTTTTCAGAAACTGATAGGTCAGCGCCTCTTGGAGCGCATCATTGACGGTCCTTGAGTTGGCAAGCACCTGACCGAGTCGGTCGGACCCTCCAGGGACCCGATCGACGAGAGTACTGACCAGTTCGGGATCGACCGAGGCCAAGAAGGACTTGCCGGCATAGCGTTCGACCTGTGTGTGGATGGTCGCAAGATGTCCCCATGAGTCTTCCACGCGATTGACGGCTTCGAGCAATGCACAGAAATCCTCGTCGAACTGCTTGATGACCGCCTGTTCGAGTCCCTGGTACTCGGCGAGATAGGTCTTGCCGATCAGGTAAGACACCGACCAAGCGTCCACACCCGTCTTGCTCAACAGATTTTGATGCGACGCCGCAATAAGCGAATGTTTTGCTTCGGCCGCCTGGATCCTCTTGATGCTCTCGTTCAGCCCTTTGACGGATTCCTGCAAGTATTCGATGCGTTTCTGCTGGTCCTGATGATACTGGTGAATATTGGTTTGCGCGGCATCGATTTTCGTACCTTCCCGTTTGATCAAGTCACGAACTGGGCTGCTGTGGACGGAATGGCAACCGGCCTGCAGCAGGAGTATCAAGGCGAGGGAAACTGCGGTGCGTCTGGTCGGCATGGGTGATTCCTCACAACGTATCAGCGTAACGCGTTCACCGATTCGGCCAATTGCTCGACGTCGTCACGCTTGACCGTCACATCGATATCGAGGTAGCGCTTGATCATCCCGTTGATGCGGCGTAACGCGGCCAGGTTTGTCTGATAATCGTCGAAGGCGCTGTAATCGGCTGCCTTCATTTCCTCGGTATACTCGGTTTCCACCTTCTTCTGGATCGCATCGATCAGTTCGGGAATACCTTGGACGAGGCCATTCATGTCGCTCCGCCCCTTCTCGAACACGACGCTGTCGTTCTTGCCTTTCCGTTCCGGAAGGTCGCGCAAGCGCATACGATTGATTGCGGTCAGGAGCGGGTCCGGTTTGGCAGGATCGACCGGTTTCATCCCGAGCAGTGAGAGTAAGACCAACGAGGCGTGATTCTCTTTGGTTTGTCCTGCAGGTGGTTCGGGGTCAGTCGTGGCCCACTTCATCGCTTGATCGAGCAGCGCCAGTTTCTTTGCATAGCGGTACCAGTACCAATACCGGGTGTCGATGCTGACGAGCAGTTCCCGATGGATGTTCATCAGCCGCGCGTTCTCGGCATAGGCCACATCCTTGGCGACGACCGCCTGTTTGATTTCGGGAGGAGTGGTGCAGGCAGGCACGATCACAAGCAGCAGCAGGGAACCGACCAAGAGGTTCATGCGCGATCCTCCCACCTGATTTGCAGGACGCGTTTCAGCAATCGATGTGCCGAGCGCCATGTGCCGAGCGGGATTTTCCGGATGAGACGGGCTACAGTAGAAAGTTGTGGCGATGATTGCAAGAAAAAATTAGCGGCTGCTTCAACATGAAACACGCGGATGCCGGTGACTGGCGAACACTTAGGGATAGGGACCGCCTCACGAGATACGCTTCATGAAAGACGAGCGACGACTAGGTCAATGCTTTGCGGACTTCTTGTGCAGTCCTGCTATCGAGGCCGGCTTGTTTCAAATCTTCTTCTGTCGCTCGTGCGATATTCTTGAGACTACCGAATTGTCGAAGCAATGTGTTCCGCCGTATTTCTCCGACACCGATGATCTGGTCCAGCCGAGAGGAGATCAGGGCCTTCCCGCGCAATTTGCGGTGATACGTGATGGCGAAACGATGGGCTTCATCGCGAATCCGCTGCAGCAAGTGAGTCACGGGGGAGGTGGGTCTGAGAGCGATCGGGTTCTTTCTTCCCGGCACGAAGATCCGCTCTTCCTTTTCCCCGCGGGCTTTTGCCAGCCCGATGATGGGGATGTCGGCTCGTCCGACCTTGCGCAGGCCTTCGATGGCCGCAGACAATTGGCCGAGCCCTCCATCGATGACGATCAGCTCCGGCGTGGCCAAGTCCTCGGCATGGCCATACCGTCGCTCGATGACTTCCTGCATGCTCGCGAAGTCGTTTGCACCGACGACAGTCTGTATGCGAAACCGGCGATAATCCGATTTTTTCGCCTGGCCATCCTCCCATACCACCAACGATGCGACTGATTCCTTGCCCATGATGTTGGAAATATCCAGACCTTCAATCCGCACCGGAACTTTCTCCAACCGTAACAACCGCTTGAGCTCTTGCGTGGCTTGACGGTCCAATTCCTCGTTTCGGAGGTGTTCGGTCAGGGCTGCCGTGGCATTTTCTTCCGCGAGCCGTACCAGTTGATGTTTTTGCCCTCGCTCAGGAACGACCACGCGCACCGCCTCACCTCTTTTCTCAGTGAGCCATTGTTCGATCAAGGGCGCGTCGTCGAGAGAGGCAGGTACGAGTACCTCCTTCGGCGGTTGGCCCTCCTTGTTGTAGAACTGCTCAATGGCCGACCGCAGTAATTCCTCGTCGCTCGACTCTGCGGACTGCGGCCAGAAAAAGTCCTTGCGCCCGATCAACAGCCCGCTTCTGACAAACAGCAGTTGAAGATCGACGGCCATGCCTTGTCGCGCGATGCCCAGAACATCCTGGTCGGTGGAGGTTGTTTGCGTGATGCGCTGCTTTTCAAGAGTCCGTTCGATCTTGATAATCCGGTCGCGCAGCCTGGCCGCCTCTTCGAATTCCTCACGGTCTGACGCTGCTTCCATCTGCCCGCGCATGTCATCGAGAAGTTCACGGTCCCGGCCTTCCAAAAATT
>Ga0075430_100003386_pt1 | contig 13340 bp, 23 predicted proteins | sample RhiMetdeltSRZDD4_FD_75294 | JGI IMG/M metagenome (GOLD analysis project Ga0075430, IMG submission 75294) | Populus rhizosphere microbial communities from Tennessee, USA - Rhizosphere MetaG P. deltoides SRZDD4 | ecosystem: Host-associated > Plants > Roots > Rhizosphere > Soil | place: USA... | reverse complement strand
CGTCATCACGTCTCCAATCTAAGGTTTTTGAGCTTAGAAAGGAGAGCTCGGTGTCACCTCTGTCCCGTGATTTCACACCTCAATTCACCAATTGGTTAGCCTCTGTTGTCGGAGCGGGCGTGCTCGCCTCTGCGGGCGCCGCGTCGTCCTTTTGTGCGAATAGTGTGCGAATCCTGCCGTCGAACCGCCGCATGCTGTCGTGCAATCCGATCGTGGTCGCGTTCAGGTAGGTGGAGGTTTGCGAGACATTCGCGTGTCCGAGCATGTGCTGGACGTGATGCAACGGCCAACCCGCTTCGAGCAACCGACTGCCCGCCTCGTGGCGCAAGTCGTGGAAGTGCAGATCGATGGTCTTCAGCGCCGCCCGTGACGCCGACGCGAGTTTGTTGCCAGCGGTCCATTCCGGACTGTGCCCGTGCGCTTTGAGCACAGCGGTTTCCCATGCGCGCTTGACACTGGCGATCGGCAGCCCGGCATCGTCGCCAAACACATGAGAATCCGCCACCAGCGCCACCACACGCTCCTCGTCGATAGGCGGGTCCATGTCGGCCCGGATCCGCGCGTCGAGCGCCGTGTGGGCCATCTCAAGCACCGCGGCGAGCCGCGTCGACATGGGCAGCAGACGCCCCGTCTTCGTCTTCGTCGTCTCGGCGCGCACGGTGATTTCGCGCTTCGTCCGGTCCACGTCTCGCCACCGCAGCGCGAGTAACTCGCCGCGCCGCATGCCCGTTTCCAAGGCTCCGATCATGAGCCCCTGTAGGTGGGCGCCAGCGACCGCCAACAACCGCCGCTCCTCGCCCGGCTGCTTTATCTTTCCGTCGTCGTCGAGCACATCGGGACCGAGCCGACGATTCCGTTTCGCGTGCCGCTCCCGTCGGATGTGTTCAGCGTCCGCGATCGGATTGCGCGTCAGATAGCCCTTGCGAGTCGCCCACTTAAACATCGCTCGAATGGCCTGCACGTATTTGTTGCGGGTGGACGCCGCGAGCCCTTGCTTACGCAGCGCGGCGAGCACCGCCTCGATCGTGTCCTCCGTGAACGCCGTCAGCGCCGATGCGCCAAGCGGCTGCCCATCTATCTCAAACGCCGCGAATCTATTGAGGCATCCGCGATCGTTTGCTGGCACGGGCGGGTCGCGGCGTTCGACATACTTCACCAGGAAGTTCCCCAACGTCAGCACATCTGCCGTAATAGCCACCGCCGCGGCTGGTGTTACCGGCAACGTTTCAGGATCGATGAACGTGCCGCCGCGGATCTCATCGCGTAACCGATCGCGCCACCCAAGCGCGTCATCCTTCGAAAGCGGCGCTTTCTCGCCGCGAGCGAGCGCCAGCTTTGTCAGCGAGTAGCGATATTCACGCCCGCCGTGGTGAAACCCGAACCACCACGGACAGGCGCAGTCGTTCCACGTCTTGCGCTTGTGCGCGCAGCGCTTCTTGAGTCCGTCGTTGGTGCGTTTCGGCATCACTGGCCGCCTTTCTCGTTCAAGACGGCCCGGGCGCGCTCGAGCGCCGCCTGCAGGTGGCCGAGATCCTGCGCCTGCTGGTGCACCGTCACCCGCAAGCGATCGGTGTAGGGCAACATCGTTTGCAGCGCGTCCCGGAGGCGGGCTTCGCGGGCCCGCGCCTGCGCAAGATCTGCGCGTGTCTGTTTCGGTGATCGTGTGGTGTTCGGCATGGTGATCTCCCATGCCGGCAGGCGGGTTGCTAAAATGCGGCAGCCTCGCGCACCGGCCATTACGGTGACGGGGTCAGGGATCGTCGGGCGCTCTAACGCTCGGCGATCCCGCTTTCAACTGCGACGATTCTTCATCTCCCTACCTTCACAAGTCAAATAGCCAGGTAATTATCGCTTTCACAAAACCATGCTCTCTTGATCGTTGTCGTCGCCGGCACTAGGATCGGCTCCTCGCAACAGACTTTTTGAACCTGCCCGACCTTTGCGTCTGGCCCGCAGCTTCATGAAGCCCATTACTTGGAGGCTGCTGCAATGGTCAGCACGAACTGGCTTTCTATCCCCTGTCCCCAGTGTCACTGCAACGAAGCCATCTTCATCCTCAACAGCACGACAATAGTCACGATCAAGTGCGCCAGTTGTTCGCACACATGGGCGGTAGAAATCGCGTCATTGCCGCCTAAGGTGCTCAAGCTACTCTCCGCGATCATCAAGCGTGCCTCTTAGCGTTTCTTCGCCGCCTTCCGTTTCCGCGCCTTCGGCTTGGTAATGATGCCTTTCACAAACCATGCTATATGGTTGTGCTAGGATCGCGTCCCTCCACCCACGAGCCCACCGCGATGCCCGACGACCTCGCCGCCCTACGGCAACAACTCGCACAGTTACAAGCGACGGTGGATCAGATCGCCCACGATCAGCAGATCCAGTTCACCCGCATCGCCCAACTCCAAGCCGACCTCGATCTAGTGCGGGGAGCATGGAACCAACTCACAGCCGCACCGGAGGTTCCATATACAGGGCCAGATCGGCGGAAGCGGGAAGCACGCAAAACGCGCTGAACGCCGCCTTGCGCTTCCGCGCCTTCGGTTTGTCAATCGCTGCACCGCGTGGCAGCTACGCGATTTCGCGGCCTTAGTAGCCGCCGTTCGTTTTCCGCGCCTTCGGCTTAGCCGTCCGGTGCATACCGGCGCTGCGCGACGACTATGAACTGATGGGTTCTCATTCAACGAAGCAACCCTGTTCAAAACGGTACAGACCCCCAGCCGCTTCCCAACCCAATCTTCGAATTAGTGCCGGAACCGACCTCGGACGCACTGGCAGCGATGGTTGCCAATCTTGATGAGGCCTGCCGCCAAGTTGATGAGGCGTGCCGCCAAGCTAAGGAAACATCTGCGAACGTTAAGGCTGAGATGCTCTCCCAAGCACGCTCCAACGAGTCACTGCCGGACCGTCCCGACGTGGTAGAACGGCGGAAGTTTCCGCGCTAGCGTCTCCGTCACCTTCGTTTTCACGCCTTCGGTTTGACCTTCCGGCGCTGAGTATTTCCTTCACTTGAGGCCGTTGAGGTGCGAACAGTGACCGACTATCCCAAGCACATCATTCCTCGCTACGTGGACATTCCGTGTCCCAGCGGGAAGCACCCGCAATCGTGGGTGACGTTTCACAATCACACCGTCGCGGCAATGTTTTGCATCCCCTGTGAACACGCGTGGACCGAATCGACCACGAACCCCGAGCTTCGCCACCTCAGCCTCGCTACACAGAGGCTGAGCGATCTAGCGTTCCCGCCTTCTACCTAGACGCCTTCCGTGTCCGCGCCGTTCGGCCTGATGTTCCCGCCGGTGACCCGCCGGGTATTCAGTTGTCAAAGACCGCCGGATCGATTGCATCCGCACACGCCAAGAACAGATCGGGCCGCCGCTCCCGCCGTCGATCGAAATCCGCCTTGCGGCACGACGGCCTACAGAACGCCTGATGCGGGCGCACGCGCTCGAATGGTTGCCCGCAATTCCTGCACAGAACGCGTTCTGCGAGGCGATCGGCGACCGGGCTAGGCAATGGGTCTTCCCCGGCACCTTGTCTCATGCCTGCGGCTCCAAGGAGCAGGAACATCACTGCGCGTCCGTTTTGCCGATGCGCGCCCAGAAGCGCACGAGCGTTTCGCGCAGCGCCGCGCGCTCGCGCGTCAACCGCTCCAGTTCCGCGGCATACCGATCGATCGACCGTGCGCTGATCGGCACGCCGGCACGCGTCAAGGTGACGCACTCATCGAGCATGGCCGCCAGGCGATCGATCTGATCGGTCATAGGTGCGAATCGTCGGCTTGATAACGCACGACTGCGCGCGCTTCGTCGCGGTGAGCACGGACCCGATCTCCGCGGCCCGCTGCGAGCGCAATAAGTCCTCGTCGCTGTAGCCGGCGCGCACCTCGAGGCCAGGTGCGCCCGTGCGGTAGATGCCGCACGACAGGATGCGTGACGCCTTTTGAAGGCTCCGCATCTGCCAGCACGTCTCGACGAGTTCCAGTCGTGGATACCTGGTTCTCCCGGTGAGTCACGAACCTTGTTCCAGTCCATCAAGGCTCAGGGGCGCTTGCGGGGGACCGCCCGCTTGCGCTCCGACTTCATGACGCCCTTCTTCTCGAGCCAGTCGTTGAGGGCCCGACGTATCTGCTCACTCTCAAGAACGCCGTCGCGCTCCTTTACCGCCTTGAGCCCCTCCGCCTGGTCGTCATCGATGTAGAAGGAATACTTTCGACGTGGCGTCATTTGTCTTCTAGTGTATAGACGTTAGAACCCATAGAGCCAACCGTTGTGACGAGAGTCCGGCCCTGGATACCTTCGCCACCCTTGTCCGACGCGCCGACGTTCGAGGGTCAGCACGCCGACACCGTACCAGTGCAGGACTGAGCATTTTCATTGCGTTGCGGCTGTTGCGGAGTGGCCTCGACTTTGAGACACCCGACCGCATGATCCATTTCAGCGATCCCCCGGCCGGAGCAGCACCTCACCCACGTCGCACCTCCAGCGAACCGGACGAATTGCCGCCCGAGCAACTACAGGCCACCATTCGCGCACTCGACGAGGTGTTGGCGGAAGCGCGAAGTCTCCGCGCTCGCATCGACGGCGACATCGGTGTGAGCGTCAACGCCCCAAGAGATGAGTAGTCATTTTTAGAGTCTTGTTCGAGTCGTTCCAATGCGTCCCGAATCTCCCACCGGCCTGTACTGGTCCATGCTTGGCGAAGTCGCCTGCGCGGCCCACGCGCCCACCTCTGACGACCCGCGTTGGGACAAGGAAGGCTGGGCACCGATCGCCGTCAAGGACGGCCAGATCAAGGAGATGCGGTACGAGTATCAGTGCCAGCACTGTGCGCCCGATGGCCGCCCCATCCGCCGATTCCCCGCGGAGTAGCGGCCATGACCCTGCCTTTCGCAAATCCACGCGTAACCCCGAAGTCGGTTGACTCGCCGGATTAGGAGATCGCTACGTTTGTGCTTTACGAGCGAGACCAGGTGCCTTATCCTGCCCCCGTCCGACCAGCCCATCCATCCCCCAGTGAAGGCTGTCACCGACACCCCTCGGCCGTGTCCGCACTGTCGAGCGCAGAACACCGCAAGGTGCGTCGATTCGCTCCTGACGGCAATCTATATCTGCCACGACTGTCACCAGACGTTCACGATTCAAAAACCGCAAACGCCTCCCGCGTCTTCGCGCCCTTCCGTGTCCGACCCTTCGGTGTGACCTGTCAACAGCGAACATGAGCCGCTGTCTTGCGGTTGGCGTATGTTCAGCTGTTAAAAACCTGGCGGCGTTTAACCGAACCGCAAGCCTTCCTCGACGCTCGTTATCACGATAATCGCCATTCCGATGGCGAACGCGCCGCGAAATTTATTGTCGCCCCCGTCGCGGCGCACCTGACCAGCCCGAGTAGGACCTCCGCTGTCCTACACGATGCGCGAAGATCGCATGATGCGAGCGCGCGATTTCTCCAGCGACAATCCGCCTCTCCATCCCGGTGACGAGCTGCACTGCCCGCATTGCCGACGCTGGCATCCGGTTGGCGCAACGAACAAGGAAGGTACCGAATACACACGCCTGATGCTGTTCTGGGAGTGCCGCGGCGACCGGTTCTATGCAGGCCAGATCGGCACTTCGAGTCGGCATGAAACGCGCCGCAGTCAATGCGCCCCCGGACGTTGAACGATACGACCGCTCCCGTCGACCACAAGCAGTTCCACCGCATCGCTGGGCGCACCGGTGCGGACCATCTGCGCTGAGAGCCGATCGATCTCGGCGAAGGCGTCCGCCGCGGTCTGGTGCTCGCTGATGACCGTGGACTCTCGCGCCTTATCGCGCCCGTACGGTTGAACGATGCGATAGCTGGTGCTGCTGCCAGCAAAATTGCCCGGAAAACGGAGTCGGCCGTCTGTACTAGACGTGACAGCGTGGCCCTGTAAGGCGCGTGAGTCCTGGAGTGTCGTACTGCACGCAGACAGTATCGGACATCAAGTGACAGCATGGCGGCTGTGCTTGCGGTTCGCTTGAGACTCCACCACTATTCGCCCGTGCACCGGTGCCCTAAGTGCGATTCGAGGTATGTATACCGATTGCATCGCCGGGGATTCGAACGCCCGTGGGGCACCATCACTCGCCGCCGCATCTATCGATGCGAAAGATGCGGCTGGCGCGGCTGGCGCTGGGCGCCATTCCGCGGCGTGTCCCCCTTCCTACCGCGGGCGATTCGTCGAGCGCGTCAACTGACACAATCGTTCAGAGCCGCACTCCGGCGTGTGGCAATAACGAAGGAACTGTGGCGACCACGCGCGTGAACCCGCGTCCGCGTATTCGCTTATTCGTCGTAATTAGGCGGGGAGGTAGCAATGGCAAGAAAATCCTGGACCGCACAATTCGCGGCGCAGATACCGATTACCAGAGGTGGATTCGAAATTAACCAGCCAGGTCGGTATGTCGTTGTGCGAAATCTGGTGTGTGCAGGGACAGGCATTCGCATCACGGCAAGTCACGTGCACGTCAACCTGGCAGACCATACCATTACGGGAGCGCGCGCCGATACCGCGATCGACGTATCGGACGCCTCGGACGTGCATGTCATCGGCGGGACTATCCAGCAGTTCGCCGTCGGTGTGCGGCTCATACGGGTTACCGAGAGTTCGCTGAGCGGCGTTGTCGTCGGCGACAACGTCACGGATGGGATTCTGTTGGAAGACTCCCACCGGAACCACATCAAGCGCAATTTCATCCGCGGTAATGGTGCCCTCGGCATGCATGTGATCCGGTCGCGCAACAACGGATTGAGCCGGAATGTTGTGGCGCAGCCACAGGCCGGTGTTTCGCTGGAGGCCGCCACGGAAAACACTCTCACCGACAATACGATTGTGGCAAGCACGGGTGGCGTATTGGTCGATACCGGGTCGGATGGCAACATACTTGCGGGCAATATCATCGCCGTCGCCGCCGTCCTCGCAAACCTCGGTTGCGCGACCGTGCATCTCGGTGGCTCGAACGGGACATGTTCTCACAACATCATCGGCGGCAATTGCGAGTACGGCATCCGAGTGATGAACGGCAGCACGGGATACTTCATCCACGACAACTCCATCGTTGGCAATCATTCCCTAGCGGACATGGCTGATTTCAATCTGCCGGCCTGTGTCAATACGTGGCAAAACAATTCGTTTGCAACGGACAACGAAAGTGCCACCGCGTTCGGGCCTGGAGCCGGATGTATCCAGTGATCGATGACACTCCTAACCGCGGAGGCGCGGTTGACGGCTGGCAGTGCGCGTTCTGCGAGGCGATCGGCCACCGAGCTAACCATTTCCCCTCTCTCGACGGCCGCGCGCGCTTACGGCACCCGGTGCCGAATCATTCCGCCGAGGCCCAGTTGGCGCATCCGGCGGAGCAAGTTCTCGCCGAACTTGTGTTGACTGAGCTTTGGATCGTTCGCCGCGTCGAAGCCTCGGAACTGGCCGCCCTCGTCGTGCGCGCCCCGCACCACCTGTGCGAACAGCGCGGCGCGCGCCGTGTAGCCGGCCGCCAGCGCACCGATCGCCGCCTCGCACCGCGCGTCGCACGCCGCCATCTGTTGTCGGATCTCGTCCTGCGTCATCGTCGTTGCCTCAGATGGATTTCGTTTTCCGGACGTGCTCGATCACGGCTTCCATCGCCGCGCGTCCGCCCACCGTCGCCCCGAGGCCCTCCACGTCGACGCGTGGCCTAAAGCCATCGAACCGTGAGAGTCCAGTCCATCTCGGACCGACTAATCAGACGTGGGGAACCCGCGAGTTCTACGTCGATGACCCAGATGGCAACACACTGCGGTTCACGGAAAACCGTCAGCGCGACGGTGTATGACGACATAGGCTTGATCGCCGCGCTCAGCGGATAAGCAGGGTTTAGACAGGCAGTCACGCCGATTCTCTGAAGATTCGGCCGAAACCGACTCATCCAGATTTCTTCACACGCGGGGGGTCGATGGTTCGATTCCATCCGCGCCCACCAAAATTCTCAAGAAAATCTAGCAGTTTCACTCCACATTCCCTGCAACTGCGTTCTTCGGGATGTTGCCCGAGATGGCTCCAGATGGCCTGATGTTGCCGTCGATAAGCAGGATTAGACAGGATTTTTTGTCCTCTACGATCGACAGCATTCGGTAGCATGGCGGCAAGGAGAGAGCTATGAAGGAGCACGACCATACGCCCGAAGAAGAGCGGCGCATTCGTGAAGCGGCTCTCGATGAAACAATCGCGGGGTCATTCCCGGCAAGCGATCCGGCTTCGTCGCTGCCCAATCCCGACGAGCATGATGCGGAAGGGAGCGGCATCGAACCGGCCAAAGATTCGCGCCCGCGTGCTTCAAGGGCGGACACCGTAATGACTGAGGGTCCTAAAAAGAAATCCAAAAAGGCGTCGGCTCCGCCGTCCTCCCGTTCAACGAAGAAGCGGATAGCAGCACCCGCGCAGGTAACGCATGGTGAAGTCGCCCGTCGCGCCTACGACCTGTTTCTCGCGCGGGGATGCGAACATGGCCACGACCTCGATGACTGGTTGCAGGCCGAGCGTGAACTGCGAAGCACACTGAATGCAACGACGCGACGAGCGAGAAAGTCGTCGCGCCAGGTATCTCGAAAGACCGAGGTTAGTTAGGGCCGCCCGGCCTTGAGCCTGCGACGAATCAACTTCGCATTCTGGTTACAGAAGTCAAGGCTGACAGTCCGTCGGGGGTCTCCCGCGTCCGTCCGTTTGGCTGTCAGATTAGCCGAGTCGTCTACGCCTTCGGTCCAATCGGGCACATCTCGCGCTGCAACATGCGTCAGAGGAGCTGAGGGCTATTGCGCTCAAGAGTGCAATCACCTTGGCTGGTGAAACCTGCGACAGCGTCACGGGCACGTTCCATCAAGGCGCGGACGTGGACAGCGGGAAGGAATTTTGGAACGTAGCGTGCGAGGACGGAAATACCTACACAGTTGCAGTGAACAATGACGCGGTAGGCTCAACACAGGTCATGTCCTGTGCTCTGCTTAAGGCCGTTGCCCAAGTGGACTGCTTTGTGAAGTTTTAGCTGCTGCTAGGCGGGCTGCTCAACCAACTGCTCCCTGTTAGGCTATGACCGCGCAGGAAGGCGGCGAAGAAGCGGTGAGGTGATCTATGGCTCTTAAGCAGTCACAGGCGTCGTGGCGTAAGGCGCATGGCTTCGGAGTGCCGTGCATTCACAGCCCTCTGGGTGAGGCTTTTGTGGTCGTGCCCGATGATGATGCGCTGGTAACGATGCAGCCGCCGTGGCCGCGCATGTCCGAGAGCGAGTTACGAGCACACCTGGGGTTAATCACAAGGAGGCTGAGATGAAAACTGTCCTAGTCGTTCTCCCGACTCTCATCCTTCTACTTCTCCTGACGGATCATAGCCACACGCAAGGGGCACTACCAATGCCGGTAGATCGCGGTCAGCCGAATGGCCTACAGGGCGGGATCTTCTTCTCACCGAACCCGGCTCGCACTGTGCTTGACACGCAACGGTGAACTTCTGGCCTCACTCAACATCCCAGCCGGGACTTTCCTGAGCGTCTCTTATGACGACCAGCGGCCAACGTTGATTGCGCCAGACGATTTACCTTTGAAGGAGACTTCGTGCTGCGTGCCCTGCCTGCCAGCCAACCAGCACAGCCTGGAGTGCGCCGTAAGGAACAGGTGATCAGCGAAGGGCCATTAGTGTTGACGCTTCGGGATGTAGAGGTCTTGATTCAAAACGCCCAGTAGGGGCAGCTACGTGACCTGCGGCCGCACCACGTCCTGACCGTCTACCACACGAACGCGAGAATGCCCGCGCAGATCGCAACAACTCCAGCAGCGATGGCAACGCCGACAGCAATGCGAGCCCGTCGGACGGCGATCTCTTGACCGACAGCGAGCGCCTGAATCTGTTGCGCGATGTCTTGAAGCAACTGAGCCGACTCGCGCGATCCTTGTTCGAGACTGGAGAGTCTCGCCTCGATGCCGGGTCCCTTATCTTCGCCGCTGCTGGTTCTCGAACGAGCCCGCAGTGCGTCCGCCGCCGCCAGAATGGCCGGAGCGTGCCTCAGAATGGTGGCCCACGGAATCATGCGACGCTCCAGTCGTGTCCCAGCATTCGCTGCCGCTCCTCCTCCGCCCACGGTGTCTCGGCAGCCTTATCGCAATGCGCGGACGAGCGATTGTGCAAGTTCACCGCTGGCAAAGATGCTTCCGGCGAGGGTGGACACAACAGATAGGACACCGGCAATCGCGGTGGCTGGATGTAACCGCTTCTTCCTCACCAGGTCGAACACCGCCACGCCAAGAATGAGGATGACGAGTGCGCCGAACAGAATACGCGCATCTTCGCGTCCACCGAGAATGGGCCACCGTGAGATACGCGCCAACGGTGGCCCGATGATGCTGATCGATGCGACTAGCATCAAACGCTTGTGCGCCTCGATATGGCGACGAAGAAGGATTGCCGCCATCACGCACGCTGCGAACGTCAGGATGTTGACAACGTTGGTCCAGACGACCCATGAAGTGAACTCAAGCCACGTCGCAAACGGCGAGCCGTTCAGCGCGATTGCCGCAAATGGCAGCGGCTGATCGAGTTCAATGCCGTCACGATAAAGGTGCGGAATTAATCCGATGGTCGCCGTCAAAGCGGCGACGACAACAAGCACACCGAACGCGGCACCGATCCAGCCTATTCGTCGATGAGTGCTGGTGCGTCCTGCTGAGATGAGCCACGTCTGAGTAGCAAGCCAGATGAACCAGCCGCTCACCATAGCCCCGTGGAAATAGAGATACATCGGGATGGGCGGCACGTCGAAGAAGGCCCGCAGAAACAACGTCGGCGCAAATCCCACGAACACCGTCAGCAGCAGAATGAGGGCGGCACCGAAAAAGAATCGGCTTCGCTGAACTCTGCGCGTCGTTGCGGGCGGAACTGAAACGGCTACATTCGTTGCCATCTTTGACCCATCCAGCCAAAAGACGCCCGGCAAGATATCACGGTCGGGTTGCCAATGAGTGGCCTCGATATGGGCCAGTGAGTGGTGGGCGGGCCCTTTGGGGCATACCGCGCCCAGGGTGACACACACGAAAACGTAGGCGACCGTTCCTGGACCGCCACGACGGCGGCATTCTCTGCTCAGGAAGCCTGAAAGGGGCTCGCCATATCTGGGGTGGAAATGCGTCGCCGAGACGACTGCTTCGCTCGCCGTCGAAGTCCGAAAAACAAATGGTTCTGAAACGACGGTTTACGTCGTCAGGTCCAGCGTTTTCGGGGCGAAACTTGGCGGCAGTTCGTCAGGGTATTTGAGACGGGGGACCGCCGGTAGCGTTGCCGAGAATCAGTTTCGCGCCGTCGGACGAGAATACCTGAATGGCGCAACCATCCGTTTCATAGGTGGTCTTTTCAAGGTCCGTTACGCTGAACCGAGCACGCTGGGCGCGCGACTGGATGTAAGCAAAGACCAGATAGCGCTCTTGAAACTGCAAGTCTACGAGTTCTGCATTCCCTCTCTGATAAACCACGACTCGGGCTGGCACCGCGCCTTTCCACACCCGGTCCACGTCAATCGTGGCTATCTGGCCGGCCGCGACTCGTGTTGCCTCCCTGATTCTGCCTGAGAAAACCCAGGCAATCGAACTGTCGGGCATCACATGCTCAAGGGTCCGCAGGATGCATTCAGCCTGCGCTGGGTTTGCGATAAACAGAACGAGGACCACGACCGCCCATACCCGCATATTGGCAGGCTAGGCCTATGTTCTGCCGCTGTCAAACGCTCGGAGCCGGCGATGGACCGTGGCGGGGCTGGTCCCGAGACGACTAGCCAATTCTCGAAAGGAGAGCTCCTCGAAGCGCTTGAGCGCTTCGGGATCGACGTAGTTTCTCGGTCGCCCCAGCCGCTTAGCGAACTCCGCCAACGACTCCACGACGCACTGAAGGATGCCGAACCCGTCAAGGAGCTACGGCAGCAGGTCGAGGGCGCACTGAAACTGCTTGACGAGATGGGCAATCTACAGCAGCAGATGGAAGGCGTCCGAAAGGATCTTGACATCCAGTTCCAGCGCATCGCGCAGATCCAGGCGCAACTTGACCAGCTAATGGGCATTCTGGTTTCGCCCTCGGCGCAGAAACCCTGACCACGCTCTGGTGAACGCGGTCGGATGTTAGACGAGAGGCTGCCGCGAGCCGTCCATATGGCGAGCCTGTGGACCGTCGCGGGTTGCGGTCGTTTCATCGCGACGCATCTGAATCGCGAGTGACGAATACTTCGCGTTCCGGCAAGTGTTCACCCCCCGTCGAGCTACAAGCGGCACCGTGGTTGCAGTCACAATGACCGTCCCCCATTCGGCTGAACTCGTGTCCTTCAACGTGGCAGGAGGCAAACGATGGCTCGAATGGCTCGGACAGAACGCCGGAACCTTCCCGAACGCTCAGCCAAAATTCGGCGGGCTGTAGACGTGGTGCTCGACAACCCAAGCGTTACGTTGCGTGTCGAAACGCTCGGGGCATGGCTAAACGTCCGGCTCGACGCCGCGCAGCGGATTCTCAGCGGTATGGTGTCCGCAGGGCTTCTCCACGAAGTGCAGCGCGGGGTGTTCGCAGGCGCACGGCCATTGTGCTGACGTAACCGTAGATATGGATCGCGCTCGCCACTAGCGGGCGGTGACGGTGAGATTGGTCCGCGCTCGCCGCTCCACTCGGATCGTGGCGTCGAGCCCGTTGAAGCGATGTGTCTCGTCCTCAATCTGGAAACGGACCGCACGGCCCATCAGCGAGGATTCGCCAAATGCTGCGCTGCCATCGAGCATTGTGTAACAGACGATCCCGTTGTCGGTCGTAATCCTGAGGTTTGGCACACCCTCTCCGGTGTTGGCGTCTATGACGCGCATCCTGAAAGGCGCTGGCGAGAGGGCTATGGGCTCCGCAAGGACCGACGCCGCAACAAGCAGCAGGATCACCAATAGCGTGCGCGTGGTCATGGGTGCCGATCTTGAGCGCCGATTACCAGGAGATGCGCGGCTGCTGCGAGAGAGCCTTGATGACCTGCCGTCGGAGCGACCCGGCATCACGATTGAGTGGATCTAGTGTTCCCTGCCCGGTAAGGGATAAGCAGGGTTTAGACAGGCAGGAATCAGGATTTCCTAAACACTGGGCCGAAAACAACATCCCTCGATCTCTTCATACGCGGGGGGGCGATGGTTCAATTCCATCCGCGCCCACCAAATCCAACCCTCACGTGCGGGCACTTCGCCCACTGCCGGCGCGAGCCGTTGCAGATCTTGCGCAGGCCGTTGTTGCTGTGTCGTGCTGTCGCCATCGGGTTCACCCTCTCTCCTCATCCAAACGATCGAAC
>Ga0075430_100003385_pt1 | contig 13344 bp, 10 predicted proteins | sample RhiMetdeltSRZDD4_FD_75294 | JGI IMG/M metagenome (GOLD analysis project Ga0075430, IMG submission 75294) | Populus rhizosphere microbial communities from Tennessee, USA - Rhizosphere MetaG P. deltoides SRZDD4 | ecosystem: Host-associated > Plants > Roots > Rhizosphere > Soil | place: USA... | reverse complement strand
GTCCACGTACGAACGGTCCGGGAGGAACCCATGAAGAAGGTTACGGTCGCAGTACTCGTGTCGCTGCTTGTGGTACCGGCGGTCGCGCTCGCACAGGGCGCCCGTCTGCAGCTCGATCATCTTGACCGCCTCGCCAAGGTTGCCGAGGAGCAGGTCAACGTCACCATCGACGCGGAAATGCTGAAGCTGGCCAGTGGATTCATGAAGAACGGCAGTGACGCCTCGGCGGTGAAGGAGATGGTCAGCGAGCTCAGGGGAATCTATGTTCGCAGCTTCAAGTTCGGAGGCCCGAACGCATACAGCGCGGACGATGTGAATGTGATTCGGAAGCAGCTGACGGCGGCGGGATGGGCACGTATGGTGACGACTGAGAACAAGCGTGAGGGAGAGCTGGTGGAGATCCACAGCTGGCGCGAAGGCAATGCCTCCGGCGGTCTTGCCATTCTCGTCGTCGAGCCCGCAGAGCTCACCGTCGTCAACATCGTGGGCCCGATCGACCTGGCCAAGCTCGCCGCGTTGCAGGGGCAGTTCGGTATCCCTCCGCTGCCATCGGCACCGGGTGCGTCAGCGCCCAGCCCGCCACCACCACCATCACCACCGCAGCCCCCGCCCGTCCCCGGTCGCCGGTAGCCGACGCGCGGTTCAAGCGTTGTGTTCAGCTAACGGCACAACTTGCACCGCGGCGTCGCCGACCTCCTGCAGAAACCGATTCAAGGTCGATCCTTTTACCAGGATCTCCCATCGGTTTCGCGCGGTCTGTCCGAACACGACGTGGGTGATCCCCTCACGCTTTGCAAACTCGATCAGTCCGTCGCCGGGTCGGTCTGCCTTGACGCGGACGACGGTCGCGCCGAGTTGCTCGGCAAGGGCGATATTGCGCTGTAGCGCATCGCGGTCGCGGACGTTGATGCGTCCGGGTGCTTCCCGAGGCGTCTCGACATAGACGGCGTACCACCGTGCGCCGAGACGACCGGCAATCCTGGCGCCCGCACGGATCACACGGGGCGCGTCAGAGCTCGAGCTCATACACACCATCACGCGCTCTGGTATGAGAGCCGGCTCGAGTCCCTCCCGCTGGCGACGCGAGGCCGCCTTCTCGCCGATCTCGTCCGCGACGGCCCGCAACGCGAGCTCGCGCAAGGTGGAGATGTTGGCCTCACGAAAAAAGTTCGTCAGCGCCTGCTCGACCTTCTCAGGCTTGTAGACTTTGCCCTGACGCAATCGACTTTGTAGCTCTTCGACGGTCACGTCGACATTGACGACCTCGTCGGCTCGATCGACAAACGTATCCGGCACGGTCTCGCGGACGCGGATTCCGGTCACACGGCTCACGGCATCGTTCAGCGTTTCGAGATGCTGGATGTTGACGGCCGTCATCACGCCTATACCTGCGTCGAGCAGCTCTTGAACATCCTGATAGCGCTTCTCATGACGGCTTCCTTGAGCGTTCGTGTGCGCCAGTTCATCGACGACACAAAGCTGCGGCTTTCGAGCGAGCATGGCGTCCAGATCCATTTCTTCCAGCGTGACTCCGCGGTACTCGACGCGACGCCGCGGAATCACTTCCAGCCCGCCGATCAGCGCTGCGGTGTCTGCGCGGCCGTGTGTCTCGATGAAGCCGATCACCACGTCAACACCTTCCCGCCGGAACGTATGCGCGTCTTCGATCATCGAGTACGTCTTGCCAACGCCGGGGGCGGCACCGATGTAGATCCGCAGGCGAGCACGCTGCTGGGGTTGCAGCTTCGCCAGCACCTGCTCACCCGTGAAACGGCTGTCTGACACCTCGATCCGATCCTAGCCTTCACTTTTCAGTTGCACATGGGTCTTTACGAACTCTTTATGCCTTTTTGCGGGTCCCTTTAGGCAGACCGGTCGTAACCTCGATCACATGGAGAAGGACAGTCGCTTCATCAATGCTCCAGTGTGGCCGTGGACGGTCACGGGGTGGCTGCTGGCTGTCACGTTCGTCATCATGCTCGTGTTCGCGCGGAGCCAGTGACCACACAGATGGATTGCCTGATGCGCGTCGCGGCCACGATCGTGTGTGTCGAGGCGTTATCCGGTAACGCTACGGCTCAGAATCAGAACGCCGCTTCCGCCGATCCGAATACCGGCAACATTACCGTTACCGGCAGCTTCGACGCAGTCAGCACGTACATGTTCCGCGGTATCCGACAGAACTCGACAGGCATCGCTTTATGGCCGGTCGCTGATCTCGGGTTCGCTGCGTACTCGGGTGATGGAAGGCTCAAGAGGGTCGCAATCAATCTCGGGTCTTGGAACAGCCTGAATACCGGAGATACCGGAAGTGACGGACCGACCGGGAAGCTCTGGTACGAATCCGACTTCTACTCGAAGCTGACGCTCGGCTTCAGCGGTAGCACCAGCCTGGCGGCGTTCTACACGGCCTACACCAGTCCGAACAACACGTTCACCACGGTTAAGGAAATCGCGTTTCAGTTCGGCGTCGATGACTCTGGGTATCTCGGACGGGCCGCACTCAAGCCGTATGTGCTGGTTGCGTTCGAGTTCGGCACCGCGCCGGGCATCGGACAGGCGGATGCCGGTGCCCGTGCTGGCCGGTATCTCGAGCTCGGCATCGCTCCCGGTTACGCCTTCTCTCGGGCGTCGCTGACGGTGCCGGTCAAGGTCGGCCTAAGCCTGGCCAATTACTACGAGCTGAACGTCGGCACGGCAACGGCACCCATATTCGAGGACCCCAGCTTCGGCTACGCCAGCGTGGCGGGGCTTGTCACCGTGCCGCTCGGGGGCACCATCACGTTCGGCGCGTGGAATGTTCACGGCGGTGTTGAATTCCTGGCACTCGGCGAGATGACGAAGGTGGTGAACGGTGGAGACGGGCATCGGGTGCTTGGGTCAATCGGCTTCGGCTTTGCGTACTGAGGTGGCACTCATGCTGACGGTCGGAATGATCGTGCTTGCGCTCGTCACGTTCGCGGCGATGGTCGGCTTCGTCGTGTTGTGTGATCGCGTCTGAGAGGACCCATGACGCTCATCTCTCTGATCCTCAGTGTCGCGGCGTTTGTGTACCTCGTGTACGCAATGCTGCGGCCTGAAAAGTTTTGAGGCGTCCGTGAACACCGATTACGCGGCGATAGTCATCACCATCCTGTTGACCGTCGCGACCAGCACCTTGCTTGGTGGATACATGTACCGCGTGTTCACCGGCGGCCACACCTGGCTGGATCCGATTCTCGAACCCATTGAGCGGCTGGTTCTCCGGCTGACAGGCGTGGACCCGACCGAGCAGCAGGACTGGAAGAGCTACTCGATCTCGCTTCTCATCTCGAACGTGTTCATGTGGCTCGCCACGTGGACGATCGTCACACTCCAGCAATACTTGCCCCTCAATCCCGACGGGATCGGGAACATGGCGCCGACGCTCGCCTTCAACACGATCTCGAGCTTCGTGACGAACACGAACCTGCAGCATTACAGCGGCGAGACCGGATTGTCGTACTTCTCGCAGATGTTCACGATCACGTTTCTGCAGTTCGTCACGGCAGCGACCGGCGTGGCGGCCGCGGTCGCGACAATTCGCGGCCTGGCTGGGAATCGCCTCACCTACCTCGGCAACTTCTACGTGGACATGACCCGTGCCACCATTCGCCTCTTTCTGCCGCTGGCGGTATTGGTTGCCATGCTGGTGATGTGGCAGGGCACGCCGCAGACGTTCGACGGAGCCGCGACTGCGACTACTCTCGAAGGCGCGGAACAGAAAATCGCGCGCGGCGTCACGGCTGGCGTCGTGTCGATCAAGCAGCTCGGCACCAACGGCGGGGGCTACTTCGGGCCGAACTCAACCCACCCGTACGAGAACCCGACGCCGCTCTCGAACTTCATCGAGACGTGGTCGATCACCATCATCCCGATGTCGATGGTGGTGCTGCTCGGTTACATGGCGTGCCGACGCAAACTCGCCGTCGTCATCTACGCGACGATGCTGGCGATCTATCTGCCGATGGTCGTTTTCGGCGTGGCGCAGGAAGTTGGCGGGAACCCGGCGATCACCGCCATGGGTGTGGACCAGTCTACGGGCGCGATGGAAGGGAAGGAGGCACGGTTCGGCGCCGCGTTGTCCGCTCTGTGGGCGGTGACGACGACCGTGACGTCGAACGGATCAGTCAATGCGATGCACGACTCGCTGACTCCACTCGGAGGCTTGATGCCGCTCGTTGGCATGTGGTTGAACAACATCTTCGGTGGCGTGGGGGTGGGCTTCATCAACATGCTGATCTTCGTCATCGTAGCCGTGTTCGTCGCCGGCATGATGATCGGCCGCACGCCGGAGTTCCTCGGCAAGAAAGTCGAGGCGAAGGAGATGAAGCTGGCAAGCCTCGCGCTGCTGTGGCACCCGCTCGCGATTCTCGTCGGCACGGCGGTCGCCTGCTACGTCTGGGCCACCACTGCGGATCCAAACGGCGCGCTGACCTGGCTGAAGAATCCCGGTCCGCACGGTTTTTCGGAGATGCTCTACGAGTTCTCCTCGGCCACGGCGAACAATGGCTCGGGGTTCGAGGGGCTCGGCGACAACACGGCGTTCTGGAACATCTCGACGGGCGTCGTCATGCTGCTGTCGCGATACATCCCCATCATCGCGCCGCTGGCGCTGGCCGCTTCGTTAGCGGCGAAGCCTGCCGCGCCAGAAACGGCGGGATCGCTGCGTGTGGACAGCGCCACCTTCGGTGTCACGCTCTGGGCGGTGATCGTGATCCTCGGTCTGCTCATGTTCATGCCGGTCGCCGTACTCGGCCCGATCGCGGAACATCTGGCGCTGCAGTAGGGATGTGTAGGGCGGGTCCTTTTGGACCCGCCCGGGATTGACCATGTTGAACGAAATCAAACGGGGCATTTTCTTCACCCTCGTGACGATGGTCCTTCTGGGCGGTGGATATCACGTCGTCTTGTGGGGAATCGGGCGGGTAGTATTTCCGGAGCAGGCCGAAGGAAGCCTGATCCGACGCGACGACAGCGGCGTCCTCGGTTCGCGCCTGATCGCACAGAAGTTCGAGCGGCCCGAGTACTTCCATCCGCGTCCGTCGGCGGTCGATTTCAACGCCGCTTCGACAGGCGGGAGCAACTTCGGACCGTCGAATCCGGAGTATCTGAAGCAGGTGCAGGAGCGGCTCGAAGCGATCACGACCCGGGAGGGCGTGGCAGCGAGCCAGGTTCCTTCGGAGATGGTAACTGCCAGCGGCGCAGGCGTAGACCCGCACATCCCGCCGGCGGCTGCCGAGCTGCAGGCGGCGCGCGTGGCGAACAGCCGGAGCCTCGACCTTACGGGCTTACGTGAGCTGATCACCGCGCACACCGAAGGGCCGACGTTTGGGTTACTCGGACGCCGCCGCGTCAATGTGCTGGAGCTGAACCTCGCGCTTGACGAAACGTTCGGCACGCCGGCGCCAGCAGACGGCACAACACCGGTTGAAGAACAGTAAGCCATGGCACAGCATGTACGTCCGGCTAAGGCCGGACACTACGTACGACGAGTTTCAATCTGGGATCCTGCCATCGTCAGTCAGGCGGTCCTCGATTCGTTCCGCAAGCTGGATCCGCGGGTCCAAGTCAAGAATCCCGTGATGTTCATTGTCGAGGCCGGCAGTCTGGTGACGACCGCCATATGGATTCAGGAGCTGGCCGGAGCGAGTGGAAACCCGCTGTTCACCGGACAGGTGGCGTTCTGGCTGTGGTTTACCGTGCTCTTTGCGAACTTCGCGGAAGCGATGGCAGAAGGACGCGGCAAGGCGCAGGCCGCCACGCTGCGCAAGGCAAGGACCGAGACCACCGCTGTTCGCCTGCTGCCAGGCGGCCAGACCCAGACGGTCAACTCGAACAGTCTCCGCGCCGGCGACATCGTTCGTGTCGAAGCGGGGCAGTTGATTCCGAGCGACGGCGAGATCATCGAGGGCGTGGCAAGCGTCGATGAATCCGCTATTACGGGCGAATCCGCACCGGTGATCCGCGAAGCGGGGGGCGATCGCTCCGCCGTGACGGGCGGCACGAAGGTCCTCTCAGACTGGATTGTCATGAGGATTACCTCCAACCCTGGTCACACCTTCCTCGACCGCATGATCGCGCTCGTCGAGGGCGCCGTGCGGCAGAAGACCCCGAACGAAATTGCGCTCAACATCCTGCTCGCGGTGCTGACGCTTGTCTTCCTGCTCGTCGTAGTCACGCTCCAGCCGTTCGCCATGTACGCGGGGACGTCCATTCCGATTCCTGTTCTGATTGCCCTGCTCGTCTGTCTGATTCCGACAACCATTGGGGCCCTCATCTCCGCGATCGGCATTGCAGGTATGGATCGGCTCGTCCAGCAGAACGTGCTGGCGATGTCTGGGCGCGCCGTCGAAGCCGCTGGCGACGTCGATACGCTCCTGCTCGATAAGACGGGCACGATTACGCTGGGCAACAGGCAGGCCACCGAGTTCTGTCCGGTTTTTGGTGTCAGCGAGGCGATGCTGGCTGATGCCGCCCAGCTCTCATCGTTGGCGGACGAAACTCCCGAGGGGCGTTCGATCGTCGTGCTGGCGAAAGAGAAATTCGGGCTTCGCGCCCGTCCGCTTGGCGCACATGAGTTCGTCCCGTTCACGGCGCACACCCGCATGTCAGGCGTGGATTTCGACGGCCGAACGATCCGAAAGGGTGCAGTGGACGCGATCGAGCGACTTGTGCACGAGTTCGGCAACTCCATGCCCACCGACTTGCGGGCCCAGGTCGATAGCATTGCCCGCGCAGGAGGGACGCCGCTGGCGGTAGCGGAAAACGGCCGCGCACTTGGCATCATCCACCTGAAGGACATAGTCAAAGGTGGCATCCGCGACCGGTTCGCGCACCTGCGTGCGATCGGCATCAAAACCGTCATGATCACTGGCGACAACCCGCTCACCGCTGCAGCGATCGCCGCCGAAGCGGGCGTGGACGACTTCATGGCCCAGGCCACGCCGGAGCAGAAGCTGACGCTGATTCGTTCGGAGCAGGCCGGGGGGCGCATGGTCGCGATGACTGGTGACGGCACCAACGACGCGCCGGCGCTCGCGCAAGCGGATGTCGGTGTCGCGATGAATACAGGCACGATGGCCGCGAAGGAAGCCGGCAACATGGTGGACCTCGACTCGAATCCGACGAAGCTCATCGAGATCGTGGAGATCGGCAAGCAGCTGCTGATGACCCGCGGCGCGCTCACGACATTTTCGATCGCCAACGATGTGGCGAAATACTTCGCGATCATCCCGGCGATGTTCATCCTCGCGTTTCCTCAGCTCGAAGTACTGAACATCATGAGACTGGCCACGCCCGAATCCGCGATTCTGTCGGCCGTCATCTTCAATGCCGTCATCATCGTGGCGCTGATTCCACTCGCCCTTCGAGGGATCGCCTACAAGCCGCTCGGCGCAGCGGCGATCCTGCGCCGGAACCTCCTCGTCTACGGCGCCGGTGGTGTCGCGCTGCCGTTTGTCGGCATCAAGGCGATCGACGTCGTGCTCGTCTTTGTGGGATTGGCGTAGCGGAGGAACCGTGGGGCGGGCCTTACGGCCCGCCTGGCGCGGCGTAAAGCCGCGCCCTACGCGAGATCGGCGAAGCGATAGCCGACCCAGGGTTCCGTCAGGATGTACTGCGGCGCGGCAGGGTTCGGCTCGATTTTCTTGCGCAGCGCTCCCACCAGCACGCGCAGGTGTTCGGGTTGGTCGGCGGCGTGCGGGCCCCAGATGGCTTTCAGGATCGTCCTGTGCGTCAGCACCCGGCCTGGATACTGCGCCAGATACGTCAACAGCTCGAATTCCTTCGGCGTCAAGCGGACTTCCTCGCCGTCCCGTAGCACTCGGAAGCGCGCACGATCGATGACCAGCCCACCCCGCACGATCGGTTCGCTGGCAGGCGACGGGCTCTCGACTCGCCGGAGGGCAGCACGGATTCTGGCCAGCAGTTCCTCGGCTCCAAACGGCTTGGTGACATAGTCATCGGCGCCCGCATCGAGCGCGCGCACCTTGTCCCCTTCGGCGCCCCTCGCGGACAGCACGAGAATCGGCACGCCGGAAGACTGCCGAACCGCCACGGATACATCGACACCGTCCATGTCCGGTAGACCGAGGTCGAGCACGATCAGGTCGGGCTTGTCGCGCTCCACCGCCTCGAGTGCGGCCCGGCCGGTCATCGCCGAAAACACCTCGTATCCTTTTGCCCGCAGGAGTGGCGCGACCGTGCCGATGATGTTCGGCTCATCGTCCACGATGAGAATGCGCGCGGCCATTGAAGACGTCTAGGATGCCATCGTCGCGGCGCGGACGCGTCCCGGGACGACCAGTGAAAAACGAGCGCCCCCTTCCGGCGCGTTCTCCGCCCAGATCCGGCCACCCGCCGCGTGCAGCAGTCCCCGTGTAATGGACAGACCCATGCCGGTGCCAAATGTGGCCTGCCGAGCCGCCCGTCCTCGATAGAAGCGTTCGAATAGGTGTTCGAGCTCGCCCGGATCCAGGCCTGGTCCCCGATCGGTCACCGAGATGTGCAGGCCGTCGCCTGTCACCTGGGCGCGCACGAGAATCGGCTCGTCGGCAGGTGAGTACTGCGCGGCGTTCTCGATGACATGCGACAGGGCCACAGAGCTCAAGCGCGGATCGATCTCGACTTCCAGTTCTGCGTCGGCCTCCACGCGTAGCTCATGTGCCTCGACGGCATGCCTGACATGGGCGAGGGCGGCGTCGAGGATGTCTGCAGCCGTTACCCACTGGCGCTCGATTTCGATCGCTTCGGCATCGATACGGGCCATGTCGAGGATGTCCTGGAAGAGACTGGTCAGTCTTTCCAGCTCGGTCATGGCGGCGGTCGCCTGAGTGCGACGTTCATCCGCAGGCAGTTCTCCGCGGAGGTTCTCCACCGCGACGCTGATCGCGGTCAACGGCGTTCGAAGGTCATGACTCAGGGCGGCAAGGAGGGTGGCGGCCAGGTCGGCCTTCTGACGTACGAGCGCTGCTGCATCACGCTCAGCGAGAAACTGCGTGCGTTCGATCGCGATGGCGACCACGCCGGCAACCGCATCGAGCGTTCCGACATCGAGCGTCGACGTAGCCGCGGCCAGGAGTCCGACGGCCCTTGTTCCGTGTCGCAACGGCACGATCAGCACGTCGTTCCGCTCGCCGACGCGGACATGCCCTCCGTACGCGCGCTGACGAGCGTCGAATTCGAGGGTTCCTCGGGCTTTTGCAAATGCTGTGTTGAGCATTGCGACGTCGAGGACCACTTCCTCGTTGCCGCCCTGGTGAATGCGCCACCCATGGTCAGCGGGCAGGCAGATGGCAATTCTGGCCAGCTCGAATCGGCGAGCGACGTGACGGGCGAGTATCTCGATCGCGCCGGCCGTCTGTGTTGTCAGCAGCACATCGCGCGTCAGGTCGAACAACCGTGTCACTTCGTTCCTGCGCGCAATCGCATCGCGTGCGCGGTCCTGCGCCGCGGCCGACAGGTTGCTTGCGATCACCGCGACCACGAGGAACGCGAACAGCGCAATCCAGTTCTGCGGATCGACGATTGTGAACGTTCCAACTGGTGGGAGGAAGAAAAAGTTGAGCGTCAACATCGCGATGAGCGAGACGACGATTGCCGTCCTGAGCCGAGCGAGCGTCGCGGCGCCGAGTACGACTAGGAGAAGCGCGAGTGCCGCGGTGGTTGGACTGACGTCCGGCAGTGCACGCAACGCGACAGTGACGGCCGCAACGGCCGCCAGGCTGCTCAGCAAAACGAGGAGCTCGCGTGCTCTGAAACGACGAAACATGAGCTCATCTCAGATTCTGCCACTTGCCGAGCGACTCGCGAGCGATCGCCAACTTCTTATGGACTCTTTACGCTTTTCTTACGCGCGACGGCCGTATGGTGGTGTTCAGGGACGAACATGCACACCGTTTCGTCGTTTCGTGCGTCCAGCGTGGCGCCCGTTCAAATCCGCACGGTCATCGCGGATTACCTCGCCTTCGAGCGAGCGCAGACCCACCGCCGCCTGTTCGTCGCGCGGTTTGGTTTCCTCGCAGTGCTCGTAGGCATCATTGGGCTCGGCTTCCATTTCCTACCGCCGCTCGCCGCGTGGCTCAGCATTGGAGTGTGCGTTGTCCCTCCTTCATGGGCTTGGATTGCCGAGTTGCGTTGTGACTGGCGACTCGCCCGAAGGCTGAACGAGCTTCCGGGTGGCGCCACGCACGTGGTTGTCCCGCGTCGCGGGGAAGGTCTCGGGGCAAGAAAGTCATAAAAAGTTCATAAGTACAGCCCAGCCGATTGGCGTCATTCCTGCCACCTCCTCCGATAATGCGATCAGGTCGCCAAATTCGCCCACGTGCGAAACGGGGGAACCGCTGGAAGCGAATGTTGCTTCCTGGGGCGCATCCGTCACGCCAAAGCCCGGTAGGGCGGAGGCGGATGGTAGAGGACTCCAACCTCGAGCCCGTCAGCTAACCCCGTCGGCGATTGGAGGGTGCGTGTCCACATCGTCCGCTGCATCCCGGCCCCATGCACTATCGCAGGTCCTTGCGGACCGCGATCGCCTCGTTCCGCTGACATTCACCGCAATCGGCGTTGTCTTCGGTGACATTGGCACCAGTGTGCTGTACGCGATGCGTGAGTGTTTCTTCGGCTCACACTCGGTGCCGCCGACTCACGACAACGTCCTGGGTGTCCTGTCGCTGATCATCTACTCGCTCGTGCTCGTCATCTCCATCAAGTACGTCGGAATTGTGATGCGCGCCGACAACCAGGGCGAGGGCGGCGTGCTCGCGTTGACGGCGCTGATTCCAGGTAGAGCGGGGGCGGGCGGCGGTTTACCCAGATTGGCGGTCGGCCGGCCGGTGCTGATTGCACTTGGGATCTTCGGGACGGCGCTGCTTTATGGCGACGGCATGATTACGCCTGCGATCTCGGTCCTCGGTGCCGTTGAGGGTCTCGAGGTCGCGACCCCGTTGTTCCGGCCGTACGTCGTCCCGGTTACGGTCGCGATAATCGTCGGGCTCTTCCTGATTCAGAGGTACGGCACGCACCGGGTCGGAGGCCTCTTTGGCCCGATCATGGTCATCTGGTTCGTCGTCCTCGCCGGCCTCGGTCTCGTGTGGATTGTCCGACTTCCAGCGGTCCTGGGAGCCTTCGATCCTCGCCACGCGGTGGCGTTCTTTGCCGCCAACGGCTTCACCGGCTTCGCGGTCCTCGGGGCCGTGTTTCTTGTCGTGACGGGCGGCGAAGCGCTGTACGCAGACATGGGCCATTTCGGCAGGTTTCCGATACGTTTTGCGTGGTTCGCGTTGGTACTCCCTGCGTTGATCCTGAACTATCTCGGCCAGGGAGCATTACTGCTGCTCGACCCTGACGTCGAGCATCCGTTTTTCCTGCTGGCGCCCTCATGGGCGCTGCTGCCTTTGGTCACCCTTGCGACAGCGGCGGCCGTCATCGCCTCCCAGGCACTGATCTCGGGGTCGTTCTCGATTACGCGACAGGCGATTCAGCTCGGTCTGGCGCCGCGACTCGAAGTCGAGCACACCTCCGCCTGGGAAATGGGCCAGATTTACGTGCCGCAGGTGAATTGGGCGCTCATGTTCGCAACGGTATTTATCGTGATCGGATTCGGATCGTCGAGTGCGCTCGCTGCGGCCTACGGGATCGCGGTCAGCCTCACGATGGTGATCACGGTGTTGCTGCTGTATGCGGTCATGACAGAACGGTGGCATTGGCCGAAGCCGGCTGCTGTGGGCGTCACGCTCGTCTTTCTGAGCATCGATCTCGCATTTCTTGGCGCCAATGCATTGAAGATTTTGCAGGGTGGATGGGTGACGCTCGCTGTTGCGCTCTGGCTGTTCACGCTGATGACGACCTGGAAGACGGGACGTCAGCTTGTTGCGGAACGGCTCACTGCGCGCGCAATTCCACTGGATGACTTCATCGCGATGGTGACTTCCCTCCGACCCGCCCGGGTGCCCGGTACCTCGGTATTCATGACCGCGCAGCCGACCGGAACGCCTCCAGCGCTTGCGCATAACGTCCGGTACAACAAGGTTCTTCACGACCATGTGGTCGTGCTGACCGTATCAACCGCGCAACAGCCCCACGTGCCACCGAAGGACCGCATAGTGGTTGAGCGGCTCGGCCATTCGTTGTTCAACGTCCGTGTGCAGTACGGGTTTATGGAGGACCCTGACGTACCGACGGCACTGGATCAGGCACGGCAGCAGGGGCTGGAGCTCGATGCGGACGATCTGACCTACTTCCTCGGGCGGGAAACCATCATCGTCACGCGCCGGAGAGGCATGGCGATCTGGCGCGAAAAGCTGTTCGTGCTGATGGCGCGGAACGCAGTTCGAGCGACGGGATTCTTCCGGTTGCCACCGGAGCGCGTCGTGGAGCTTGGTGTTCAAGTCGAACTGTAGGCTCACCAGATATTGCCCGCACCCGCTGACCTCGACCCTCGACGCATTGACGGTCACGGCGGCACTTGCGTTCACGGTCATGCCGGATGCGGAGAGCATCACCGAGTTGCCATTGGCGTCTTCGACTCGCACCGAGCCAGGGTTGTCCTGCAGCGTGATGCGTTGACCGCCGGGGGTTTCGAGAACCAACGCGTTGTTGTTCCGATCGTCGCGGATGCGCAACGTGATGCCGTTGCGCGATCGAATCAGCTTCACGTCGGCCGGCAACTCTGCCGGCGGTCGCGACTTCGCGTTCCACAAGGCGCCGATCACGTACGCCTCCTTCACGTCGCCGCGTTCGAACGCGACGAGCACCTCGTCGCCGACTTCCGGAACGAACCAGGTGCCGCGATTCCGGCCCGCCATCATCGTCGCTACTCGTGCCCAGAGATCGCCGCTGCGGACGTCGGTCGGGGCCGACACGCGAACCAGGACACGCCCCAGACCGTCAGGATCGCGATTGTCCACGACCGAAGCTGAATAGACCGCCGTTCAACGTCGCCATAAAACTTCCCCTGTTCAGGATGAGTTCCAGGTTGCACTGGTCGCCGCTACAAATGAATAATCGCTCCGTTCGGTGTGAATCACGAACTTGGGGGACGACGATGACACGTAGTCGTTCACGCGGCTTGGGCCGCCATGCGGTTCGTTGCGCGGCTCTCGTCTTTGCGTTCCTGTTCATCTTCGGTACAGGTCCGGCAGGCGCGCATCACTCTCACTCGATGTTCGACACGAGCCGGGAACTCACTGTCACGGGAACGGTCACGGCGTTCTCGTACCGGAATCCCCACGTGTTTCTTCATCTCGACGTCAAGGACGACAAAGGGGTCGTGACGTCCTGGGCTATCGAGATGTCGAACATCGGCAATATGCAGACTCGCGGCATCCA
>Ga0075430_100003384_pt1 | contig 13345 bp, 18 predicted proteins | sample RhiMetdeltSRZDD4_FD_75294 | JGI IMG/M metagenome (GOLD analysis project Ga0075430, IMG submission 75294) | Populus rhizosphere microbial communities from Tennessee, USA - Rhizosphere MetaG P. deltoides SRZDD4 | ecosystem: Host-associated > Plants > Roots > Rhizosphere > Soil | place: USA... | reverse complement strand
CCCTTCTAGTCGCACCATCAGTACATGCTCATAGCCTAGAGCAAGTTCAGGCCGAATTTGCCAGAATGTAGCAAGAACCATCGGAGACAATTCTTAAATTGACGAAAGCGATGGAGGCATTAAAAGGGACGGCGGAAGGAGAAGCAGCGCACGCGGCGCAGCACGATCTTCTGTATCAGGTACAAAGGCAAACCAACAAAGAAAAATGTGCCAACCTTCTTGCGAAGGTCCCAGGCTTGGAAAGGAAGATCGAACAACTTAAGCAACCAGGCAAATCATTTGAAGCAGAAAAGTTGGAAGTGAAGAGAGACGAAATCATTGCTATCACGCGGGTGCACTGCAATTTCATCGACTGACCAACGCGCAACCTTTTTCGGTGTCGCTACCAAGACTTGCTTCAGTAAAAAGATTACCTCGCGAGAGTCACTCCGCGAACATATTGTTGTATCAGATTCTATGTATAACCTAGCTAAGAAACCGCGGCGGTAGTTTGAGTATTCTGGTGAGCAGCCAATCCTGAAGGCGATCGGGTAGCGCGGTGGCGAGCAGCGCGTTGACCTTCGCATCCTTCCCGACAAGATAACGGGTTTTGGGAAATCGCGATCTCAACGCGTGGACGACTGCCCGGACGACGATACCGGGTGCAGGAGCGTTCTGGCCCGCCTGTGTGTCGCGTTCTTTCACACGGGTAAAGGCTTCTTGATATATGGTCTTCAGCTCGGGATTCCATCCCGCATCCCATGGATCCACGGTTTTTCTGGTCTTGCCCCAGATCGGTGTCGCGGCGACAGAAATGGTGACAGAAATGGTGTCAGAATGGGCGACAGAAATGGTGTCAGGAATGATTCAGGAGGCGAGGAAATAGTGGGGACAGCGCAGAAAGTATGGAGAAATGATTCCTTGTATCTCTCTTTTTGTGACACGATACTGCCCGTCATCACGCATTGGGGTCTGATAGACCGTAGATTCCATGGTCGCCCCGAGACCGGGTGTCAGCGAGGGTCGTCAGGCCCTTTCACCTGTCAAGCCCGAACAGTTGCGAGGGCCGCGAAGCCCGCGTTTTCGCAAGGCTGGGCATCACAGGAGGCTGCCATGCACGCTCCTCTCTTCGTTGGGATCGATGTCTCCCAAGCTCGCTTGGATGTGGCCCTACGTCCCGGCACCGCGCAGACCCTCTCGCATGACGATGCGGCGATCGCCACCTTGGTCGACCAACTCCGTGTGCGCCACCCAACCCTGATCGTCTTGGAAGCAACTGGTGGCCTGGAAATCCCGCTGACGAGCGCGCTCGCGACGGCCGGCCTGCCGGTGGTGGTGGTCAACCCGCGGCAGGTGCGCGACTTCGCCAAGGCGAGTGGGCAGTTGGCCAAGACGGATACGCTCGATGCGCAGGTGCTGGCTCAGTTCGCCGAGGTCATGCGCCCGCAGCCGCGCCCACTTCCGGATGCCGACACGCGCGCACTGGCCGCCTTGTTGGCCCGACGGCGGCAACTCGTGGAAATGTTGGGAGCCGAGAAGAGCCGGCTGCTCAGTGCGCCGACCTCCATCCGCAAGAGCCTGCGCGCCCATATTGCATGGCTCGAACGCGAGCTGGAGCACACAGACCGCGGGTTGGCCGACGCGATTCGACAGAGTCCCGTGTGGCGCGAGAAGGAGGAGTTGCTGCGGAGCGTGCCGGGCGTGGGCCCCGTGTTGACCTCGACCCTGTTGGCCAATCTCCCGGAGCTGGGCACGTTGACCCACAAACAGATTGCGGCCCTCGTGGGGGTTGCGCCCTTGAGTCGTGATAGTGGCCGCTTGCGTGGGCGACGCACCGTGTGGGGTGGTCGCGCCCAGGTCCGCGCCGTGCTCTACATGAGCGCCGTCGTCGCGGCCCGCTTCAATCCGGTCATCCGAACCTTCTATCAACGGTTGCACCAGGCTGGCAAAGCCACCAAGGTGGCGCTCACGGCCTGCATGCGGAAGCTGCTGACGATCCTCAATGCCATGCTGAAGCATCGGACGCCGTGGCGACAGATGGAGGTCCCGCATGCGTAGCTCTCAAGACAGTTGCTGACACCGTTTTACCTCTTCCCCATGCCCAACATGCAGACACGGATGGTCTTCGCCGGGTGATCTTCTCCCAGGCTGTGTTTGAAAGGGGAGCGGGCCAAGAGATGGCCAACGCGTGATCCGGGGCGGCTCCTGGAACAACAAACCGGAGAACCTGCGTTCATCAAACCGGAACAGGAACAAGCCGGTCTGTTCACGGACAGGCCGGGTGAGGCAGCGGGTGTCCATGAACCTGTTTCCCAGCCTCCCATAGAAACGGGTAAGGCGAAGAGAGGGCCTGGGGTGACGCGATCGGGGCGGTAGGCCAGGCTGACGGCCCCGGACGCTGTTGTTCGAATCGTGGGTTCTCTCGGGATGACCTTGGAGATGAGCCGGTCGTGCAGGCGCGTTGACGGAGGGATTGAGATCGTTAAATGGAAATGGAGGCGAGTGCGGCCAGCGTGTGATCTGAGTCTGCCCATGGTTCGACGGGGTCAGGGCTTGACCATGGCGGAGGTATGACGTATGGTCATACTTGGAGGTGCGACGTGCCAAGAGCCAAAATTGCGATATCCCTCGACGAGTCGACCTTGGAACGTCTCGATGAGCTTGTCCAGAAAGCCGCCTTTCCAAGCCGAAGTCAGGCGATTCAGAAGGCCGTTGAGGAAAAGCTGACACGTCTCGAACAAGGCCGCCTGGCCAGGGAATGCGCGAAACTCGATCCCGCCTTCGAAAAAGCGCTTGCCGAAGAAGGCTTGTCTGATGATGTTGCGGAATGGCCCGAATACTAAGGGGAGAGATTCGTTGGGCGGATCTCAACCCGACCCGGGGCAAGGAGCAGGCGGGGCGGCGCCCCGTGCTGATTCTCAGTCATGACGTATTCAACGAACGCTCCGGCACGGTTATCGCGGTAGCGCTCACGAGCCAACCGCAACGAGCAGGATTCCCTCTCGCTTTGGAGCTTCAATCGAAAGGCCTTCCGAAGAGATCATGGGTGAAGATCAGTCAGATTCGCACGCTGGCGGTTGAACGGATCGGCCAGCGACTCGGGAAAGTGAGCGTAGAGGAACTGGCTCATGTCATCGAAGGACTGAATGAAATCGTCGGCGCCTGATGGGGCGCTGCGTTAGATGGCGCTTCGCGCCGAACACTACCTCCGCGGCGGTAGTTTGAGTATTCTGGTGAGCAGCCAATCCTGAAGGCGATCGGATAGCACGGTGGCGAGCAGCCCGCGGACCTTTGCATCCCTCCCGACAAGATAGCGGGTTTTGGGGAATCGCGATCTCAACGCGTGTACGACTGCTCGGACAACGATACCGGGTGCAGGAGCTTTCTGGCCCGCTTGTGTGGCGCGTTCTTTCACACGGGTAAAGGCCTCTTGATACATGGTCTTCAACTCGGGAGTCCATCCCGCATCCCATGTGTCCACGGCTTTCCTGGCCTTTCCCCAGATCGGTGTCGCGATCACCCCCGGCTCGATCAGCGCCACGTTAATTCCCCAGGGTTGCAATTCGACCCGCAGCGAATCGTTGTATCCTTCCAGCGCATGCTTCGAGGCCGAGTAAGGAGCCATGAACGGCATGGCGGAACGGCCGGAGATCGAGCCCATGTTGATGACGCGGCCCCGCGCCTGTCGCAGCAGCGGGAGGAATGCCTGCGTCACCGCAATCAACCCGAAGACATTGACGTCGAATTGCCGGCGCCACTCCGCGAGTGGGAGCGCTTCGACGGGACCGGCGACCCCGATCCCCGCATTGTTCACGAGACCAGCCAAGCCATCCTCACCCCCCATAGCCCTGACGGTATGAACGGCTGCAGCGATGGACGCCGTGTCCGTGACGTCGAGGCCGATCGGCATCAGGCGGGGGCTGGCCGATGCGGCCAACGTCGTGCCATCAGCCGGATTGCGGACACCGGCAAAGACCCGATAGCCCAGCTTATCCAGTGCGAGCGCACAGGCCGCCCCGATGCCGGTCGAGGCGCCGGTGATCACGACGCTCTTGGATGAGGGAGCTGGCCGCAAGAAAACGAGCATGGCGCGACTGGTGCCGTGGCGTCTGGGATCACGTGATTTCGGCGTACCCTATCATAAGTGGAGAAGAACCCCAACGCGATGGGGTGGGGGCCGTCATCGGAGCGCCCTTGAACTTTTCCCCCGCGGTGGCTAGCCTAGAGACTTGTGAACGTCCGCCCTTCCATCCACCTCGTATGTCTCACCTCGGCAACAGTCTGTCTCATCTGCCTCACTCTCGGATGCGCCACCGACCAGAATCCGGCGCGGGCCGATGTGCAATCGATCGCCCAGTCTCGTGAGGCGCAGAACGGAGCCAAGGCTTTTCAGAAATTCTTGAGCGCCTCGGACGTCATTATTTCCCAGGATCCTGTCATCCGCGACCGAGTGATGCGGGTGTTCGTTCGCATCGTCCAGGCGGCGAAGGCTTCTTCATCGTATGGCACTGTGGCGAGCCCGCTGCAGTGGGAACACGTTGTGATCCGCGATGATCTAAAAGTGACGGGATTTGCATTTCCCGGCGGCAAGATCGGCCTATATACCGGCCTGATCAGCGCGGCGGATACGGACGATCAACTCGCCGGGGCTATTGGGCATCTGGTGGCGAAGGTGCTCACACGCCATAGCGCGGAACGCATCAGCCGGAATTTCGTGCGTGCAGCCGGTGAGGGGTCTGGGTTCGGCCTGCGTGTCAAACCGCCGAAAGGGGAAGAGCTGGAAAAGTTCTGGCAAACCACGCAGCGCGACGAAGCAGATTATGTCGGCATGTTGCTGAGCGCGGAGGCCGGGTACGATCCTCACGGAAGTCTCGCCTTGTACAAGAGTCTTGAGGGACCAGCAAGTCCGAGGGCCAAAAAACTCGAAGAACACCTTCCTGAGGCGATGGCTCGATATCACGCTCAGCAGAAGGCGACCGCTCCGCTCCATTCGAGATAGAGGGTGGCCGATCCATCGTGGTTCCCCGCATTGTTGCTGGATTTTCATTCATTTCACGGTCGCGAAGACGATGCATCGTACGGGCATCACGGTAGATTTTGACCGGAGGCCATCCGGTAGATTTACTGGGCAGATTTTTCTTGAACAAGGCTTTCATTTGACGTACTCAGAGAGAGAGATGAATAAGAACAGCGATATCACCGGTATAGTCCAGGGCCCGTTACGGCGCTTCGGCGCATCCTCGGCGGAGCTGATCAGGAGTTTGGTGAGCGATGCCGATCTTTCCGAGGAAGACCGTCTGTGCTTGGAAAATCATCTCTTGAAGCTCCATTTTGCCTATGCGGAGTGGAAGCGGCGGAAGAGCGCTTCAACTCAGGAATTCATCTTGCCTTTTGGTGATCGCGAGAACTGAGCGCCGTTCCTGGCGCATGCCGCTTCCCGCTAGCCTTCATCAGCCTCCCATGCTCGCCTCAGATTCGTCCTTCCGATAGCAATTCGACTTGGGTCTACAAGCAACCCCCATGTCCGTCGGGCGCTTCCCGGTTGTAGTGGCACTCTGCTCTTGCGGAGCCCTGTCCTTCAGCCGCGAGCTTGACGGGGTGGGGTCGGACTCGAAGCCGCGCCGACACATTGCACCGGCTCATGTTTAAGGATAGGATACGGCCGCCCGCAAAGACCACGTGCCGGCACACAGTCACGGCCATGGGCCCGAAAGGAATACTCGCGTGAGAGATACCTGGAGGCTTTCGACCGCCGGCATGACGCTGTTCATCATGGTTGTGATTACTGCCATCATCGGGGGATGCAGTCCATTGCCTCGCAAGTATCTCGGCCAGGCGGAACCGGGCGTGACCTTGACTGCGCTCCGCAACGCTCCGACCCAGTATCAGGGTAAAGTCGTGATTCTCGGCGGCACACTGTTGGCTGAAGAAGAGCGGGATGGCCGCTTCTGGTTGCATGTAAGAAATCGGCCGCTGGATACAGAGTATCGGCCGCACCTGCCGGGGGATCGGGAGAGCACGGAAGGCGGCACCTATTGGGTGATGGTAAAGGATCGCCGGGAGTTTCCTCCGCAATACCGTCACTGGGCTCGTATGACCGTGGTCGGGCGTGTGGCGGGCACGACAAGTTACACTGTACACGATGCCCACGAACCGGTCTTGACACTCCTCTATGTGCGAGGATGGGGCATCAGTTCCTCTCACGACGGCGCATGGGAAGACACGACCGACGGCAATTATTTCCTGCCGCCACCATCGGGAATCATCGAGGGCGGGCAACAAAAATAGGGGGTGAGAGTCCGTCGTTCGTAGTCGGGCATATTCGGCAACAGAAAATTGACTAAGATCGCGATGGAAGCGGCTGCTATGGGCGGGCTCTGTGCGGATGGTCAGCGTGCCAGCAATGCCGCTATTTCAGGCAGCATCGGCAGCAGGGCGATCCCCACACAGATGGACAACGCCACAATGGCGGCGGCCAGTTCCACATCGAGCCGTTCCTCCGTCGAGAAAATGACAGAGTTAAGGCCGGCCGGCATCGCCGCGCTTATGATGACGACGGCGCGCTCGAGATGAGACAGCCCGAGCATACCGCTGGCCAGATTTCCCAGCAGAAACCCTCCCCCCATCCGCAACACTGTTCCCGCCAGCGCAGGGATCACCCGCCCTCGCAAGGCGTTCACGTCGAGTGAAAGTCCAAGCAAGAGGCTTGCGAGCGGTGTGGTGGTCCAGTGGATCGGAGTGAGTGCCTGATGGATCGGTACGGGAAGTGTCGCCCCCATCAGTTTCATCATCACCATGAAGGTGACAGCCCACAGTGGAGGTGCGGATACGAAACGAAGGAGGGCGGACGAGAACAAAAAGGTGTGCGGTCCATGGCCGATGACGACTGCATAGACGACTGTGAACACGATGACGCCATGACCGACATCGAAGAGGAGCGCGTGTGCCAGGCCGTCCGACCCGAACGTGGCGAGGATGACAGGATAGGCGAAGAATGCCATATTTATGATGCCGCTCGACGCGATGAACGCACCGCGGCTTGGACGAGGAAGGTGAAGCAGTCGGGCGATGCCCCATGCCGCGCATGAGAGCGGAAGGACGACGAACGCTGCAGCTGCAGGCAGCTTCCACGACGAGGCATCCAGTTCCACGGTATCGAGTGACACGAGGATGGTGGCAGGAAGACTGATGGAAAACACGAATCTTGCCACGAGATCGGCATGCTCCTTCGTGAGAACCGCACAAAAACGGAGCAGGGTCCCGGCCATGAACATCAGGATAAAGGCTAGACCCGCATGACTCATAAAGGTTCGTGACGAAACCGCCTCACAAAGCATTCCTCGTGAAGCGTGAAGTGCAAAAGGAACATCCGATGATCTGTTGATGTATCAATCTGATGGCCTTCTGACATCAGCACATGAACAGATCAACAAATCATAAATTTCTTCACGGTTCTGTCATGAGAGGTGTCGGTGCGGGATGGTAGCAAACCGGAGTAGGACACGCCAGCGAGACACGGGGCGCATCAGCACCGGCTCCTGACGACATCCTGGGTTGTATGTTCGAACGATACTATACGTGGACAATGGAGAGCGCATGAAGGGGACGCGCGGCAGGGAACTGCATCAATCCATGAAACCAGTCGTGCAGGAAGAGCGTACCGGTTGCGGTATTGCCGGCGTGGCGATGCTTGCGGGTGTGACGTACCGGCAGGTTCGTGGCGTGGCGAAAGGGATGGGGATTTCAGCGGCTGATTCGCGACTCTGGTCCACCACCATTTACGTGCGCCGCTTGCTGACCCGTTACGGAATAGGGGTAGCCGCCAAGGAATTGCCGTTTGTGTCCTGGGAGCGATTGCCACCGGTCGCGCTGCTCGCGATCAAGTGGTATCGGAAAGGCGGTCGCGAGCATTGGCACTGGGTGGTTTTTCATCGTGGACCGCAAGGGCCTGTCGTCCTTGACCCCAAACACGCGCTTCGAACACACGAACGGAGGGATTTCGGCCGCATGAAGCCCAAGTGGTTCATCACGGTGACACGGGCGGGGTGACGAAAGAGCACTGGCGACGCCCGTCTCATCGACATCGGGGCGCTGTGTTCAATCGAGTGTTTGACGGTAGCGCTTCACTCCAATGGTGAGGACGACGACGGTAAAGAACGCGATCTGCCACAGTTGCAGCACGGCATCTTCGATGCCATTGCCTTTCAGGAGAATGCCGCGGACGATCCGAAGAAAGTGAGTAAGCGGGAATATCTCACCGATCATCTGGGCCCATTCGGGCATGCCGCGAAATGGGAACATAAAGCCGGACAGTAACAGCGAAGGAAGGAAGAAAAAGAAGGACATCTGCATCGCCTGGAGCTGATTTTGCGCGACGGTCGAAAAGGTCAGCCCCACCGCCAGGTTTGCGGCGATAAAGACCAGGGCCACCACGAGAAGTAACCCGATATTGCCGACCATGGGAACGTGAAAGAGGAGTCGCGCGGCAGTGAGGATGAGTCCGACCTGGATGTAGCCCACGAGAATGTAGGGCACGATTTTTCCGATCATCACTTCGAGCGGTCGCGTGGGCATGGACAGTAGATTTTCCATGGTCCCGCGCTCGCGTTCCCGCGTGATCGCGAGGCCGGTGATGACCACCATGGTCATGGTCAGCACGACACCCATCAATCCGGGCACGATGTTGTATTGGGTGATGGCTTCAGGGTTATACAGCGCATGGACTCGTAGGTCGATCGGTGACGGCGCGCGTGAAAGAAACTCCAGCGGTCCTTTGAAATCGTTCGTCAACGCCGTATTGAGCAAGACATTCAACGATCCGATCGCGTTGCTTGTGGCGGCCGGGTCCGTCGCATCGGCTTCGATAAGAATAGCCGGCCTCTCGCCGCGCAGCAGATCACGCGTGAAATGCACCGGAATGTTGATGACGAACTGCACGAGTCCTCGCGCCAGCACATCGTGCGCCTCTACTTCGTCGTGTAGTACCTGAACGAAATCAAAATAGCTGCTGTTCCGGATCGCAGCCAACAAGGTGCGACCCTGCGGGCCATGATCCGCCAGCAGCACGGCGGCCGGTAACCTCTTTGGATCCGAGTTGATGGCGAAGCCGAAGAGGATGAGTTGAAGCATGGGGATGCCGATCATCATCCCGAAGGTCATGCGGTCCCGGCGCATCTGAACAAACTCTTTGACGGCGATCGCCCAGAAACGGGCGAGCGAGAAGGATTGCTGCCTGCTCATGCCGGCACGTTCTCCTGCGAGCGTTCCATGAGATGAATGAACACATCTTCCAGTCCGGCTTCCACGCGACGCCATTCATGCGGAGGCGTGCGGAGAGGAGCCAGGGTCCGCTCGAGCAATGCGGCATCGTCTCCGCTGACGTGCAGCTTGTTCCCGAATGCCGTGGCTTGGGTGACGCCGGGGCGAGCGCGCAGCTGCACAGCGAGGGATGTCAGGTCGGGGCCGCTGACCTCCCATGTGATCAATTGTGATTCGTGGACCACCTCGTCAACCGTCCCGTGAGTCAGCAGCCGGCCGTTCGAGATGAATGCCAATCGGTGGCAGCGTTCGGCTTCATCCATATAATGGGTGGTAATCAGGAAGGTCAGCCCCTGCGCGGCAAGGTGATGGATCTCTTCCCAGAATTCGCGGCGGGCATGAGGATCGACTCCGGCGGTGGGTTCATCGAGCAACAGCAGTTTGGGCTGATGGATCATGCAGGCAGCTAGGGCCAGACGCTGCTTCCAGCCGCCGGACAACTCGCCCGCAAGTTGGTTTCGGCGGTCGGCGAGTCCCAACCGCACGAGACTGTCTTGAACCGTTTGACGGCGATTGGGCATGGAATACATCTGTGCCACAAAGCTCAAATTTTCGGCGATCGTCAAATCTTCATAGAAGCTGAATCGCTGCGTCATGTAGCCGACCTGTCGCTTGATCGCCTCGCTCTCCGTGATCACGTCATGACCCAGGCAGGTGCCGCTCCCTTCGTCCGCGCGGAGGAGACCGCACAGCATGCGGATAAACGTGGTCTTGCCGCTTCCGTTCGGACCGAGGAAGCCGCAAATTTCACCGGTTCGTACTTGCAGGCCGACATGGTCCACGGCAGTCCTGCGGCCGAACCGTTTGGTCATGCCCTGGACATCGATGGCGAGGTTGGGCGCCGTCATTTGGCAGCCTGCTCAAAATCAATCAGCATGCTCGTGAACATGATCCATTCGACTGCCGGAGGCGCCACCACACCAGCGTGACGCTCGCTGTTCCTGGCGCCGTTGCGCCGCTGCCTTCTCAGCTCAGATTCCTCGTGGTTCCAGTTGCACATCCACCGGCTGACCGGGATGGAGGCCCGCGGCAACCGTGGGATCGAACACCGCCTCGATCATGAACATGAGCTTGCTCCGGCTTTCTTGGCTATAGATGACCGGCGGTGTGTATTCCGCCCGCGGCGAAATGAAACTCACGGTGCCCGTCACCGGTTGGAGGACCCCGTCTACCAGCACGCGAAGCCTGTCACCGGCGTGAATCGTGCCGAGCTGCGTTTCGGGGACGAATGCCCGTACTTTGATATTGCCGGGAGGCAGGAGGACGACCACCGGTCTCCCGGCCGGAACCCATTCGCCTTCGCGATACAGCGTATCGGAGACGAGCGCATCGTCCGGAGCGGCTTGACGTTTTTGCGCCAACTCCCATTCCGCCTTTTTGAGGGCTGCCTCCAGCGCTCGCACATTTGCTTCCACTGCAGAAATCTGATCGCTGCGGGAGCCGAGTTGTGCTGTTTTCAAATCGGCCTCCAGTTGCGCCACCCGCTGCGTGTTCTGATCCCGAACAGATCGCGCACGAAGGTATTCCAACTCAGCGGTCGCTCCCGGCGTACGCATCAGAGTTTCCTGACGACCCAACTCCTTTTCGGACAGGGCGAGGGCGACGCGGGCTTGTTTCAGCTGCGCTCCGACTGATTCGATTTCCGACGGGCGCTTGCCTTTTTTGACATCCTCGAGATTGGCTCTCGCCTGAGCTAGCTTGCGCTCCGTTTCATCTCGTGCGGCCTGCTCGGGGGTGCTGTCTAGCTGGAACAAAGGAGTGCCTGCCTTGACCTGCGTCCCGCGTCGGACTTGGAGAGCTTCCAGGGTTCCAGCCAGCGGCGAGGCGATGTAGACGAACTCTCCTTCGACATACCCCTGTAACACCTTACGATCAGGACGACTGCAGCTGGTGAAGAGAGCCAGGCACAGGACGACGCTCAGAACGGGGCAGATTCTGCCTTGTCGGCAGGGATGCGGGGCGATCACAATCAGGGCCTCCTTGTTGGTGTAAGCACGCCTTCGAGGATCACCGTGATGATGGCCGTGAATCCCGTCCTCGGCGTGAGACCGAGTTCCGTCATCTTTCCTGGGTTGAGAATCGCTTGCACGGACCCCAGCAGCATCTCGGTGATGAGCGTGGCTGCAATATCTTTCCGTATCATGCCGGTCTTCCGGGCCTGGTCAAAAAACTTTCCGAAGTAGCGCCGGATCAGGATACGACGACGGTTCTCGACCATCGTGAAGACTTCCGGCTCCCGCTGGATGTCGCGCACGAACGGTGGCTGAATCTCGCCGGTATGCCGCTGGAGACATGCCAGCAGATCATGCAGGACGCGGGAGATATCCGAACAGTCGGCGGTAATCCGGTGAAGGTCGGTCTCAATGTTCTGAAATTTATCCTCGAGCACGGCCTTCAAGAGAAGGGACTTGGCGCGAAAACCGGCGTAGAGGGTCTTCTTGCTCATTCCAAGCTCACGAGCGAGGTCATCCATCGTGACGCTGCGGAACCCGTGAGCAAAGAAGTGTCGTCTGGCGGAAGCGATGATGCGTTGGGATGTGGACGGTTTGATTGATTGCTCGAGGGATGATTTTGGCATGAGACGGCGTGTATACCTGGGAAACTAGAATAGTACTACCAGTTTCCTAGAGAAATAATCAAGGATTGGTGCTGGAGCGTCGCCTTTCTCTCCTCTTGTTGACCCCATGAAAGCCCCCCTCTACACTTTCTTCATCTGAGGTTGCTACTCGACGCCTTCGGTGGTGGACAAATCGCATGAGGGATGTGATGACAGTGACGGTATTCGGATTCTGGATGTTGGGCGCGCTCTTGCTCTTGAGCGGAGTTGCGGCACTGCGCCGGCGACGGCTGCTACGGATGTCCATTCATACCGCCTTGGCGTTGGCCGCTCTCTCAGTAGGGGCTCTGCTGATGACGGTCCAGATGTCGCTGTCTGGGTATCGCGCGTTGACCAAGGAAGAGGTTGCGGCGACCATCCGGACGGAGCCTCTTGCCCCATCGCGCTTTCGCGTCGAAGTCCACCTGGCCGGAGGGGATATGAAGACGTATGAGGTGGCAGGGGACGAAATCTATCTCGACGCACATATTCTCAAGTGGAAGTCGTGGGCCAATCTGCTCGGCCTGCACACCGCCTATGAGTTGGACCGCGTGGGTGGCCGCTATACATCCATTGGAGACGAGCGGGATAAGCCTCGCACGATCTACAGTCTCACCCCGTCTCGGCCGTTGGATGTATTCAGCTTGCGGCAACGCTATGCGGCATTGAGTCCCGTCGTCGATGCGGAATATGGATCGGCTGTGTTTTTCCCCGTTCACCACCGGATGACGTTGGAGGTGCGCGTTTCCACCACCGGCCTGATGCTCCGTCCGGTCGAGTCCGCTGCGTCCCTTCTACGATAGCCGCGCGCATCACACCCGCCACCCGGCCTTCTGACATTCAGCAAATCAGCAGATCAACACATTCATACAGTTCTTCACGACCCGCATCTTTCCCGCGAAAGTCGGGCATGGCATGATGGATTCTCATAGGAGGAGTCAGACATGTCCATCTTGTGGTCCGTTCTGCTGTTCGTCGTTGCAGGTCTTTGCGAGATCGGTGGTGGCTATCTTGTATGGCAATGGTTGCGGGAGGGAAAACCGATTGGTTATGGGATGATAGGTGCACTGATCCTGGTGCTTTACGGGGTCATTCCTACCTATCAAACTCCGGGATTCGGTCGAGTCTATGCCGCCTATGGAGGAATTTTCATTGTCTTGTCGTTACTCTGGGGCTGGGGATTCGATGGGGCGAAACCGGACCGTTATGACGTCATCGGAGGAGTCATCTGTCTGGCTGGCGTGGCCGTCATCATGTATACGCCACGCGGATAGCCCGCATTATTCATGACGGTTCGTGGCGAAATCGCACAGTCGCGTGGCGAGGTCCACGGCGCGAAGAATAATGAGCGCCACGCTTGTAGACGCCACCGAGTCGGTGAGGTGGCAGTGTCTTGCGCGTGGAGCCACGAGGGCCCGAAGCATACTTGAAACAGTATGTTGAGGGCCGGAG
>Ga0075430_100003383_pt1 | contig 13347 bp, 8 predicted proteins | sample RhiMetdeltSRZDD4_FD_75294 | JGI IMG/M metagenome (GOLD analysis project Ga0075430, IMG submission 75294) | Populus rhizosphere microbial communities from Tennessee, USA - Rhizosphere MetaG P. deltoides SRZDD4 | ecosystem: Host-associated > Plants > Roots > Rhizosphere > Soil | place: USA... | reverse complement strand
TGGCGGCGCGACTCGTGCAGAGCGTGCCCGGAGCACCTGATCGTTATACGTTCACGCACGCACTCGTGCGAGAGACGCTGTATGAAGAGCTGATTCCCGCCCGCCGTTCGCGGCTTCATCGTCAGGTTGCGGAAACTCTCGACCGGCTGTCGCCGCCCGATCAGCGCCCGCTCGCGGATCTGGCGTATCACTACGCGCACGCGGCCTCTGCAGCCGATGCGCACAAGGCCATCGAGTGTGCGGTCGGTGCGGCCGAGCGCGCGGCGGCGACGTTCGCGCTCGAGGAAGCGGCACGTTTCTACAACCTTGCCTTGCAGGCACTCGACCTGCTGCCGCAGGATCCTCTCCTCAAATCGCGGCGCTTGGATCTGCACTTCCGGCGCGGGCGCGCGTTCGCAGACCTCGGTCTCTGGGGGCCCGCTCGAACCGAGCTCGAGGCGGCGCTTCCACTCGTCGATCCTGCTGATTCGACGCGGCGAGCCGAAGTACTGCTCGCGCTCTCCAAGTGCTCGTTCTGGATGTTGGATGTGCCTGCCGTCCAGCGCTACGCGAACGAGGCGCTGCCGCTGGCCGAGTCGCTCGGGCGCGACGACTTCGCGGCCGATGCGATGTCGTGGCTCGCCGGTGTGCTCAACGCCGAAGGCGACGTGCAGGGCGCCGTGGACATGGATCGCCGGGCCATGAGCCGCATCGGAGGGCCAAAAACCTTCGGGCTCACACGCTCGGTGATCGCGCTCTATCACATGGGCCTGATTGACGAAGCCCTGACGCGGGCGTTTCAGGCGGTCGAAAGCGCGCGGGCTTCGCAGGATCCAAACTTCCGCGTCTATGCCCTGCAGCACCTGGCTATCAGTCTCGCGGGCGCGGGCCGCTACGCGGAGTCACGGCGCGCGTTCGAGGAAATGCGGGACTTCGGCCGGCGTCACGGCGTGCTACCCATGTTGGCGCGCGGCATCGCCATGTCCGCGGGCATTCACATCGGCCTGGGCGATTACGCGCGCGGTGAGGAGCTGGCGAACGAAGCCCGCGATCTCGCGCGTCGGATCGGCTTTCCTCCACCTTTTGTGAGCGCGGGTATCGATCTGCTCACCGTCTTCGCGCGATCTCACGATCCGGGCCGGGCGGAGGCCCTTCTGGACGATGTCGCGCAAGCCGTCGTCGCCGCCTCTGGCTGGCACGGATGGCTATGGCGCCTCCGGCTGAGTCAGGCCCGTGCGGAGCTCGCGCTGGCGCGTGGTGAGCCGCAATCGGCAATCGCGGCCGCGACAGAAGGGATTGTGGACAGCAAGGCACGCTCGCGGCCGAAATACGAGGCGCTCGGATTGCTGACGCGTGCCACAGCGAGGAAAGCGATCGGCGAGATGCCACAGGCGATCCTCGACGCATCACGATCAGTCGAGATCGCGCGCACGCTTGGCGACCCGGCAGTGCTCCTGAAGGCGCTGAATACGCTGATCGACCTGGACGGCAGCGATCCGCTTGTCAGCGACGCACGCGACTGCACGCAGAGAATTCTGTCGCATCTGGACGACGCCGGGCTCCGGGCACGGTTTCTCGAAAGCGAACTATCGGTCGCCGTGAGCGGAAGACCTCTCTGAGTTCAGGGCCGCGAGAACACCGGATTCGTCAGGAAGCCCTGATCGGTCAGCGCCTGTAGAAACGCGACCAGATCGTTCGCGTCGCCGGCACGCAGGCGGAAGCCTTTCACGCGATCGCTTCGGTACGGGCTCGGCTTCCCTCCCGACGCGTAATGCGCGACAGCGGCCTCCAATGTCGGCACGCTCCCGTCATGCATGTAGGGCGCGGTGACAGCGACGTTGCGCAGCGTCGGGGCCCGAAAGCGGCCCATGTCGGCTGCGCGCTTCGTCAGGTCGAACAGCCCGCGGTCCGTGTCCGGATAGCCGCCGCGCCTGTCGACGTCGTAGAGCCCGGTATTGTGAAAGATCAGCTCCAGATCCTTTGTCCCCTCGACGTCGACTGGCCCTGACAGGTTGAACGAACCGTGGCATTCGGCGCACCGCAGCCGATCTGAGAAGAACAACCGCATGCCGCGCAGCGCCGCCGGCGACATTCCCGCCTTGTCGTCACGATAGAGATACCGATCGAACGGCGCGTCGCCTGACACGAGCGTGCGCTCGAATGCCGCAATGGCTTTGACCATCGTCTCGAGCCTGACGGGTACCTCGTCTTCCGGGAAGGCCGCGCGAAAAGCCGCAACGTCGTCCGGACGGCTCGCAAATCGCGCCGCGACCTCGCTCTCGCGTCCCTTCAACCCGAGCTCGATCGGATGCTCGTTGAACATCGGCACGGCCATCTGCTGTTCGAGCGTGCGCAGCGTGGGATCGGCCCATCCGAGCGACGCGTTGTACGCGACGTTGGTGAGCGACATGGTGCTGCGCGCGTGCAGCGCCCCGGTCGATCCGATGGCTCGCGCGCGGCCGTCCGTGAACGCATGCGCCTGTTGATGACACGTCGCACACGAGAACGTCTCGTTGCCAGACAGGCGCGTGTCGTAGAACAGACGCCGGCCCAGAGACACCTTGGCGACGCTCATCGGGTTGTCGGCGGGAACTTTCGGGACGGGAAGGCCCGCCGGCAGCGTCCAGGTGAACGGTGCCGGCGGCGTAGCTGTGCGCGGCGCTTCATTGGTTAGCGGGGCGCGAGAGCAGCCGCTGACCGCCGCGAAGACGAGCGCGATGGCCGCAGCTCGTCCGGTGCTCATGATTCGATGCGGCTCAGCGCCAGGAACCGTGGCGAACGTTCAGCGCCATCAGACGCGTCTGCTCGGCCAATCCACCGCGTTCCTGCACCCAGCTCTCGAAGGTCGACAGCGCCGCCGGATCGACGCCGGACGGATCCGTCTTCTTCTTGGCGATATAGTCCTTCATCGCCTTCATCAACATGTCGGCCTGTTTGCGATCCATCGCAAACAGTGTCAAATACGCCTGCTTCGCATCGTCGAGCCGATTGAGCCCGAGATACGCCTCGCCGCGGTACTCGATAGCATCGGGGAAATTCGGGGCCATCTCGAGCGTCTTGTCGTACATCTCGAGCGCCTTTGGGTAATCCCCCAGCTTGCGATAGGCGAAGCCCATCCCGTTGAGGGCCTGTGGCAGCTTCGGGTTCAGGTCGGCGGACTTCTTGAAGTCTTTGAACGCCTTCTCGTACTCTTCGCGCGCCTTTTTCTCTTCCTTGACCTTATCCGAATCCTTCTTGGCTGCGGTCGCCTTTTCCTCAGCCTTGAGCCCCTTGTCGCGATGCTCGAGACCGCTGTTGTAGGCTTCGACGGCCATCTCCTCGGGCGTCATCGCCCGTGCTGGCGCGGCGGCAGGCGTCGAGGACGCCGGCGGCGGCATACCCGTACCGTTCGCGATGGCCGCGACCTGATAGACGCCTATGACCGCGGCCAGTATGACAACCGCTTTCACGATTCGTAACATCCTGCTCCTCCTGGTCCCGATCCTACCGCAAACAGCCACCGCGGGCGTCGATCGAGGGGCCGGCCGGTGGCAGCTGGGGCGAGTCGCAACGAAACCGTGGTTCGTGATTCGTAGCTCGTGGCTCGAAGAGCCTTGTCGCTGCTCGATGGCTCTTCGAGCCGCGGACCACGAGCGACGGACTACGGCAGCCGCTCGGTTCCCGATCAGAAGTAGTACTTCAGCCCGAACTGGACGATCCGCGGTGGAACCCGCGTATCCGTGATCGTGCCGAACGAACCCGCCGTCACGAGGATGTTCGGATCGGCGAAGTTGACGGTGTTCAGCACGTTGAAGATCTCCGTCCTGAACTCGAGCCGCTGCTGCCCGAAGCTGAAGCTCTTGAAGATTCCCAGATCGAGCTGGAAGTAGCCGGGACCGGTGAACAGGTTTCGCTCTGATCCGGTCTGTCCGGCCTGCGGGGTGGTGAACATGGCGCGCTCTTCAGGCGTGAAGAAATCGACGCCGCGGTCGGTCCGACGCACTTCCCCGATCCCCGGGGTCCCGGAGAAGTCTGCGCGGTTGGTTACACCGTTCGCGCTGACGGTCGCGACGCGTGTGCCGGTGTCGTAGAAGGTGGAGGCGTGGAAGCCGGAGTAGACGCTGAACGGGTTGCCGCTCGACGCATCGAGGATGCCATTGATCTGCCAGCCGGAAATCAGCGCGTTCACCAGCCCCGTCGCGTCACGATTGATCGCACGTCCGTTGCCGAACGGCAAATCCCAGATGAAGTACCCGCGGAACACGTGGCGGACGTCGAAGTCCGATCGGCCCTCATCCAGCTCCAGGCGGAGTGGATCGGTCGGCACGACGAGCTCGGTGCCCGCACCGCGCGTGTCATTTGACACGTCGTCGTTCGAATGCGCGTACGTGTAGTTGATGCTGAACGCGAGGCCGTCGTTGAAGCGGCGGCGCAGCTCCATCTGCACGGCGTTGTACGCCGAGCTCGAACAGGTGCAGCCGACGCCCGCGATGTTGAACTGCGGATTCGGCCTGAAGAAGTTGTCCGGCAACCCCGCCGCGGCGAGGCCGATCCCCTGGGTGCGGCGATCGAGCACGTCCGCGAGGAAGCCGACGTTGTTGTTCCGGATGTCGGCGAACGCGCTGGCCGGAATGGTCCCGCCGTAAAGACGGCCAAAGGTTCCGGTCGACTCACCGACGTTCGGGTTGCCGTTTGCCTGCAGGTTCCGCTGCGCTGCCTGAAAGTCCGCGATGAAACCGTTCGAGACGAGATCCATCTGGTTGACGTTGATCATGCGGAACAGGTTGCTGCCGCGCGTGCCGACGTACGAGACCTCGACGACCGTGTTCTTGAGGATCTCGCGCTGGAATCCGGCAATGAACTGCTGCATATACGGCGTCACCACGTCATCTTCGAAGAAGAGTGGTTGTTCGTTGCGCAGATTGGGAGGCGTCCGGTTGATGGAGGCGGGGGTCGTCAACTGCGGCGTGCCATTGCTCAACGATAGTGCCGTTCCCGACTGCGGCACTGGAAGCCGGCCCTGACGCAACAGCTCATTCAGCCGCAGAACCTGATCGGTCCCTGCGATAGTGGGATCGCGCGGACCAATCAGGAACTGGTTGAGCGACGTCGCTGGCTGGCGCTGTTCAACGACGTTCAGGGCCCAGGTGATCAGGCGCTGGTAAGCAAGGCGGTAGTTCGCGCGAATCGACATCTTGCCGTCGGACCGTGGGTCCCAGGCGATGCCAATCGACGGCGCGAAGTTGTTGTTATCACGTTTGAACCATTGCAGGTCAGTACCAGGACCGGCCTGCAGGAACGTGACCGGGCCCTCGCTGCCGTCGAGCGGCCGATCCGGTGCGACCTGCACGCCGGCGTTGTCGTACGGCACGGTGTTCAGCTCGTAGCGAACCCCGGCGTTCATCGTGAGGTTAGGCTTGATGCGCCAGTCGTCCTGCACGTAGAAGTTGTATTCCTGCATACGCTGATCGAGCGTCAGCGGCTGCAGTGGTACGAACTCCGAACCGTTGCTGTAGAACACCTGGTCGACCTTGCCGATTCGTCCGAGCAGCACGTTGTACAGCGTGTTCAGGTTGTTGCTGTCCGTCGCGTTGATACCCGAACCCGTAAGGTTGGCGGAGCTGCCGTCTGGCCGCACGACGCTCTGGGCGTCTGCGCCGCTGAAGGGCGCATCGGTCCTGACGAACGTGAAGCTCGGATAGATCCCGAAGGGATTACCGGCGCCGCGGGTCTGCTCGATGTAGTAGAACCGCGCGTTCACTCCACCTCGGAACGCGTGCGCGCCGCGCACCCAGCTCACGTTGTCGAGGATCTGAAACTCCGTGGGCTCACGCCCGGTGCCCGGCCAATAGACGAACGGGCTGCCGAAAATGCAGCTCGCACGGCAGATCTCGTAGGTACCGGGATGCTCGGGATCGGCAAAATCCAGCACGTTGCGGGTGAACCCGCCCGTGATCTCATTGAGCAGGTAGTTCGTGAGCGTCCATTTGTGACCGAAGGCTCCGCCCTGTTGATCAGACAATCGCACACGGGCGGGCCAGCTCATGGGCTTCGGCGTCGTGTTGATGATGTCGTTGATCAGATCGTTGCGCCAGCCGTTCGAGTAGCGCACGAAGAACGATTGCCGCTCGTTGAGCGTGAAGTCGACACGGCTCGTGATGGTATCGACCGGCGACTCGGACGGCGAGTTCCAGCGGTAGCCCGCCGTGTTGAGGCCGTCACCCGTGGAGAAATCGTTGGGGAGCGGCAGGAACGCCAGCGTCTCTTCCTGCATGACAGGATCGAGACCGAGGCGCCGGGGATCGTTGGCGACGAAGTTGTAGGACGAGACGGGTACCAGCGGGTTGCCCGACCCGTCCACGCAGGACGGACGGTTGCGCGCAGCCGTCTCGCCCGCGCACGCCTGCGTCACGAATCGGAATTGCCCTTGCCGCAGGGCCGCCGTCGGCACGGTGATCGTCTGGCTCGTCTCTTGTGTCCGCCGCATGCCGTCGTAGTTGATGAAGAAGAACGCCCGATCGCGCTGAATCGGTCCGCCCAGCGCCCCGCCGAACTGGTTGCGGCGCAGCACTTCCTTCGGCAGACCCTGCTGCTCGTTGAAGTAGGAGTTGGCGTCGAGCGCCGTGTTGCGCAGGAACTCGTAGAGTGTGCCGTTGAAGCTGTTCGTGCCACTCCGTGTCACGAGCTCGACCTGCCCGCCCGCGGAGCGTCCGTACTCCGCTTTCGCGTTGCTCGTGATTACTCGGAATTCCTGCAGTGCTTCAGGATTCACCGGAGAGTTCGTCAGCTCGCCACGCGGAATCACGGGATCCGAGATATCGATGCCATCCTGGGTGGTCGTGATGCCGCGCCCGCGATCGCCGTTGATGTAGTGCGTCGCGGTGCCGCCCGACGACGTCGCTTCGGCGCTGTGTCCGACAACGCCCGGGACCAGCCCGATCAGGTGCAGAGGATTGCGGCCGTTCAGCGGCAGCGCCACGATGGTCTCTTTCGACACCAGCGTGCTCAGCGACGATTCGGTCGTCTGCACGACCGGAGACTCGCCGCTGACGACGACCTCCTGCTCGAGATTGCCGGGCTCGAGCACGATGGTGAGGTTGAGGTCCGCGCCGACGGTCAGGAGGTTCTTCTGCAGGCTCACGCCGCGGAACCCCTGCAACTCCGCCTTCACCGTGTACGGCCCGACGGGCAGGCTGGCAAACACGAACAGCCCCGCATCAGTCGTGACGGTCTGGGAATGGATGCCCGTTTCTTCCTGGGTCGCGACCACCGTCACGCCAGGAACGACCGCGCCGCTCGCGTCCTTGATGACGCCCGAGATTCGTCCGGTCCCGGTTTGCGCGTGTGAGAGGGAGGGATGGAAGAGGAGCCCGAGAGCAACAAGGATCGCCAAGCGTCGCATGAAACCTCCTTTTGGGCTGGATGCGATTATCGTCCCGTGCCTGAAAAAGGCAACGAGAAATGGCATGATGTGCTTCGCTCGCTATGACGCCACAATCCAGCCGCCTCGTGGTCCTGACGCTGCTCGTCTGTTCCATCGGCCTGCTCGTCCCAGGTTTGTTTGCGCCCGTCCTCACAATCCGTGGGGTCCTCACAAGGGAGGGCCTCGCTCAGGTCGCGCCCGTGATGCTGGAGCGGGGCCTCAGCGATGAAACGGTCGGTGTCCTGAAATCGATGATGAACCCGGCAGTGGTGGCCTACATCGAGGCGACCGGCGGCGACCTCCGCAAGCTCGTCATCGAGAAACTCGGGCCGCAGATCACGGGGGCCCTCCAGAAGGGCATGTCCGAAGTCGAGGTTTACACGCAGACCCGCAGCATCATCGGATCGGTCCGACGCCTGTACGAGGTCGGCAGTCCGATTCCTGCCACGCTGATCCTGCTCTTCAGCGTGATCGTGCCGCTCACCAAGGCCGCGTTGGTCGCGTGGGCAACCTTCCTCGCCGAAGGCCAACAGCGCGCGCGCACGCTCGCATTCGTCGAAACCATCGCCAAATGGTCGATGGCCGACGTCTTCGTCGTCGCGTTGTTCATCGCGTACCTGGCCGCGCAGGCCAGCGCCACGCCGACCAGCGGTCCCAACGCATCGCCGCCGATGATCGCGTTCACGGCGCACTTCGGCCCGGGGTTCTACTGGTTCGCGGCGTATTGCCTGTTCTCGCTGGCGTCACAGCAGTACACGCGGCGCCTGGCCGCTCGCCTCGAGCCTTCGACCGTGTGAGGCCCGGTTAACGGAGTGGACGGAGGAAACGGAACGAGCTCTAACTCGGAGAAACGGAGGCATGCAGAGTGCCAGGTCACGCTGCGCTGTGCAGCCGATGCCGCCGCGCGTGCGCGGCGAGCGATCGACCGACACCCCGAGGACACAAGCCGCGATGGATCGCTGGGGCGGCTTGTGCCCTCGGGGTGTCGGTCGATCGCCCGGCCCGGCCGGATGGCCGGGCCGGCATCGGCTCTGAATGCTGAAGTTCAGAGCTCTGCGTACCTCCGTTCCTCCGTGTCTCCGTTTTTGAAGCTCGTTCCGTTCCCCCCGTAACCTCCGTTAACCGGTGACCATATAATCACGCCCGGACCATGGCCCTCGCCCCCGGATATCGTCTGGGCCCCTACGAAATCGTCGCGCTTCTCGGCGCTGGTGGGATGGGTGAGGTCTATCGCGCTCGAGACCCTCGGCTCGATCGCGACGTCGCCATCAAGGTGCTCCCCGCGGCCTTCACCGCGGACCGCGAGTACCTCCGGCGGTTCGAGCAGGAGGCCAGGGCCGTCGCTGCGCTCAATCACCCCAACATCCTGGCCGTCTATGACGTCGGCGAGCATCAGGGCGCTCCCTATATCGTCTCGGAGCTTCTCGAAGGCGAGACGCTGCGGAGCCGGACGAGCGGCCCCATGCCGCAGCGCAGGGCCATCGAATTCGCGCAACAGATTGCACGCGGACTCGCGGCCGCTCACGAGAAGGGCATCGTTCACCGCGACCTGAAGCCGGAGAACATCTTCGTCAGAACCGACGGCTCGTCGAAGATTCTCGACTTCGGGCTCGCCAAGCTCACGGAACCGCATCCGCTCGGCGCCGGCGCGAACCTCTCCACGCTCGCGCAGGACACGCGGCCGGGCGCAATCATGGGAACCGTGGGCTACATGGCGCCGGAGCAGGTGCGCGGCGAGGCCGCCGACCATCGCGCTGACATCTTCGCGTTCGGCGCGATCCTCTACGAAATGCTCACTGGCCGGCGTGCGTTTGCGAAAGAAACGTCGGCGGAGACGTTGACGGCGATCCTCAAAGAGGACCCATCGGATCTGACGACCGTCGATCGAACCGTCTCTCCGGGGCTCTCACGCATCGTCGATCGCTGCCTCGAGAAGAACGCTGCCGCACGATTCCAGTCCACTCACGATCTGGGGTTCGCGCTGGGACAGCTCGATACGACGTCGGGAACGGCTGCACCGGTGCGTCCCGCCGTGCCACGAGCGTCGCGCTGGGTGCCATGGGCGCTGCTCGCACTGACGGCGCTCGCGTGGTTGACCACATCGGTTCTATGGCGGATGACCGCCACGCGTGGTTCGTCCGATGCCGTTCCCGTGCGTTTCCAAATCCAGCCGCCAGGTCCGGTGAGCTTCACCGCGAGCGGACACTACCTCGCGGTGTCGCCCGATGGGCGCCGAATCGTTTTTGCCGCGGGTGCCGGCGGAACCCAGATGCTCTGGATGCACTCGCTCGATTCGCTCACCGCGACGACACTCGCGGGGACCGAGCGCGCCACACAGCCATTCTGGTCGCCCGACAGCCAATCCGTCGGCTTCTTCGCAGATGGCAAGCTCAAACGCATCCCGGCGGCTGGCGGGACGACTCAACCCATTTGCGACATCGCCGATCTGCCAGCAGGCGCGGTCTGGAGCCCGAACGGCACGATCCTCGTGTCCACTTACAGTGGGCCACTACTCAAGGTCAGATCGACGGGCGGGACGCCGGTCGTGGCCAGCGTTCTCGACCGCACGCGCCAGGACGAGGTCCACTCTTTCCCACAGTTCCTTCCGGATGGCGAGCGGTTCCTGTTCTACATTCGATCCACCGCTCCGGACCGTGCGGGTATCTATCTGCAATCGCTGGACTCGATGGACGCGCGTCGCGTCGTCCGCGCCGAGTCGCGATTCATGATTGTTCCCGGCTACCTCGTCTACGGTCGCGATGGGTTGCTGATGGCGCAGCCGTTCGATGCGGTCAACGCTCGCGTGACCGGCGAACCAATCGCAACGGGCGATCAGACAGAACAGGGTCCAACTGGAAACCTCGTCTTCTCCGCATCGCGCACCGGCGTGATGGCCTTTCGCGATGCGTCGCGAGCGGCCGTCTCGCGGCTCGTGTGGCGAGATCGCGGCGGCGCGCAACTCGGCGCCGTTGGAGATCCGAACACCTACCGAAACCCGCGGATCTCGCCTGACGGACGACGCATCGCGGTCGAACAGCTCGATCGGTCTGGCAATCGCGACATCTGGATCCTCGATGCCGAGACGGGAACGTCCGCGCGGTTCACCTACGACCCCTCGCGGGATGCCGCGCCCGTGTGGTCGAAGAACGGACGGAGACTCGCGTGGCAAGGCAGCACCGCTCTGTATGTGAAGGACGCGGTCGGCGGACGCGAAGAGGCGCTCAGCAAGGAGCCGTGGATCCCGGATGACTGGCTTCCCGACGATACGGGCCTCTTGTATCACCCGTTTCAACCACGTGCCGTGTGGCTGCTGCCACTGACGGGCGCGGACCGCACCCCAAGGCCGATCGTCGAAGGCCGCTCGATCACCACGCACGCGAGGTTGTCTCCGGACGGCCGGTGGGTTGCCTTTTCGTCGACCGAATCCGGCATCTTCCAGGTGTTCGTTCAGAGTTTCCCGTCAGGCTCGGTGAGGATCCCGGTCTCGATCGAGGGTGGCATGCAGCCCAAATGGAGGCCGGACGGCAAGGAGCTGTTCTACCTGTCAATGAACAGCATGTTGATGTCGGTCCCCATCACGCTCGGCGAAAGTACGGTCGAAGCGAGACGGCCACAACCGTTGTTCGACACACAGATCGAACCGACGACAGGCACGATCTGGCATCAGTACGATGTGTCGCCTGACGGGAAGCGGTTTCTGCTCAACGTTCCGTTGATTCCGGAGTCGGCGGTGACGGTGGTCGTCAACTGGCCGGCCCTCATTCCTCGTCAGCAGTAACAGCGGACGAACGGCGCCGACTGTCGAGATAAACGAACGCGAGCTCCTGCACCTCGACGTTGCTCCTTTTCGTGAGGTGCACCGGCGTCGCCGCTTTGCCAATCACCCCGCGGTCCGCAAGATACTCGCACGCCGTGGTCACACCGGAGATGCCGTAGTTGTTCTTGAAGTAATGCTCGATCTCGCTGCACGACCGCGCATCGCGTTCGTCGCGGAGATACTCGATCAGCAAACCAAAGAGTGCATCGGAGCGGTCGGTCAGGTATCCCTCGATCGCGTGAAGGGCTTTCTGCACGGCTCCCTTGGTTTTCTTCGTGTTGAGCAGATCCGTGTACACGGTCGCGAAGAAATCCGGATTCAACTTCATCGCCTGCGGAATGACCTCACGATCGGCTAGCTGACCGGCGCCGATGACTTCAATCTGCGCCAGGGACGTGGCCGTGTACAGGATCCACAGAGCCGTGTAGTCGAGGTCGCCTCGCGTAATGAACCACTTGTGTGCTTTGTAGAGCGTCGACACCGCGCCCGACGCCGCGCCGAGCAACGCGACCTGCCGGTCGCGCTCGCCAATCTCCTGCAGCCGGGCACACAGATCGGCAATGGTGTCGTCGTGGGTGTAGAGCAGCCGGCCTTTTGACAGCAGCGCGTGGGCGAACGAGTTTCGAAGGGAGCCCTCAACCGTCTTGCGGAAGTCCGTGCGCGGGACAAGCCAGGCGTGAACGTTGATGCCGTCCGCGTTGAGCGACAGATCACCGGCCGGCACCCGCTTGTCGTCCACGGTGACGAGCATGAGATCGATGTCCGACCGCGCCCAGACGGTGTCGTGCGACAGGCTGCCACAGAGAACGGCCGCGAGGATCGAGCGATCGGCCTTGACCTGCTCGATCAGTTGGTCGAGCGCTTCGGTGAACTTCCGCTGAATGGGGCCGTCGGCCATGGAACAGATGCCTAATCCGCAGGACCGGTCGGGAGCGGACGTCGCGACGCAGCAGGCGCATCGCTTCTGAACCCGTCGAACAGGAATCCGCCGTCAGGCCGAAGAAGATCTTCAGTCAGCGCGATCACCGCGCCGACGTCGCTTCTTGTGAACAACTGATCGAAGCTGACCGAATAGCGTGCGCACAGCTCCGGATCGGCACGGTGTAAAGCCCGTGGAATGGACTTGTTCCGTCCCGACCAGCACCCCCGCGCCCGCAGGTGGTAATCGGCGAGCGCTTCGAACAGCTCCGCGCCGGTCCCGCACAGTTCCGCGGTAGTCCTGGCGGCGCGCAGATCGTCGATGAGGTTGGTGATGTTGTAACGCCGGGCGTCGCGCTCCTGCTCGGTCAAGGCCGGCGGCCCCATGGCGAGCACCGATTCGGCCAGCTGCTTCAGCCGCAACGCCGGCGACGTCGTGTCTGGTACCTCGACTCCTTCGACGACCATTTGCATCAGCGACGGGATGCCCGACGGCCGGTCGACCTCCATGAAGAAGTAGTTCAGCGTCTCCGGATCGTGAACGAATGCTTCGACCGGATAGCCCTGGAAATGGAAGGACTCGCGGTAAGCCGCGGGAAGCCGGTTGAACACGACCACGAGATCGAGATCGGAGTACGGCGTGCCCTCTTCGCGCACCAGCGATCCGGCGAGGAACATCGTCATCGCCTCGGGGTACCGCTGCGCGCGGATGATCCCGGCGATCTCGACGAGCGCGTTCAGCAGGTCGCTGTCTTTTCTACGCCTCACACATCAAATCCCACCACGCAGCTCAGCGCCACTCAGGTGCGTAGTCGCGGCGCCGGATGCGTTCGTCGACCCGGAGACTCAGCGAAAACAGCGCAAATACCTGGACGAGCGCGATGAAGGCGTAGATAGCAAAACGCGTGAACGCGCTCGGATCCGGCCAGCAGACCTGCCCCTCATCGAGGCACTGCTGCGTCAGCCGGTCGAGCTCGACGTACTCCCTCAGAATCAACCCAACGGCGACGCCGAAGATGACGGCCGTCCCCACGATGCTGCCGATCGTCGACTGACCCTTCCTCCAGAAGAGATAGGCGAGCAGCCCGCCAGCGAGAGGTGGCAGGGTCAACGCCAGCGAAATCCAGTACCAGTTCAGCCCAGTCACAAGCCAGGGCCAGCATGCTAGCACGCGATCCGGCGTGGGTTCATCACGGGGGTTCATCACGGGGGTTCACGGCGGGGGTTCACG
>Ga0075430_100003375_pt1 | contig 13362 bp, 11 predicted proteins | sample RhiMetdeltSRZDD4_FD_75294 | JGI IMG/M metagenome (GOLD analysis project Ga0075430, IMG submission 75294) | Populus rhizosphere microbial communities from Tennessee, USA - Rhizosphere MetaG P. deltoides SRZDD4 | ecosystem: Host-associated > Plants > Roots > Rhizosphere > Soil | place: USA... | reverse complement strand
ACCTCAGGCTTCAGGCTGGTCTTGTCGACTCGCAGCAGGTCCTTGTTGTAGTTGTCGATGACCCACAGCACATCGCCGACCTGGACCATCTTTCCGTAGCCGTAGAGGTCGCCGAACTGACCGCCCTTGAAGCGGCCCAGCCGCACGGTCTCCTGCACCTTCAAGGTCGCGGCATCGACCTTGTGGAGGGCGAACCCGTTGCCTTGGAGGACCCACAGCGTGTCACCGTCGGGGACGAGGGCCTCCACCGTGTGCGAGGGATTCTCCTCCAGCACCCGGGCCTTGGCCTCGCTGGCCAGCGTCGCAGCGTCGAAGCGCTCGATGACGGAACCCTCTGCCTCAGCACCCGAGTGTGCGATGTAGACCTTGCCGTCGTCCTCGGCAAGCGTCCTGACGCCGCCACCGAACTCGAGCGTCTTCACCTCATCACCGGTTGTGGCATCACGGACCAGCACCCTGCCGCCGTCTCCGCCGGTCACCGACGATTCGTCGCCGGTGACGAGCCAGACCCGCCCGTCACCGACCGCGATGGACCCCAGCGGCGTGAGCGGCTCGACGATCTGCTCCAAGGACGCGGGGCGCAGCTCCTCACCCGTGGCGAGGTCGAGACCGACCAGGAACAGCGTGTTGGTCACCCCCCACAACGTGCCCTCTGCACCGGGCTCGCCGCCGCCGTCAGCCGGGGCGTCGTCGCCGCCCTTCTTCCCCGAACCGCCGGCGTCATCGGTCCGGGCTGCCGTATCGCCGTCACCGCCACACGCCGCCATGAGCAGCAAGAACCCGGACACGAACATGGCCATCCGCCGCATGTTTGCTCGCCTTTCGATCGCTGGTCGTCGCGTCACGGAACCACGACCAGGATCTGACCGTCATCGGTAGGCAGTACCGATGTCCGGCAGAGAGCGAGCCCTGATGCTCAGGTCATCGCGCCAGCGTCTGGGCCGACGAGGAGCACTGCAGCGAGACCGGCCGCGAGAGCGACGATCACGATCGCCAGGACGGCGATCAGGGCCAACGGGCCGGAGGCCATCGCTGGCGCCGACCGCAGCCGGGTGACTGTGTAATCGAGTGTCGTGGGTTGCATCGTTCCGTCCTCATCTCGGGTGCCCGCCGAGGTGCGGAAAGCGCCCGGCCTGATCGATGCTGACGCGCAATGGCACCACCTTCATCGGGGATCCCCCCGGATCACAGACCTATACGTAGGGATGTCATCCGGCCGGCTTGCCGAACGTCTCCGCAGCGGCGCGACGCCAGGCAGGTAGGTCGGTCACCAGGGCAGTGGGACCTTCGACTCCGCGGCCGGCACGTGATCGAAGGGCACGACCCAGCGGCCGGGTACCAGGGGCGCCGGGCGGCCGGTGCCTGCCCGATCGGGTAGCGGACACTGTCTGTTCGCCTCTTGTCGGCGAACCCGGCTGCAGGGGCATAATCGCCGCATGACGCTGGACCGGCCGGTCACGCGAGCCGACCGTCCGGCACCGACGGTCCGGCGGCCTGCGGGCCGCGTGCCCTCCCCCCAAGTACCCACTCCGCGCGCTGCGGCGATGCTCGACCTGCAGCGCACCGCCGGCAACGGGGCCACTGCGAGCCTTCTGGTGCCGGTGCAGCGGAAGAAGAACAAGAAGAAGGGCACAGGCGTCGCCAAGTACGGCACGACGCCGCTCACGACCCGGCTGGAGGACATGATGCGGCGCGGGGTCCTTGGCGTCGCGGGTGCGCCGCCGACGCTGGACCGCGACCAGCTCTTCATGCTGCAGGGCGTCGCGAACGTCGAGACCGGCGGCAAGGACAACGCCGTGTACACCCGCGACAACATGTACGTGAGCCTGGGCTTCAAGCAGGTCACGCTCGGGTGGGGTTCGCTGTACGAGATCATCAAGGCGGCCCCGGCGGCGTTCGCCAAGCACGGCATCGTTCTCGGCAGCGGGACCTATTCGCTCAAGGCCGGCAAGATGCCGGCGATCGAGGGCGCGCCGGACCCCGTCGCGCTCAAAACCCCGCCGTGGACCGACCGGTTCTTCGACGCGGGCGCCGAGGACGAGGTCGTGTCGGCGATGGTCGCCTACACGCTCAAGGAGCTCGGCCGCATGGAGCGGCGGTTCGCGAAGGACAGCCCGGGCAAGTCGAACCCGTGGATGAAGGACCCGACGGCGCGGGCCTGGCTGCTGGAGACCATGAACAACCGTCCTGCCTATTCGTACGCGGCGGCGAAGGGGACGCTTCGGCGGACCAGCGGACAGGACCTCACCCGGGAGGCGTTCCTCGCCGTCCTCGAGTCGGAGATCCTGGCTGCCTACGAGGCGCACGACGAGCGCCACAAGGGCGAGCACATCATCGGCAAGATCCCGCGGACGGTGCCGTCGGGTGGCGCGACCGCTGCACCGGCGGCGCCCGCACCCCGGCCGGCGACGGCGGCGGCGGCTGCGGCGAAGGGGACCGATCTGGTCGGCAAGGCGGCCACGGTCCTGCCAGCTGGGCGGGCGGCGAGCGGTGGCTCGGCCGTCATGGCCGCGCTCGGCGCCACCGGCCTCGTCCCCGCGGCGCTGCGCCTGCTCGTCGCATTCGGGTACAGCGATCCCAACGCGTTGACCAACGTCGCGTTCTGGGCCGCGCACCCCGAGCTCTTCGGGACGAAGCTGCAGCCGTCGCAGCCGAACTTCGCGCAGCTGTCGGCAGAGTGGATGCGCCTGAGCGACGGCCTCGTCCGTACCGCGCACGCGGCGCCGACCCCGGCGTCGTCCAGTGCATCGCCGAAGGCATCGACCACTGCGCCGACCACCCAGCCGGCACCGGGGACCAAGCCCGCCGCCGCGATCGCCGCCGAGAGCCCGCCACCGCAAGTCGCCGGAGCGGCCCACGCCGGCAGCGGCGACAAGTACTTCGCGCAGGGTGTCGGCCGCTACCGCGACGTCATCGACACCGGCGAGAAGGCCGGGCAGTTCCGCGTCTGGCTCCACGGGTCGTCGGGCGCGAACGTCTGCAACATGACGTCCCTGACCATGGGGCTGGTGAGCATGGCGGGCGAGGACGAGGTGCGCACCCGGATGATCGGCCTGCTGCGCAGCCAGGGCATGCACGCCGGCGCGCAGGTGCAGGTCGGGGGAGACTTCGTGGACCTCGCCACCGCGTTGGAAGACCCGCGCACGTCGGCCGGGATCCGAACGCTCGACCTCGTGACCGCCGTGGCGATCGGCCGGGGCGGCTCCTACAAGTCGGTGACGGAGGCAGGCACCATCGCGCGCGTCGCCCGCGATGCGGGAATCTCCACGAAGGCCAAGGTGGCGACCGGTCGGACCCGGTTCACCGATCCCGCCGTCCGCTCCAGGGCGGCGCAGATGCTGGCCGACGGCACGCGGGTGATCGTCGGAACGGTCAACCACTACGTGTACCTGACCGAGGTCCGCGATGACGGGGTCGTCGTGCACGACCCGGCCGGTGCGCGAGTCACTGCCGGTCTGAAGGGCCACCTGTTCGTGCACGCGGGCAAGGGTGCGGCCATCGCGGCGGAGTTCCTGAGGATGGACGCCACGCGGCAGGCCACGGCCGTGCGCCGGGTGACCACCAACTCCGCGGCCGCAGCGGTGGTAAACGGGCTGCCCGCGATCGCCGCCCTGGACAAGAAGGACCAGGCCGCAGCGGTGAAGCAACTCGCCAAGGACCACCCCGAACACGTCGAGACCGGCCGGTCGAACTTCTACGCGACGAGCGAGTTCGCGGACAACGACCTACGCCTGCGCGTGACGCTCTCCACGACGTAGTCGCTCACCGAGACGATCGCCCGGCGGGCAAGACGATGAAGGACCTTGCCACCGAGTTCGGCATCGACCGGCGCACCGTGTCCACCTACCTCCGCCGGGGCCGGGGTCGCAATCCGCCGAGGCGGTCTCGATCAGCACCAGGCGATCGAAGCTATCCGGCTCTACGGGACAGGATGGTCGTCAGGGTCGCAGGTCCACCACGGGCAGAGGTCCCCGGACTCGTCTGGTTACGAGGCTCCCTCCGGCCCGAATGTCTCGGTGACCAGCTGGGTGTCCATGTACTCACGGACCTCCTGGATGAGTCCGTCCTCGAACCGGAAGACCCAGCAGTAGTTGTTGTCGTACCTGCGACCGTCAGCCAACTCGTTACGTCCCGAGTGCTCCACCACCGCGAACTCGCCGTCGGCGTGGATGCAGTGCACCTCAACGCTCGACGACGGGCTGAGTGTTTCCCGAGCTCCGCCGAACAGCGTGTCCACGATGCGCTGCTTGCCCTCAAACGTCCGGGACCACTGACGGACCCCCATCCAGCGCCATGTGACATCCTCGGCCATCGCATCGAAGAGCGGCCCGACCCGGCCCTGGGCCATGGCGCCCATGATGTCCCGCATGCGCTGCTTGATGTCCACCAGTCGACACGGTAACGCCCACGCCGATCCGGTTGGTCGGGATGCTCGGTGTCGGGAGCGGGACGCTCAGGAGCTCTACTGCGCGGCCGGTGGCGCGAAGGGTGGCGGGCCGAGGATGGTGATGGCGCGGGGGTTGGCGGCGGCCGCGGCTTGGAGGCGGGCGAGGTCGACGACGTCGGCGGTGTCGTCGACGGCGGGGTCGCTGGCTCCTCGGTAGAACGCCTGGCTGGTCGTGCCGGGGGAATGGAGAGAGACGAGCCGGGCCTGGGCCGACACCACGATGAACGCGTGGGCGACACCCTTGGGGACGAAGGACATGCCACCGGTGCGGACCCGACTGCGGTGGCCGTCGGCTTGCACCTCGATCTCGCCGTCGACGACATAGGTCATCTCGTGAGCTTCGGGGTGGAGGTGCAGCGGGGTGGTCTTGTCCTTCACCATCGTGTCCTCGAGCAGGAAGAAGGCGCCGTCGGTTTCTTCGGCGAGCAGCTTCCACAGGTGGAGCCCCCCACCGGCGAAGGACTGGCGGTCGCCTTCACCGGCGTTCCGTACGATCGGGACCAGAGAGGCCATGAGCCCTTCCTCCTTGTTCATGGGACAAGTGTCCCATAAAGAACGTACGGTACCATGTCGGTCGTGTCAACGGGCTATGAGCTGAACGGGCGGGTTGCGCAAAAGCGCCGCACTCGAGAGGCACTGATCGCGGCGGCCCGAGAGCTGGTTGCCCAGGGGTTGACGCCGACGGTGGAAGCAGCGGCGGAGGCCGCAACGATCTCCCGCACCACCGCGTACCGATATTTCCCCAGCCAGCGAGCCCTCCTGGCTGCCGCGCATCCCGAGACCGCCGCCGAGTCACTCCTTCCTCCGAACCCTCCCGAGGATGTCGCGGCGCGCCTCGACCTCGTCGTCACCGCCTTCACGCAGGTGGTGCTGGACACCGAGCCACAGGCGCGCACGATGCTTCGCCTCTCCCTGGAGGCCAGTCCCGAGGAGCGATCCCAGCTGGCCCTCCGGCAGGGACGAGCGATCAAGTGGCTCGAAGAGGCGCTCGCTCCCTTGCAGCCCGCCGTGCCCGCAGCCGAGGTGCGCCGACTTGCGCTCGCCATCCGCAGCGCGACCGGCATCGAAGCCCTGGTTTGGCTGACCGACGTCGGAGGCCTGTCCAGGAATGAGGCAACCAACCTCATGCGGTGGTCGGCGCGCGCCATGCTCGCCACCGCCCTCACCGATCAAGCGGGCGCGACCAAGAAGCTGCCGCGCAGACCAGCCAACCACACTCGTTCGCGCCCATGACGATCGACACTGCGCCTGCCCCGCGCGCTGCCGATAGCAGCCGATCCGGAGCTTCGGGTTTGAACAAGGTGCGTTAGGCCACGTAACGGGACTCGAACCCCACCGTGCACTGGCCGGCATACATCGAGACACGGTGCACAACATCCTCAAGCGGGAGGGTGTCCTGCGGCAGCCGGGCATCCAACAAGACGAGCTGCCGGAGGTCGTCCGCCTCTACGAGGCAGGCGGGTCGATGGCCCGGCTCGCCGCCGAGTTCGACGTGTCGCCCAGCACGGTCAACCGCGCCCTACGCGAGGCCGGCACGCCCATCCGGCGCCCCAGGCCACCAAGGGGCGTGGGTGCCTCGTAGCCGGGCGGTGCATCGAGGACAACGACGAGGGGTTCGAACCCGACATTCGATGAGCCGTCGGTGCGGAACGGGCGGGTGGGGTCACCGTGTCCGTCAGGTCAGGGCGAGACGAGTGACCGCTCAGTCTCTGGGCGTCGCCGTCGGCTGGTTCAGGCGACAGCCCGTCCGATCAGGTAGGAGGCCAGTAGTGACACGCCGATGACGGCGACGAGGAGGTCGGTCAGTCGGCGCAGAGGCGCCGGGGCGTGTCGTATGTCCATGAACTGGCGGCCAGCGATGCGGAGCTGCGGAGGATGCCGCGTTGTTGACGACGATCGAGACGTCGCCGCACGTCCGCGCGGCGTTCGCGATGTCATCGGCGCTGGTCACGTCGAGCAGGACCGGGATGACGTCTCGGTTCGTGATGCTCGCGTTGTCGCGGGCGGCGCCGTAGACCTTGGCACCGGACTCGAGGAGTGCCTGCGCGATGGCGGCGCCGAGCCCGCGGTTGGCTCCGGTGACGAGCGCGGCTGCACCTTCGACCTTCATGAGGTGATTCCTTCGTCGAGGAACGCGAGCGCCTTGTCGACGAATTGCTCGTGGTACTGGAAGATGCCGCCGTGGCCGGCGTCGGGGTAGACGACCAGATCCGCGTTCGGCAGGCGCTGAGCCAGATCGACCGAGTTGGTCGTGGGCACCATCCGGTCGCTCTCGCCGTTCGCGACGAGGACCGGCTGATGGATGACCGACAGGTTCGCGGGCTGCTGCTTGCCCCAGCGGTGGATGGCCTTGAGCTGGGCGCCGTAGGACCGCAGCGAGATGGCCTTGTCGCGGTTCTCGGTGCGCTCCTTCAAGCGTGCCAAGAACGCCTTGCCGGCTCGACGCCCGTCGGGCGTCCGAGTGAAGAAGAGGAACTGCTTCGGGTCCTGCAAGGTGAGCAGCCCTCGAAGCGTGTCGAGGTGCGCGATCCGGGTGACGTTCGTGATGCCGTCGCCGCCAGCGGGGCCCGTCCCAGCGAGGATGAGCTTGCGGACGAGCTGCGGTTCGTCCGCGGCGATCAGCTGGGCGATCATGCCGCCCATCGAGAAGCCGAGGAGGTCCACCTTCTCGAGACCCAGCGCCCGGATGAAAGCGACAGCGTCGGTCGCCATCGCCTCGATGGTGTTGGGCGTGGAACCGCTGGAGGCGCCGACGCCCCGGTTGTCGAAGGTGATGACCCGGTGCTGCGCGGCGATGCCGTCGACGACTCGAGGGTCCCAGTTGTCCAGGACGGCGGCCAGGTGGGTGAGGAAGATCACCGGGACGCCCGTCTTCGGGCCGACCTCGCGGTAGGCGAAGTCGACTCCGCCAGCGGAGACCGTGCGGGTCGGGGCGTCCTCGTACGACGTGACCTCGTTGCCGCTGTCCTCGTGATCGAGCCTCGTCGTCGCGGTCTGCTCTGTCGTGGCCGGTGCGACCGGCCGAGTTGGTGTCATCGTGTGCTCCCATCCATTTAATTATGATCGTAATATAATTGGGTTCGAAGACACACGGCACTGTGACGTTGGACACGAGGAGCGACATGTGGCCCGGTACGGCAAGGAACACAAGGAAGCGACCAAGCGGCGGATCATCGAGGCCGCCGGTCAACGCCTGAAGCGTGACGGCATCGACGGCTCCGGCGTCTCAGCGCTCATGGCGGACGCGGGACTGACCAACGGCGCCTTCTACGCCCACTTCGCATCGAAGGAGGACCTCGTCGCCACCGCGGTCGCCGACCAGCTACGCCAACAGCTCGAGCGCTACCGCGCCCAGGCGACCGACCGCGAGGGAGTCGAGCAGTTGGTGCGCGAGTACCTCTCGACCGAGCACCGCGACGACCCAGAGCACGGCTGCCCTTCCGCAGCGCTGCTCGACGAGATCGACCGCTGCAGCGATGCCACCAAACACGCCTACACCGACGGGATCCTGGGACTGGTCGACCAGATCGCCTCGATCCTGGCGCCCGGCGATCCCCAGTCGGCGCGCGGACAGACGCTCAGCCTCTTCGCGCTGCTGATCGGTACGCTGCAGCTCTCTCGCGCGCTCGGCGACCCACAGCTCGCCGACGAGGTGCTCGAGCGGGGCATCGAGAACGCGCTGGCAATTCTCCCCGGCGAGTAACGCCTCGCTTGCCCAGGATCAGAAGACGATCTCGGCGAGCCGGCTGACCTCGTCGACATCGTCGGTCGCCGAGTTGAAGATGATCTCGGCGGCCAACGCCACGATGTCCGACACCCCGGTAGGCGTGCCCTCCGATGGTCCCGAGGGTCGAAACCCCGCCTGTTCGGTACGGGATTCCGTACCTGGTCATCAGGCGGTACGGGATTACATACCAGTGGACCTAACGGGACAGCTTTCGAACCCTCAACCAGCCCTTGAGGCCCTGGCCGACCTGATCATCAGGACGCCGAATGGCGCCTCACCAGAGGAGGCCTATCCGCCAGGTCGGATTCCACGGGCAACTTCTCGGACCTCGCGACCGCTGAAGCCGGCCCAGGTCGACGCGCTCGTGGCCGGATACAAACACGGCAAGACCATGAAGGAGCTTGCCGCCGAGTTCGACATCAACCGGGTGACCGTCTCCGCACAGCTTCGCCGAGCGAACGTCCGTCTCCGTCAGGCTGCTCAAAGTGCTGAGGCGAGCCGGCGTCGCCGTTCGCCCTCGACGTGGAGGCCCTCCACCAAGCCGACCACAGCCTGACGACCACACTGGTCGACATGTATGACGCGGCTTTAGTGGGCCGCTGACGTCGCCTCTCCGATCTGCCCCGTGTCACCCATTCCCCAGCACCTGGCGACGCTTCTCCTGGCCGCGATATCGCGGGTCTGCTTTGGTCTTTGGTCCCCTCGGGGCTCTACGTCTCCCATGAACATGCTGAAGGGCGATCATCCTGCGGGGATGAGGCGTGGGCGGGTTGCCGGCCCCACGCTGCGGGAGGGAGGACGTTGCGTGACGCACTGATTCGGGGCGCACCCGACGATCCCGCCGTGAGGGAGACCAGGACGATGAGTGAACCTGATCGCAGTGGGCTTCCGATCCGCCGGCCCGCGTTTGCGGGGGTAGTCAACAAGACCCTTGATGGCTCCGAGCCTGACTGGGGTCTGATCGGGCATCCGACGCCGCCGGATGGGGCCCCGAACGTTTTGTTGGTCCTGATCGATGATGCGGGGTTTGGCAACCCGGCCACCTTCGGCGGGCCGATCCAGACGCCCAACTACACGCGCCTGGCCGAGGGCGGGCTGCGTTACAACCGGTTCCACGTCACTGCCTTGTGTTCGCCGACTCGGGCGTCGCTGCTGACCGGACGGAACAACCACGCGGTGGGGTTCGGTGCGGTCGGCGAGTTCGCGGGTGGGTTCCCCGGCTACTCCGCGACGCTGCCACGGGACTGCGCTCCGCTGCCGCGGATCCTGAGGGACAATGGCTACAGCACGGCGGCCTTCGGCAAGTGGCACCTGACACCCGACGGTCAGCAGGGGCCCGCAGGGCCGTTGGACCGTTGGCCGAACGGCTGGGGATTCGACTACTTCTACGGGATCCTCGGCGGCGGGTCGAGTCAGTACGACCCGTGCCTCGCGGAGAACCAGAAGATCATCGGCACGCCTGAAGGGTTCTACGACGAGGAGGATCCGTACTACTTCCCTGACGCGATGGCGGACCGAACCATCGAGTGGCTCCACGGGGTGCGTGCCCAGGACGCGCACAAGCCCTTCTTCGCGTACTACTCCACGGGCTGCAGTCACGCCCCGCACCACGTCGCCAAGGAGTGGGCGGACAGGTACAAGGGCCGGTTCGACCACGGCTGGGACGCGCTGCGCGAGGAGACCTTCGCCCGTCAGAAGGAGCTTGGGGTCATCCCCGCCAACGCCGAGCTGACCCATCGCGACGAAGCGTTCCCGGCCTGGGACGACGTACCCGACAAGCTGAAGCCCTTCTACGCCCGCCAGATGGAGGTCTATGCCGGGTACTCGGAGAACGCGGACCACAACGTCGGGCGCGTGATCGACGCGATCGAGGAGCTGGGCGAGCTCGACAACACGCTGATCATCTGGATCTGGGGTGACAACGGCGCCAGCATGGAGGGCACCATCACCGGCTCGTTCAACGAGTTGACGATGCAGAACGGCATCCCGCTCACCGACGAGATGCAGCTCGATCTCACGGAGCGCTACGGCGGGCTCGACGCGTGGAGCTCGGCGCTCATGGCACCTCACTACGGGGCGGCGTGGGCTTGGGCCGGGAACACGCCGTTCCAGTGGGGCAAGCAGGTGGGCTCACACCTCGGCGGGACACGCAATCCCGTGGTCGTGCACTGGCCCGATCGCATCGCTGACGCAGGGGGCCTGCGCACGCCGTTCGCCCATGTGATCGACGTGGCACCGTCGATCCTCGACGCCGCGGGCATCCCCGTGCCGGAGACCGTCGATGGGATCGAGCAAGAGCCCATGCACGGAACCTCGTTCGTCGCGTCGCTGACCGATGGTGCAGCACCCGAGCACCGCACCCAGCAGTACTTCGAGACGATCGGCAACCGAGCCATCTACAAGGACGGCTGGTGGCTCGCGATGAAGACCGAGCGCATCCCCTGGTTGCTCACGCCGGAGGCGCTGGCCCCCTACGCACCAGCCGTCTGGGACCCCGACGCGGGCCCCGCCGAGCTGTACTACCTGCCCGACGACTTCTCACAGGCCAAGGATCTCGCGGCCGACAACCCCGAGAAGGTCAGGGAGCTCAAGGATCTGTTCTGGGAGGAGGCTGAGCGCTACAAGGTGCTGCCGCTGCTCGGGATGCTCTCGTCGTTCTTCGGCATCCTGCCGCCGCTCCCGGACGAGACCACGTTCGAGTATCGCGGCGACGTCCAGAACGTGATGCCCGGCATGATCCCGAGGGTCTACAACCGTTCGTACGCGATGACTGCCGACCTGGTCGTACCCGAAGACGGCGCCGAAGGCGTGATCGTCGCGAACGCAGATCACCTCGGTGGGTTCACGCTCTTCGTCAGGGACGGAAAGCTCACACACACCTACTCGATGATGGGCGTGTTCGTCTTCACGCAGGTCGCGGAAGAGGACCTTCCGACCGGCGAGGTCACCGTGCGCATGGAGTTCGCGGCCGACGACGCGAAGCCGGCGACCGGCGGTGATGTGACCTTGTTCATCGACGGCCGACAGGTCGGCAAGGGCCGGATGGACCACACGGTGCCGGTCCGGTTCTCCGGCTACTCCGGGATGGACATCGGGCGGGACAACGGTGGCGTGGTCGATCGAAGCTACGAGAGCGAGAAGCCGTTCGCGTTCACCGGCACGGTGAAGAAGGTGGTATTCGACCTCAAGCCCCACCTCTCGGACCAGGACGAGCAGGAGCTCCATGCCGCCGAGCACCATGGGCAAGCCGCGCACGGCCTGTCGGCGTGACTGCGAGCGCGCGGTCGTCGGCGCGGGTGCGTCCACGCCCTTTCACACGTCGCGCAGGCCGCCGTCATGGGCGCCGTTTCTGTAGTGCCGTGATGGCGAGTGTGGAGAGCCGTTGATGCACTTCGAAGACTGGATGGAGCTCGTGGTGCACGGCTTCGAGGCCGTCGGCGTCGTCATACTCGCGGTCGGTTCAGTGGTGGCGCTGGTGAAGGCGTCACTGCCGCGCGTGCGGGGAGAGCGCTTCGCCTACGAGCGCGCTCGACAGGGTGTCGGCAAGGCCGTGTTGCTTGGTCTGGAGGTCTTGATCATCGCCGACATCGTTGAGACCATCACGATCGAGCCCACCGCCGAAAGCGCCCTGGTCCTGGCGACCATCGTGCTGGTTCGAACGTTCCTCAGCTTCTCGCTGGAGATCGAGCTCGAGGGCGTCGTGCCGTGGCGCCGTGCCGCGACGATTGGGCCACAAGCTGACGACGACGGAGCTGACTCCATCGCCGGCTGAGCGACGAGCGGGCCGGAGATCCAATGAGCGATGATTCAGAGGGCGCAGGGCTGACCCGTCAGGCCGTTCGCACACCCCGCGCGGCGGCCCTCGCCGGCATCGCGTTCTCCGTGTTGCTGGCGGCTTCGTTCGTGCTGGTCCGCTGGGCACTGCCCAGCGATCCCGACGCCGCCGGGGACTGGTTGACAGACGGCGGTCGCCGCGACGCGTTCGTGGTGGCGTTGAACCTGCTGCCGTTCGCCGGGATCGCATTCTTGTGGTTCATCGCTGTGCTCCGAGACCGAATCGGCGCGCACGAGGACAGGTTCTTCGCCACCGTGTTCCTGGGAAGTGGGCTGCTGTTCGTCGCCATGTTGTTCACGTGCGGCGCGGTGGCCGGGGGTCTCGTGCTGTCCTCCGGCGAGGGGTCGGATCAACCACCGGCCGAGCTCTGGTCGTTCGGTCGCCAGGTCACGTTGACCTTGCAGGGGGTGTACGCCATGCGCATGGCGGCCGTGTTCACGATCTCGGCCACCACCATCGCCGCCCGTCTGGGACTGGCCCCGCGATGGCTCTCGGTGTCCGGCATGGCGACCGGCGTGTTGCTGCTGCTGACCGCCGGGGCAGTGCCATGGATCGAGATCCTCTTCCCGCTGTGGGTCTTCGCCTTCAGCGCACACATCCTGATCGCCACCTACAACCCCCCACCGAGCAGCGACCCGTGACGACGGACTCGGTCGACCCGACCCAGTCCACGATCCGAGCCGCTACGCAGGAATCATCGCCGGGGCGGGGATTGAGGTTCACTGCTTCGCTCGTAAACGCTCCCAGGCTCTCGGCAGCCGCCTGGTCCCGCGCTGGGCGAATGTGGCCGTAGACCCACGCTGTCCGCATCGGCGAGCCGGCGCTCCACAGCCCGGCGAGCACGGTCTGTCGTACCCCGCCGGCCGACCAGTCGGCCCTCGTCGCCTGGTCGCCGGCCTTACCGCCCTCGGCATCCGCATGGAACAGGTCACGCCCACCCGCACCCGGATGGCCGATCACCAGGACCCACACGGTCGAAGTGAACGGAGGCGCCAACTCTCGCCGCCATCCCGCGCCGCGCCGCCGGCCAGTCGTACGCCTGTGGCGCAGGTCCGTGGGTTTTCACGTCAGGAGCAGGCTTGGCGATCGGGCAAGGAGTGCCGCTCTGACCAGGGGACGCGGAGGGACTCGAACCCCCGACATCTGCCTTGTGAGCCCTGGTCGGGTGAGCGCCGGCGGACGATCGCGGACGTGATAGCCGATGTGAACTGCCCGATGGACGATGGCGATCCGTGCCGGTCGGAAGCGACCGCGCGATGAACGCGCGATGTAGGGACGCCAGACTGTCGACCGTCCGGTCGGTTCTCTGGCGCGGTGGTCAGGCGTGCTGGTCCGGTTCGGGTCCTGCGGAGG
>Ga0075430_100003373_pt1 | contig 13371 bp, 11 predicted proteins | sample RhiMetdeltSRZDD4_FD_75294 | JGI IMG/M metagenome (GOLD analysis project Ga0075430, IMG submission 75294) | Populus rhizosphere microbial communities from Tennessee, USA - Rhizosphere MetaG P. deltoides SRZDD4 | ecosystem: Host-associated > Plants > Roots > Rhizosphere > Soil | place: USA... | reverse complement strand
GCGCCCAATCGCGTCGTCGCGGCTGTCCCCGCCCAGCCCGTTGGATTCCGGCCCGAGATGCCAACCGTTCTCTACGACGGCAGCATGACTGGCTGGGGACCGGAACTGGTGAAGCGCCGGCCCGACATCACCATGGACATGATCGAGAAGTATCTGACGAAGATGTACCGGACGAACCCGGACTTCGTCTTTACGGCGACACGGGATTTCGTCCGCGGTTGCCAGACGCCGGTGCTGATCTTGCCGGACGATGTCCCGGCGCATCCGCTCGCCGTGGCGATGGAATGCGCGATGCTCGCGCCGAAAGCCGAAGTCAGCATGTACCCGTGGAAGGAGCCGAAAGAGCGGATTCCGCTGGCGGTGCGTCAGATACGGTCGTTCCTGAAAGCGCATCGGCCTGCATAGTCCGGAATTCGCGTGGCTTGCGGCGAATTCCGGGGCGAAGTGGCGAGTCATGAGTGCGAGTCATGAGTTTTGAGTTGTGAGTTTTGAGTGTGAGAACTGTGCGGTTCTCTGCTCAAAGCTCAAAACTCGAACTCATAACTCAAGACTCATAACTCAAAACTATCCCCTGTTCACCCGTTCGACGTCATTCCAACCTCCCCACGGCTGTGTCCAACCCTTGGTTTTCCACCGCCAGATCAAGTGAATCGTCAGGCCTAGGCCGAGCGCACCGAGGATCCACATCCAGAAGTACGGCGTGCGCCAGAGAACTGCGCTGACGCCGAGCAGCACGATCCACTTCAGAACGCGAAACCAAATCGGTTGGGCAGTGCGGGAAAAGGCAACGCGCACCTCTCTCCTGATCGAATCGCGTGCCGACACAATTACCTCCGCCTCGTCGTCACCGTCGCTCGCTCACGGTACTCTTGCGACCAAGAATTTGCGAAAAGCCAAACAGGAGAGCGCGTCGTCATTCCAAACGACGCTAGCTCAACAGTTGTTCCTGCGTGGCGAGACAAAATTGCGCGCGATATAGTGGGTGATTGCCTCTACGATCACGCGTGTTGACATCAGAATGACCCGCGTCCTCATCGTCGACGATTCGCTTACGATCCGCCGCATGGTGAAGGCGTCGCTCACCCCCTTGCCCGGCCCGCTTGATTTCATCGAGGCCGCATCGGGTCTCGAGGCGATCGAGCGTCTCGCACTCGGAACGGTCGACCTGATCGTGCTCGATCTCAATATGCCGGACATGCACGGTCTCGAAGTCCTCGGCTTCCTGCGATCCCATCAGAAGTATCGAGCTGTGCCGGTCATCGTTCTCACCACCCGGGGAGACGCCACCAGCCGAGAAGCGGCGCTGAAGAGTGGCGCGACCTCGTACCTGACCAAACCGTTCCAGCCTGGTGTGCTTGCGGCTGAGGCGGGCCAACTGCTTTCGTCGGTGCCCACTCGCGGGGCCACACCGTGAGCGACTTTCTCCAGAGCTTTCTCGACGATTACTTCGCCGAATGCGACGAGCACCTGACGACGGTTCGTCGCGGCCTTCTGGCACTCGAGAGGTCCGTCGGCAAATCGCGTCCTGATGCCGCCGACATCGAGGAGCTGTTCCGCACTTTCCACTCGATCAAGGGCATCGCGGGCATGGTCGAGGACCGCGAGACCGAGCAGCTTGCGCACGAGATGGAAGCGTACCTTCGCGCGATACGCGAAGGCGACGCCCGCCTCACCACCCATGGCGTCGACACACTGATCGAGGGCGCGCGCTACCTCGAGAATACGATCGCCTCGCGACGAAAGGGCGAACAAGCGCCGGACATCTCGCAACCGGTCGCGGCGCTGCATGCGCTGCTCGCGGTCTCCGGTCAGCCCGACATGTCGAAAACTCAATCGACGTGGGAATGTGTCTTCACGCCGTCGCCCGCGCTCATCGCCAGAGGCGTGAACGTCGATTTCGTTCGTACGCGCCTTCGCGAGGGAGGAGAGATCGTCAGTGCCACGCCTCTCCTCAGCGACGAGGGGGCCGTGGCGTTTCGTTTCCTGTTTGCAGGCACTCTTGATCCAGCGACGGTCGAGGCTTGGGCGGCCGACGGAATCGTCTGCACGCGGAGCCGCGATGACGAGGAGCGGGCGGCCAGCGTAACGGAAGCGCGACGGTCCGAAGAAGGACAACGAGCCGCAACGCCATCGCCCGGCCAACACGTCCGCGTCGAGCTTTCGAAGCTCGACGAGCTCATGAGAATGATCGGTGACCTCGTCATCCTGCGCGTTCGGCTGGCAGACTCCATCCAACGGGTCGAGCCATACGTACCAACTGCCGAGTGGCGTGCTATCCAGGAGCACACGGCGGGCATCGAGCGCCAGCTCCGCGGGCTGCGAGAAGGAGTCATGCGCGTCAGGCTGGTGCCGGTCGGTGAGATCTTCCGGCGGATGCCGTTCGTGGTGCGCGACCTCGCCCGCGACACCGGCCGCCGCGTCAAAGTTGCCCTTGCGGGCCAGGGCACGGAGCTCGACAAGTTTCTCGTCGAGCGCATGATGGATCCGGTACTCCATCTCGTGCGCAATGCGGTCAGCCACGGCATCGAAGGCGTCGACGAGCGGATAGCGGCGGGGAAACCACCTGAGGGCACCGTCTCGCTCACTGCGTCGGCGGCCGGCGAGATCGTGACGATCGACATCGCGGACGATGGGCGCGGCCTGGACGTCGAGCGGGTGCTCGCGCGCGCAACGCACCTCGGGCTGCCAGTACCGGCCGAGCCGGACGATGCGGCGCTGCTCGACCTGATCTCGTCCCCCGGCTTTTCGACGCGCGACGAATCCGACCGCGCCAGCGGCCGCGGGTTCGGGATGGCGGTGGTCCGGACGACGGTTCAGGAGCTCGGCGGCGTGATCCGCATGTCCTCGACGCGAGGCGTGGGTACGCGGTTCAGCATCGATCTTCCGCTGACGCTCGCGATCACGGACGCGCTCATCGCGCGGGTGGGCGGTGAAACGTTCGCGGTTCCGCAGAGCATGGTACGCGAGGTAGTCGAGATCGAGGCCTCCGCAGTTCGTCTGCTCGAGCGCGGCGAAGTGGTGCCGTATCGCGGGGCCGCGCTGCCGGTAATCCGCCTGTCCTCAATCCTGGGACTCCCCCAAGCGGCTGGCCCGCGTTTGCACGCTTTCGTCGTCGGGACCGGTCCAGCGGCGGTGGGGCTACTGGCTGATCGCATCATCGGTCAGCGCGAAATCGTGGTCCGCGCGATCGCGGATCCATTGATCCGCGTGGACGGTGTTTCAGGCGCCACGGACCTCGGCAACGGACGCGCTGTGCTCATTCTGGATACCACGGCCATCGCCCGGCTCGCGCGCAACGGCAGGACTTCCAAGGCACGTGCCCGCGCGGAGGAGATCGCATGAGCGAGATACGGTCGGATCAATTCATCCTCTTCATCGTCGCGGGCACGACCTATGCGCTGCCGAGCGAAAGCGTCGCCCACGTTGAAATGGTAGAAGAGGTCACGCGCGTGCCGAATGCGCCGCCGTTCGTCGACGGCGTCGTCTTCTCCCGAGGTCAGGTCGTCCCCGCTGTCAACCTGCGCGCACGCTTCGGCTTCGAGCGCGCACCGAACGGTGTGAAGACACGACTGCTCGTCGTGTCGTCGCGCGGCCGCGGCATCGGCCTGCTGGCGGACGAATGCCGCGAGTTCCTGCACATTCCAACGTCAGCGATCCACGCGCCGGGAGATGCGCTGACCGGCATCGGCGCGCAGTACATCAGCGGCATCGCGACGATCGGCGATCGGATGATCGTGGTGCTCAATCTCGACGATCTGCTCAACACCCAGGAACCGATTCTCGCGGCGTAGTCGCTGCTGGAGAACAACATGGCCACACAACGACGCAACGGAACCGTCACACGCTCCCGGGCCACCTCGTTCGACCCGAGGCTGGTACTCGGCCAGGCCGAAGCGGTCACCGCTTCGGCCGTAAGCATCGCCGAGATTGCCGACCAGGTCTCCGAAGGCGCTGTCGCGCAGATCAAGTCGCTTGACGATGCACTCGCGGGGTTGAACAGCATGGCAGCCTCGGTCGCCACGAGCGCCGGACAGGCAGAGTCGGTTGCCACCTCCACCGAAGAGCTCGTCTCCGGTGTCAACGAGATGGCCGCGTCCATCGAGCAGGTGGCGGCAAACACGACCAGCCTGAGCTCGTCCATCGCGCAGAGCGCGGCGAGCATCGAGGAGACGACGGCGTCGATCAAGTCCGTCGCTGATACGGCGACCAGCATGGCCTCGGGTGCAGATCAGGTGTCGAAATCCATCGGCAACATGGCCGCAACGATCAAGATCGTCGCGCGCGACACCGAATCGCTGAGCACGGCCGTCGAGGAGACCGCCGCGGGGCTGGTCGAAATGGCGGCGTCGGTCCGAGGGGTATCGAGTAACGCCGACGATCTGGCCGCGGCGGCGGAAGAAACGGCATCCTCCATCAACGAGATGGCCGCGTCGATCGAAGAGGTCGGCGCCATGACCGAGAAATTGACCGCCATGGTCGAGGAGAACTCGACCGCGGCTGAAGAGGTTGCCCGCTCGGTTCAGAGCGTTGCGCAAAGCGGCCGTCAGATTACCGACCTCGCGACGGGCGCGGCCGCGAGCGCGCTCCAGATGGAGCGGTCGATCGAGTCGGTGGCCTCGCTCGCCCACCGCGCCGACGAAGTCGCGCGACGCGCGTCAAAGGACGCTGAAGAAGGCGGCACTGCTGTTCAGCGATCGATCCAGGGCATCGGACGGTTACGGGACACCATGACCCAGTCTTCTACCGCGATGCGCGAGATGGGCAAGCGCGCGGGCGACATTGGATCGATCGTCGACACCATCGACTTGATCGCTGAGCGCACGAACCTGTTGTCCCTTAACGCCTCGATCGAGGCCGCACGCGCCGGCGAGGCCGGCCGCGGCTTTGCCGTGGTGGCCGAGGAAATCCGCAACCTCGCGGACCGCTCTGCCAAGGCAACCGCCGAGATCGCCGGCATCATCAAGGCCTTGCAGGAAACCGTGCAGCAGGCGATTGCCGCCTCGGCCGAGAGCGTGCGAGTCGCCGACGACAGCAACACCGTGGCAGAAGCGGGCGCCGCGGGACTCCGGAAGATCCTGACCAGTATCGGCGAGACGGTCGAGCTCGTGGGTCAAATCGCCAATGCCACAAACGAACAGCGCACCGCCGGCCGCTCCGTCAGCTCGGCGATCGGTGCAACCGCGGAGCACGCCAAGCTTGTTGCGGCCTCCACAGCGGAGCAGGCGACTTCCACGGTGTCGATCGCGCAGAGCACCGGCGAAATGCGGAAGATCGCGCACGAGGTGGGCAAGGCGGTCGCCGAACAGGGGCGCGCGGCCCGCGACGTGCTCAAAGCGTCCCAGAACACGTCGAAGCTCGCCGTATCGGTCCGCAAGGCCACCGCTGAACAATCGACGACGGTCACGCAACTCACCCAGGCCAGCGAGTCCATCCGCCGCGGCGCGATGACGACGTCGAAGGCGGTCACGGAGCAATCGACTGCGGCGGAACAGGTCGCCAGATCCGCGGCTGAGCTCACGCGTCAGATTGGAACGGTAACCAGAGCAATGGTGGAACAGGCGGCGGCGGCAACGCAGATCAGCGCATCGATCGTCACCATGCGCACGCAATCGGAGCAGGCGGCGCGCGCCACAACCGAGCAGGCGCGCACGATGCGCGAGATGGCGTCCGGATCAGCGGCGATCGCGCGCGACATCAAGCTGATCACGCAGGCAAATCGCAAGCAGTCAGCCACAGCGGCTCAAGTGGTGTCACAAGTGGCGGACATCCGCCGGATCACGGAGCGCAATGCGGACGGCGTGAAACAGACGCGCGGCGGCACTGCAGCGCTGCTCAAGCAGGCGGAGGCGCTGACGGGCATCATGGGCGACGCGTTTTCGAGAACGTCGAGGAATGGGCATAACGGCCGCGGCCGCTGACTCGGCCGCGTGATGACACAGACCCCGGGCCTCGGTCTCCTCACGACCGATCGGGCACTCATCGTTCGAAGCTGGAACGCGTGGCTGGCGACGGCAACCGGTATCGCCGAGGACCGCGCGAACGGCCGCCCGCTCCTCGAGCTCATTCCTCCGGAGCGCCGCAATCTGTACGAGGACGTCCTCGCGGATGTCCTCGATCGCGGCGCGCCGCGCGTGCTTGCCCCGGCGTTTCATCACTATCTTCTCCGATGCCCTCCGGCGATTCCATCGAGATTCTTTGACGCGATGCAGCAGCGCGTCACGGTCGCGCCCCTTCGAGCGGACGAAGAGGTCGTCGGCCTGATCGTCACCATCGAGGACATGACGGCCGCGCTCGACGAAGAACGAGTGCTCGCGGCGAAGATCGATCAGACCGACGGTGGCGGCGCGTCACGCGACGCGCTCACGGCCGTCGGCGCCGAGGATTGGCGCGTGCGCGGCGCGGCCGTACGGGCACTGCGGCAGTCGGCGTCCGCTGAGGACCTCGCACATCTGCTTCAGAGCCTCCAGCGCGACCATCAGAACTTCGCCGTGATGAGCAGTGCGCTCAACGTGCTGATCTCTGCGAACCGAGATATCGTCCCCGCGCTCGTCGGGCTGCTCTCGGATCCGCATCCGAACTTGCGCATGCACGCGGCTTTGGCGCTCGGCGAGCTCAGGGATCCGCAGGCCGTCCCCGCACTCGTCAGCACGCTGGACGACCAGGACGCGAACGTCCGCTTTCACGTAATCGAGGCGCTCGGACGCCTGGGCGCCGGCGCGGCGGTGGAGCCGCTCACGCGGATTGCGCAATCGGGCGATTTCTTTCTGTCGTTTCCCGCCATCGACGCCCTCGCGCGGACCGACGACCCGCGTGTCGCTCCGAACCTCGTTGGCCTCTTGTCCAACGACCTGCTGCGCCCGGCCCTCGTTGACACGCTCGGCGCACTCGGCGACGAGGAATGTGTGTCGCCGCTGGTGGACCTCCTGAACTCACGCAACGGTGACGCCGCACCAACGGCCGCGTCGTTGGAACGAATACGGGAACGCTACGAGCGCACGTTTGAAGCTGGTGATCAGGTCGTCCAGATGGCCCGCGCGGCGATCTCGCCCGACGGCCTCCGTTATCTCGCCGAGGCGCTCGAGCGGCGCGATGTGCCACTCGCCCCGCTTGTTGCCGTGTACGGTTGGATGGGCGCGGCCTCTACGGACGTCCTCGTGACCCTTATCGGCGAGCCGTCCGTGCGCACCGAGGTGGCCACCGGCATCCTGGCGATCGGCCGTGCGGCCGTGCCGCCGCTCGTGGGCAGTCTCGATCACGGCGACCGGACGGCACGTCTCGCTGCCGCCGACCTGCTCGGACGCATCGGCGATCGACGAGCGGTGCCGGCACTCTGCAACCTGTTGTCCGAAGCGGACGCGGATCTCGTCACCACAGCCGCCGCGGCGCTGGCAACGCTCGGCGATGCGAGCGCCGTCGATAGCCTGTTGTCCCTCTTCGCCCACGAGCACGCGGCCGTGCGGCAGGCGGCAATCGCGACGGTGAACGCCATCGGCGCGGCACACGTCGAGTACCCGGTGCGCCAGCGCCTGACCGACACTGATCCGCGCGTGCGCGAATGCGCCGTCCGGGTGGCAGGTTATTTCGGGTTCGATGCGTGCGTGACGGGAGTACTCGGTGCGCTCGACGATGCGGACGAAGACGTGAGGCGTGCCGCCATCGAGCAGCTTCCCTTCCTCGGTCATCCGCAGGCGCGTGCGCGCCTCGCGAGCGCGATCGCGGAGGAGACGCCACGCAACCGCGCCGCAGCGGCCCACGCCGCGCGCATCGCCGACGACGCCTCCATGGAGGGGCCGCTCGTCGAGGCTCTGGCTGATCCAGACCCTTGGGTGAGGTACTTCGCCGCCTGCAGTCTCGGCGAGCGGACGCATCGTCCGGCGGCGATGGCGCTGGCGAAGCTCGCCCAAAGCGACCCGGCACCGCAGGTGCGCATCGCCGCAATGCAGGCGGTGGGCAGTCTCGACCCGGATGCGGCGGTCCCACTCGCGGAGCAATTGTTTGGCGACGCCGACGCGGACGTGGCCTGCGCCGCGCTTACCGCTGTCGCAGAAGTGGAAAACCCTCGCGTCGATGACCTGTTGGAAATGGCGATCAGATCCACGCACATCCCGCTCAGACGATGCGTGGTCGAGGCGATGGCAGGGCGACGGACGTCGAACGCCGTCGAGATGCTGGCGTGGTCCGCGCGTCTCACTGATGCCCCCGGGGTTCCCGCGGCGGCGCTCGACGCACTCTCCTCGATTGCGGCCGATACCAGCGAGGTGGGCCGCGCGGCCGTCGACGTACTCGTCAACATTGGCGTCGACGAGGGCCGCCGCATCGAGGCCATTGACGCCCTCGCTCGTGCAGGTTGCGCCGCGATTGATGCCATTGCCGACTCGTTGACGGAGCCGAATGCGGCCGCTCGGCTGACAGCGGTCGAAGCACTCGCGCGGATGCGCCACCCCCATGCCTCCGCCGCACTCACCAGCGCCCTGAACGACGCGGATCCGACGATACGAGCGGCTGCCGTCGCGGGGTTCGGCCGGCTTGGCACTCCGTCGGCATCGACGGCGATCGCTGCATTGAGGGACGGCGATCCGGATCCAAGCGTCCGCCGCAAAGCCGCCATCGTCTGCCGGCGCTACGGATGGGACCAATGAGCGTTCCCTACGCACGGTCCCCACGCCCGCTGGCCGACGTGCGAGGCATACGGGTACCGCACGGCACGCTTGGCTTGCTCAGAGATCTCGTGCACGGCCACACCGGGATGTACTACGACGACGAACGCCAGGACGTGCTGGCGGATCGGCTGACGCCGCTCGCGCTCGCGCGCGGATTCGATTCGCTCCTGGACTACTACTATCTGTTGAAGTACGACGCGACGCCCGACGACTGGGCGCGCGCGATCGACGCGCTCTCGGTCCAAGAAACCTACTTCTGGCGCGAATCCGACCAGATCAAAGCCCTGACCGACGCAATCCTGCCGCAGCTCGACGCGACTCATCGTCGCCCGATCCGGATTTGGAGCCTGCCATGCGCGACTGGTGAGGAGCCGCTGTCGCTCGCGATCGCGCTCACCGAGACGAAATGGTTCTCGCGCGCCGCGATCGAGATTTATGCGGCGGACGCGAGCCAGGCGGCGCTCGACCGCGCACGCACCGGCAGATACGGCGCACGCGCGTTCCGTCAGCTTCCGGAGGCGCTCCGAGCCCGGTACTTCGATTGCGATCCGCAAACCGGCCAGTGGACAGTGGCCCGACCCATCCACGACCGCGTGAGTTCGTGGTTGCGGCTCAATGCGGTGCAACGCGCCGATCTCGAGGCGCTCCGCGGAGCGGACGTGATCTTCTGCCGCAACCTGTTCATCTATTTCCAGGAAGCGACGGTCCGCCGCGTCGTCGACGCGTTCGCCGACGTGATGTCGTCTCCCGGGTTCCTCTGCGTCGGCGCCGCCGAGTCGCTGCTGAGAATTACCACCCGCTTCGACCTGCAGGAGATCGCGGGCGCGTACGTCTATGTGAGGTCATGAACAACGTCGCCAAAGTGCTCGTCGTGGACGACTCCGCCTATGTCCGCAAGGTCGTGACGCAGATGCTGTCGCGAAGCCCGTTCCTCGAAGTCGTTGCTACGGCACGCGACGGCCGCGAGGCACTCGAAATTGCCGAGGACGTGCAGCCCGATGTGATCACGTGCGACCTCAACATGCCGGAGATGGACGGCATCGAGTTCGTGCAGGCCCAGATGGCCAGGCGACCCGTCCCGATCGTCATCATCAGCGTCGCCAACGGCGCGGGCGAACAAGTGCTGGCCGCGCTCGACGCGGGCGCCATCGATTTCCTGCAGAAGCCGACGGCACTCGCCAGCGACCGTCTGTTCGACGTGTCCGATGAGCTGGTGGAAAAGGTGAAGGCGGCCGCGGGTGCGCCGATGAACCGCGGGCGGCGCATGCAGCCACCTGCGCGGCCGCTGGCTGTGGCCTCCCGCACCGCCCGCAAAGATATTGATATCGTGGTCGTCGGCGTGTCCACCGGCGGACCCCAGGCACTAAAGGTCGTCATGCCTCAACTGCCGGCCGACCTACCCGTGCCGATCGGCGTCGTGCTGCACATGCCGCGCGGCTACACCGAGCTCTACGCGGCGAAGCTCGGAGATCTCAGCGCCCTCAAGGTCAAGGAGGCGGCCGAAGGTGACGAAGTGGAACCTGGAATCGTACTACTTGCGCCCGCGGGACATCATTTGACGTTCCGGCGCGACGGCAACCGAGTCGTGTGTCATCTCGACCTGCGGCCCCTGGATACCTTGCATCGGCCGTCGGTGGATGTGCTCTTTCAGTCGGCCGCGGAAGCCTACGGGGCGCGAACGCTCGGCGTGGTCATGACGGGCATGGGATCCGACGGCCGCGAGGGCGCTGCATGGATCAAGGCACGCGGCGGGCGCATTTTCACTGAAGCGGAGGAATCGTGTGTCGTGTATGGTATGCCGCGATCCGTGGTGGAAGCGGGACTAAGCGATGCGGCCGTGCCGCTCGACGGCATGGCCGAAGCGATATTGAGGCAGCTATGAGCGGCAAGGTGCTTGTGGTGGATGACTCCGGTCTCGCCAGACGGCGCATCCGCGTCATCCTGGAAGCCGCCGGGTACGACGTCCTCGAGGCGGAGGACGGCCTGTCCGCGCTCGAGCGGTATTTCGTCTCCAAGCCGGATCTCGTTGTACTCGATCTGGTGATGAAGGGGATGTACGGCTTGGATGTCCTGACCAAACTGAGGGAAATGGACCCGACCGCGCGCGTCATCGTGGTATCGGCGGACGTGCAAACCTCCTCGCAGGAGATGGTGGAACACGCCGGCGCCGCGGGCTTCCTCACGAAGCCGATCGACACGGAGCAGGTGCTGACGATGGTGCGTTCTACGCTGGAGAGTGTCCGGTGAATTTGACCGAGCCGCAACGCGACGCGCTCGTCGAACTGCTCAATATCGGCTTCGGCCGCGCCGGCGCGGCGCTGTCGAAACTGACCGGCCACCGGATACTGCTGGAAGTGCCGGAGGTCGCGATTCACCCGGTGTCGCAGCTGGACGCGTTGCTTGGACGCGTCACAACAGCGAGAGTCGCAAGCGTCCATCAGGTGTTCAGCGGTCCGGTGGCCGGCGACGCGCTGCTCATCCTCGATCCGGTTGCGGCCGCGACGCTCAAGGAGTTGCTCACCGACGAGCCCGCGCTGCCGCTGGAGCTCGACACCTCGTCGCGAGAGGTGCTCACTGAAGTCGGCAACATCCTGCTCAACGCGTGCATCGGGACCTTCGGAAACCTGCTTCGCGTCCCCATGTCGTTTTCGGTTCCGGACATTGATATCGCGACCCTGCATAGCGTGATGGACAAGCTGGCCGCGGTCGGAGATGCCATGCGGTATGCACTCGTCGTCACGGCCGGTTTTCGGCTCCGCGATGCCGAAGTGACCGGCTACGTCGTCATCGTGCTGACGGTGCAGTCGCTCACGAGACTCCTCATCGCCGTCGAACAATGGATCGCCCGCGAGCACACGGTGTGAAAGAGCCCGTGCCGCCATCACCGTCCGACGTCGTCGGTGCCGCGATGCTTCGATGGGGCCAGGAGCACGGCGATAGAGGTGCGTTCACCACTGACGTCGCGCTTCACGTACAGAGCTGGAATCGATGGTTGACCCTCGTCACCGGTGTCGCGCCACAGATTGCGATCGGACGGCCCCTTTTCGACGTTCTCCCATCGCTCGTGGAGCGGGGGTTCGACCAGTACTATGCTGAAGCCCTCGCCGGCCAGGTGAAGATCCTCTCGCATTCGCTGCACCGGTTCATCCTTCCGACGCAGGGACGGGGCGCCGGGGACCAGATGCCGCAGCGCGGCCAGATCGCCCCGCTCACCGACGGTGAGCGCATCGTCGGGACAATCACGATCATCGAGGATGTCAGCGAACGAGTGGCGGTCGAGCGCGAGCTGCGGGCACGTATCGCGAAGGCCGAACAGGCGCGCTCAATAGCCGAGGCTGCGTCCCGGGCGAAGGACGAGTTTCTCGCGACCCTGTCGCACGAGATCCGAACTCCGCTGAACGCCGTGCTCGGGTGGACGCGGATTCTCCGCTCGCGCGATTTCGACAAGGCCACCGCGCAGCGCGCGATCGAAGTCATCGACAGGAACGCCTCCGCACAGCTGACGCTGATCAGCGACATGCTCGACATGGCGCGTATCTCGGCGGGCAAGGTGCGGCTCGAGGTGACTGATGTCGATCTGAGCGCAATCGCCGTTGCGGCCATTGACGTCGTGCGTCCGGCCGCCGACGCGAAGGGCGTACGCCTCGTCGCCGACCTGTCGCCGCGGCTGCCGACCGTCGCCGGCGACCGCGATCGGCTGCTGCAGGTGGTGTGGAACCTGCTGTCGAACGCGGTGAAGTTCACCGGTGCCGGCGGTCGCGTAACGGTTACCGTCGCGGCCGATCGCGGGCTCTTGCGGCTGTCCGTTGCCGACACCGGGCAAGGCATCGCGCCGGAATTCCTCCCGCAGGTGTTCGAGCGCTTCAAGCAGGCCGACTCTTCGTCGTCGCGGCGTCACGGAGGTCTCGGCCTCGGCCTAGCCCTAGTCCGCGAGCTGGTGCAGCTGCACGGAGGTTCCGTGTCCGTTGACAGTGACGGGATCGGACTCGGCAGCACTTTTACCGTGGCGCTGCCGGCGCGTCCTATGGACCACCCACAGAAAGCGCAACCGACCTCCCCGAGGCTGGAAGCGACTGGGGCGCTCGTCGGCGTGCACATTCTCGTCGTCGAGGACGACGCGGATGCGCGCGAGATCATCGTGCGATCCGTTACGGACGTGGGCGCGTCGGTAACCGCCGTCGCATCAGCAACCGAAGCGCTGGCAATTCTGCGCGAACGCAACGACACCGACGTCGTCCTCACCGACATCGGCATGCCCGGCGACGATGGGTACGCGTTCTTGCGCGAATTGCGAAGGCTGCCCAACCATCATGGCGGCAGGCTCCCGGCGATTGCTCTTACCGCCTACGCCACGAAGGAAGATCAGAAGCGCGCGTTGCAGGAGGGCTTCGTCGCGCACGTCGGCAAACCGTTCGCCCCGATGACGCTCATTTCGACGATCGCCCGCGCGCTCGGCGCAGAATCGTAACCTCACGTGATGGGCGCGGCGCGCCCGAGTCGTCTATTCGAAATTCCCCCAGTTCAGGAATCAGCGTCGAGCCGTGGTGTCGATCAGGGGACTCTTCGACGAGCAACGGCGGCGAGCGCCGCCTGACCGAGGCTGATACCACCGTCGTTCGGCGGCACCTCGCGGTTCGTCCAGATGCGACGCGCTCGCGATGACAAGGCGGCTGTCAAGTCCGAAAGGAAGAGTTCGTTCTGCATGACGCCG
>Ga0075430_100003367_pt1 | contig 13388 bp, 15 predicted proteins | sample RhiMetdeltSRZDD4_FD_75294 | JGI IMG/M metagenome (GOLD analysis project Ga0075430, IMG submission 75294) | Populus rhizosphere microbial communities from Tennessee, USA - Rhizosphere MetaG P. deltoides SRZDD4 | ecosystem: Host-associated > Plants > Roots > Rhizosphere > Soil | place: USA... | reverse complement strand
AGTTTACCCGTTCACCAGGATGTCGAAATGCCGCACGTACGGCGGCAACTCCAGCAGGTACTCGGCATCCTTGGGCAGGTGATGCGTGCGCTCGATGTCTTCGCCGGCGTAGGCCTTGATGTCCTCGCGCGAGGCCCAGTACGAAGTGGTGATGAAGTGCGCCACGTCGTCGCGGACCTCCCGAAATACCTGCACGCCGAGGTTGCCTTCGGTGGCGCGCAGTTTCTCCACGCCTTGCTGGTAGAGATAGCGCGCATAGGTCTCGGCTAGTACCGCCCGGGTACGGCCCTGCCAGATGCGCGCGACGCGGGCCCGGTCCTCGAACGCCTGCCAGGTGCGCGCCGCCTGCGGCGCCTGGGTCTCGAGCGATTCGCGGTATCTCACGCAGCCGCGTAGGAACTGCGGCCAGTCGGGCACGGTCGGCACCGGATCGGTCTTCTCCGGCAGCAGCGCCCACAGGTCCGGGTGATGCCAGCAGAGCTCGTGGCGATCGCTGTCGCGATGCGCGCGAATGCCCGCGCGCAGCGTCTTCGCCTGCGCGAGGAGCTCCTCGCGCGTCATGCGCTCCAGGTCCTCGTCCATGGCGGCGCCTAGCGTGACGGCGCGACGCGCCAGATCGTGTTGCCGACGTCGTCGGCGACGAGCAGCGCGCCTTGCTTGTCGATCGCAACCCCGACGGGCCGGCCTCGCGCCTCGCCGTCGTTCCCCAGGAATCCTCCCAGGACCTCGACCGGAGGACCCGCCGGCTTGCCGTCGCGGAATGGAATGAACACCACGTTGTAGCCGCTCGGCGGCCGGCGATTCCACGAGCCGTGCTGCCCCACGTACGCGCCCTCGCCGAACGGCAGCTTTGCGTTTTCCGAGAACGCAAGCCCGAGCGGGGCCACGTGGTTGCCAAGCGCATAGTCGGGCTTGATCGCCTTCGCGACTAGATCCGGCCTTGGCGGCTGCACGCGCTTGTCGACGTTCGCGCCGAAATAGCTGTACGGCCACCCGTAGAAGGCGTTTTCTTTGACGGAAGTTAAGTAATCGGGGACCAGGTCGCTACCGAGCTCGTCGCGCTCGTTCACCACCGTCCACAGCGCGCCGCTCTTCGGCTCCCAGCCGAGGCCGTTCGGATTGCGCAGGCCCGAAGCGAAGGTACGGCGTTGACCGGTCCTCGCGTCGACTTCCCAGATCTCCGCGCGGCCGACCTCCTCGCCCATGCCGTGCTCCGCGACGTTGCTGTTCGATCCGGTCGTCACGTAGAGCTTGGTTCCGTCGCGGCTCGCGATCAGGTTCTTGGTCCAATGGTGATTGCGTGCCCCGGCCGGCAGGTCGGTGAGCTTCGTACCGGCGGATTCGATCCGGATTTGTCCTTCGCGATACGGAAAGCGCACCACCGCATCGGTGTTGGCGATGTAAAGGTCGTTGCCGACGAACGCCATGCCGAAGGGGGAATTGAGCCCCTCGAGGAACGTGTGGTGCGACTCCGGCACGCCATCGCCGTCGGCGTCGCGGAAAAGGGTGATGCGGTTCGCGCTCGATACCGCGGAGCCGGCCTTCTTCATGTAGCTCGACATCACGCGGCCCTTGATGCCCTTGCCCTCTTCCGGGCGCACTGGCGCCGCAGTCTCGGCGACGAGCACATCGCCGTTCGGCAGTACGTAAACCCAGCGCGGGTGCTGCAGCCCGGTCGCGAACGCGCTGACCCGCGTTCCGGCGGCGGCCTTCGGCGTGACCCCGCTCGGCCAGCCCCTCGCCGGCGCGATCTTGACGGTTGGAATCAGCGATTCGGTCGGTTCGGGGAGCACGGGATTCGGCCCCATGTCGGCGCCGGCGGGGAGTTTCGACCTCTCCGCGCAGCCAATGAGGGCGAGAAGGAAAACGATCGAGAGCCGAAAGAGCGTGCGCATGCTGCGCCTCCTGGTGGAGTCGATTCCCAGCAAGAAACGTTCTTAGGCGCGCTGCCGTCACCTCACGTTCGCGCCGCGCAGAACGACCGTCCCGATGCGCCGCGTATTGGTAATGTCGTCGAGCGGGTTTGCGTCAAGCACGATGAAATCCGCGCTCTTGCCGGCTTGCAGCGTGCCGGTGTCGGACAGCCGGAGGAACTCGGCCGAGTTGCGCGTCGCCGCCACGATCACCTGCGTCGGCGTCATCCCGGCCATCACCATGTCCTGCATCTCCTCGTGCGGGCCCCACGGCGTGTTGCCATCCGTGCCGAGCGTGATGCGCGCGCCCGCGGCGTTCAGCTTCGCCAGGTTGCGCGCCTGGATGCCGTAGAACGCCTGCGCCACCGGCCGGTCGGTGTTCGCCGCCTCGAGCCGCGCGAACTCCTCCGCCGGGAGGCTCGGCTTCAGCCAGTCCAGGTCGACTTTCACGCCGCGCGGCGGCAGATTGGGCGTAAGGACCAGGTTCGGGCGCTGCTTGAACATCGCCACCAGCTCCTCGTCGATGTCCCGGTCGCGCACGCCGTGCGCGAGCGCGTCCACGCCCGCGCGCAGCAAACCCTTCGCATCCTCCAGGTCGAAGATGTGCGCGGTAACGCGCAGCCCGCGCTTGTGCGCCTCGTCGATCACCGCGCCGTAGATCTCCGGCGTCAGCTTCTTGTACTTGCCGTCGCGCGTGTCGACCCAGATCTTCACGATGTCGACCTTGCGGGCCGCGAGCTCCTCGACCGCCTTACGCCCCTCGTCGGTGGAATTCACCCAATAAGGCACCGTGGTCCGCCCCGGTTCCTGCATCGTGATCCCGCGGCCGGCGCTCCTGAACCGCGCCGCGCCGGGAATCGGCTCGCCGCGCAGGCCCAGCAGCTCGTAGCCGTCGGTGCCCAGACTCATCGCCGCGCTCACTCCGTAGTACGCGCGCCGCTTGAGATCGCGCTCGAGCGCCTCGCGCGTGGTGCCGAGGTGCACGTGCGTATCGACGATCATCGGCATCACGGTCTTGCCGCTGAGGTTCACGCGCTTGGCGCCCGCGGGCACGCGCGCGTCTCTGCCCACCTGCGCAATCTTGTCCCCCGCCACCACCAGCGTGGCGTTCTCGATCACGCTGCCGTCGCCCACGATCACCCGGACGCCCTCGTACGCCGTCACCGGTCCGGACGGCTGGGTCGCGCATCCCGCGAGCGAAACCAGAGCAGCTAGTACCGCATTGAAAAAGCGCATGAACTCTCCTCGTCGAGAAGCCTAATGGCCGGTTACGAGCGCGGCAAGGCGCGCGGGATCGGCCGGTGCGCGATTGCCACGCCAGGCGACGTGAAGATCCGGACGCAGCAGCAGAAGGTCGCAGCCGTACAGGTCGCGCGCGTTCGAGTCGGTGGTATCCACCAGCTCCAAGGGCGCGCCCAAGGCCTCGAACGCCCGCTCCAGGCCCGCGGCGCTTTCGCGAGTGCCGCCGAGGCGAAGCAACGTATAGCCCGGGCCGATGGCGTCCTGGATCGCGGCATGGCCCTCCAGCCAAAGGTGCGGCAGGCGTGCGCCGGGCCAGGTGGTCGGCACGTACTTGCGGAAGTCGTCCTCGGGGCCGCCGGACTCGTCAGCGATGATCGGCGAGCCGGCATAGCGGTAGCCGAGTTCCGCGCCGATCATCTCGTTGCTTTTGCGCTGCTCGACTTCGGCCACTCGCACGAGCTCGTCCAGGTTGCGCCACAAGCCGCGCCACTTGCGCCGTCCCTGCGAGGCATAGCGCGAGGCGGCGACGTTGCGCTGGCCGACCGGCCGGCGCTCGGCGTCGTAGGAGGCGAGGAGCTTCGGCCCGCCCCAGCCTTGCAGCGTGGCGGCGAGCTTCCAGCCGAGGTCGATCGCGTCGCTGACCCCGCTATTCATGCCGAGACCCCCGGTGGGAATCATCAGGTGGACCGCGTCGCCCGCGAGGAATGCGCGGCCTTTTCCATAGCTGTCCGCCACCAGCAGGTTCTGCTTCCACTCGCCGACGTAGAGCATCTCGTACTTCACCGGGATGCCGATGGTTTTCTCGAACTGCGGCGCCATCGCGCGCTCGTCCTCCAGCGTGGCGTGCAGGGTCCAGTGGCGCGTCGAGTCCTGCATGATCAGGAAGGTCGAGCGCTCGTCGGCGACGTGGTAGTGGCGGCCGTGGCCCGGGCCGCCGTCGATCGGGATCCGGTCGAAGAGCTCCTCGCAGTAGAACAGACCCTGATGGAAGCGCAGCAAATCGCCCTCGCCGTCCAGTGCGACGCCGAGCTGCTGGCGCACCGAGCTCGAGCCACCGTCGCAGCCCACGAGATATTGCGAGCGGATCGGACCGGCGCTGGTTTGCGCCGTCACCGAGGCGAAGTCCTGCGAAAACGACAGGAACTCGCAGCCGTAGCGCACGGTGACGTTGGCAAGCGATTCGGCCACCGACTTGAGTAGCGGCTCGAGGGTGTATTGCGAAATGAGCTGGTAGGGCTCGAGCGGCATGCTGCCGTCGCTGCAGGCGTCGATCTCCCGCCGCGCCTCGGCGACCGACGGATAGGCGTGCCGCAGAAGTGGCAGCTGGTTCATCGCGCGGATGATGTAGACGTCCATCGGCACGTCCGCGCGCAGGCCGGCGGCACGCACTTTGGCCGAGATCCCCATGCGCCGGAAGATCTCCATGGTGCGCGCGTTGCAGCGCTCCATCTTGGGCAGAAACTGCGGCGCGGGCTTGCGCTCGATGAGCGTGCAGCGCACGCCGCGCTGGCCGAGATCGATGGCGAGCACCAGGCCCACCGGACCGGCGCCGACGATGAGGACTTCCGTATCGATCGGCCGATTATAGAATTGCCGCATGAGGCGTTTCCTCGCCGTTTGCAGCTTGTTCTTGTGTGGCATCGCTGCGGCGCAGGAATTTCCCGCGCGCACGGTTCACCTCATTGTCCCCTACACGCCGGGCACCGGCGCCGACATCCTGGCGCGCGTGCTCGGTCCGCGCCTGTCGGAGCGCTGGAACGTCGCGGTGGTGACCGAGAACAAGGCAGGCGCCACCGGCAACATCGGTGCGGACTTCGTCGCGCGCAGCTCGGCGGACGGCCACACGCTCCTTTTCGTCGCGACTTCTTTCGGCACGACGCCCGCCGTGATGCGCGTGCCGTTCGACCCGGTGAAGGACTTCGCCCCTTTGGCGCTGGTCGCGACCAGCGGGCTGGTGGTGGTGGTCAATCCGCAAGTGGCGGCGCGCTCGATGCGCGAGCTCATCGAGCTCGTGAAGCGCGAGCCCGGCAAGCTGCACTATTCCTCGCCGGGCAACGGCGGGCCGCAGCACCTCGCGATGGAGCTCCTCAAGCTCGAAACCGGGATGAACATCGTGCACGTTCCTTATAAGAGCGCCGCCGGCGCGCTGGCCGACCTCGTGGGCGGCCACGTGCAGGCGACGATCGCCGCAGTGCAGACGGCTCAGCCGCAGGTTTTGGCGGGCAAGCTGCGCGCAGTCGGCGTGATGAGCGCCGAGCGCTCGCAGGCGTTTCCGGAAGTGCCCACCCTGAAGGAGCAAGGCCTGCCCGGGCTCGAGGTCGAGACCTGGTACGGCGCCTTCGCGCCGGCCGGAACACCGGAACAGGTTGTGGGCAAGCTCAATTCCGAATTGAATCTCCTCCTAGAAGACCGCGCGATGCGCGAATTCCTGGCCAAGCAGGGCATGGCGCCGGCCGGCGGCCCGCCCGGGCGCCTCGGCGCGCTCGTCAAGAGCGAGCTCGCGCGATGGACCCGGGTCGTAAATGCGGCGGGGATAAAAGCGGACTAGGAAGTCGGACCCGCGGCAGTAAAACCGCCGATCAGGTGCTGGCGAATGTCGCCGATGCGCGGGCCTGCCCGCTCCGCTGCGCGGCGGAACTCTTCCTTCGGCACACCCAGGCGCGAAGCCCAGTAGTCGAGGTCGCTTTCACTGCGCGGATTGACGCGGATGTGCTGCTCCCGGTCATCGATCTCTTTCATGTTTCGGCTTGTCGCAAGGAGCGTTCCTGGGCCACACTTCGCCGCGACACCATGAATCAGAACCTGCTGGACGACCTCGTCGCGTCGAACCGTATCCTCGCGGAGCACGGCGTGATCGACGCCTACGGCCACGTCAGCATGCGCTCGCCCGACAACCCGAAGCGCTTCTTCATCGCGCGCGCGATCGCGCCGGAGACGGTGCAGCCCGAGGACATCATGGAGTACGACCTCGACGGGCAGCCGCTCGACGATGGAGGTCCAAATTCGGGGCGCGACTCGGTTTCGGAGCGCTTCATCCACAGCGAGATCTACCGCGCACGGCCCGACGTGATGTCCGTGGTCCACAACCATTCGCCTTCAGTGATCCCCTTCAGCGTGACCGGCGTGAGGATGCGCGCGCTTTTCCACATGGCGTCCTTCATCGGCGAGGGCCTGCCGGTGTTCGAGATCCGCAAGGTGAAGAAAGGCTCCGACCTGCTGGTGCGCGACCCGAAGCTCGGCGCGGCGCTGGCAAAGAGCCTGGGCAAGCACGCGGCGGCGCTCATGCGCGGCCACGGCTCGGTGACCGTGGGCGAGAACCTGCAGCGCGCGGTCGGGCGCAGTGTCTATCTCGAGATGAGCGCGCGCATGCAGATGCAGGCGCTGCTGCTGTCCAGCAAGATCACTTACCTGGACGCCGCCGAGGTCAAGGCGTCGGCGCCGGTGCAGGACTACAAGCGCGCCTGGCCGATGTGGCGCGAGAAAGCGCTGGCCCGGGCGAAGGCCGATCGCCGATGAGCGATCTCTGCACGCTAACAGCGACCGAGCTGGTGGAGGCCTTCCGGAAGAAGACGCTTTCGCCCGTGGACGTCACGCAAGCGGTGCTCGCGCGCATCGAAGAGCTCAATCCAGTGTTCAACGCGTTCAACCTGGTCTCGGAGCGGGCGCTGGACGAAGCCAAGGCCTCCGAAGCGCGCTGGCAGGCGGGCCAGCCGAGGGGCCTGCTCGACGGCGTGCCGGTGTCGATCAAGGACATCGTGCTGACCAAAGGCTGGCCGACGCTGCGCGGCTCGAAGACGATCGACCCGAAGGGCCCCTGGAACGACGATGCGCCGGCCACCGCGCGGCTGCGCGAGCACGGCGCGGTGCTCCTGGGGAAGACCACCACGCCGGAATTCGGCTGGAAGGGCGTGACCGACAGCCCGCTCACCGGCATCACGCGCAATCCCTGGAACAAGGCCAAGACGCCCGGCGGCTCCTCCGGCGGCGCGGCGGCGGCGGTCGCGTCGGGAATGGGGCCGCTCGCGGTGGGCACCGACGGCGGCGGCTCGATCCGCATCCCTTGCGCCTTTACCGGCCTTTTCGGCATCAAGGCTTCCTTCGGCCGCGTGCCGGCCTGGCCGCTCTCGCCGTTCGGCACCGTGGCGCACGTGGGCCCGATGACGCGCAGCGTCGCGGATGCCGCGCTGATGCTGAACGTGATCGCGCAGCCCGACGCGCGCGACTGGCATGCCCTGCCCCACGATCCGCGCGACTGGCGCACCGGCCTCGAGCAGGGGGTCGCCGACCTGCGCATCGCGTACTCGGCCGATCTGGGCTACGCGAAAGTCGACAAGGAAATAAGAGAGATCGTCGGCAAAGCGGTGGCGGTGTTCGAGGACTTGGGAGCGAAAGTCGAGGAGAAGAACCCCGGCTTCGAGGACCCGGCGCCGATATTCATGACGCACTGGTTCTCCGGCGCGGCGTTCCTCCTCGAGGGGATCGCAAAGGAAAAGCACAAGCTGATGGACCCGGGGTTGCTCGAGATGGCGGCGCAGGGCGAGCGCGTGAGCGCGCATGACCTGCTCGACGCGCAGCTCAAGCGCGGCGCGCTCGGCACGCACATGAACCTCTTCCACCGCGACTACGATCTGCTCGTTACGCCGACGCTGTCGATCACAGCGTTCGACGCGGGCAAGGAGGTGGCGGACAAGATGCTCCAGAGCCGCTGGACCGACTGGACGCCGTTCACCTTCCCCTTCAACCTGACCCAGCAGCCGGCGGCGTCGATCCCCTGCGGCCTGACCAAGGGCGGGCTACCGGTCGGGCTGCACCTGATCGGGCCGCGCTACGCCGATGCGCTCGTGCTGCGAGCCGCGCGGGCGTTCGAGACGGCAAGGCCCATCGCCTTGCCAAAACTGGCCTGATCTAGCGGCGGCTTTTGCGCCAGGCCGCGTACTCGGGCGTGCGCGCGATTTCCTTGTAGGGGTCGAGCTTGGCAAGCTTGTCGAGATCGAACTCGGTGTCGAATGCCTTCTCGTAAGCCTTGAGCCCTTCGATCGCGATCTTGCCGCTCTTGGTCTCCAGGCCGACCTCCACCAGGCACCAGTAGGCCTGCTTGTAGTCCGGCTCGAGCGCCATGCCGCGGCGGCAGGCCTTCGCCGCCTCGTCGACGCGCTGGCCGCCGAGAAGGATTTTGCTCTTCAGGTTGGCCGTGGCGCCGTCCTCGCCGCCGATCGTGCGCTCGAGCCCAGACAGCGAGGCAAGCGCCCGCTCGGCCTGCTGCTCGAACACGTAGTGGTCGATCAGCATGAACTGCAGCTCGGACTCCTTTCCGAAGTTCTGCGCGAGGTAGCGCAGCGCGGCGCGGTGCGTGGCCTCGTCGATGCGCCCGCCGTAGGTGACGCGCATCACTGCCCACTGGCGCGTCTTGCGGAAGCCCTCGGGCAGGCGCTCGAGCGCGCGGTACGCGCCGGCGAAGTCCTGCGCCTGGAGCCGCTCGCGCAGCTCGCGGAAGGGCTTCACGTCGGCCTCGGTCGCGAGGCGCGTGCCGAACAGGCTGAAGAGCATGGTGTCGGTTTTCAGCATGGTGGCGAGGCCGAGGCGCGCCGAGGTGCTGTAGAGCGTGGCGAGGCTGTGGACGTACCAGTCCTCGACCTTGCCTGCCGGCGTAAGGTAGTACTCGACATAGTCGATGCCCTGCTCGTTCAGGTCGTAGCGCACCAGCGCATAGGGCTTGCGGTCGCGCACGCCGCTGCGCAGGTTTTTCGCGCTGCCCTTGGCGCCGTCGATGGTGCGCAGGCCGATCTCGATGTTCGCGCGCAGCGCCTTGGGAAACGCCTTGCTCACGCCATCGCGGTCGGCGTCCTTGAGGCCGAGGTCCTTGACGACCCGGCGCGTGACGGCGTCGACGTCCAGCGTGCGGTAGAGCGCATCGACGTCGCGCTGGTTGAGCGCGGCGGCGATCGCCTGGCCGGTGGTGGCGACATCGACCTGGGCGAAGGCTTGCAGCGAGAGCAGCAGCGCGGCGATCAGCGTTGTGACTTTTTTCATCTTGTTCCCCCGAGCGTGGTGATTGCGATCCTAGCCCGCCGGCGAGGACCGGGCCCACCACGTTTTCCGCACTTTTCGAGCGAAACTTCGCTAAATGCGCGTGAGCTCGAGCGCCCAGGTCGAGATCAGCTTGTCTTCCTCGAACATCGCTCCGCGCACGCTGTAGCGCCGCGCATCGCGCTGCTGGATGCACTCGAAGCCGCGGTAGCGCGAAGTCGGGCTCACGTAGGACGAAAGGATCGCGTCGCCGGCGAGCACGAAGCGCCCGCGCAGCGCGCCGAGCACCGGGTTGTTCGAGCTCCAGTGGGTCGAGGACGCGCCGGGGGAGAACGGCTCGATCTGGTAGCGGTTGTGGGTGACGCGCAGCGGGTCGCCGCGCAGGCGCAGCACCGCCTCGAAGTGCCAGCGCCCGGGCTCGTGCCGGATCGAGTTCTCGCCCGCGACTGGCGATACCCCGCCGGCGGCGTCGCGGTGCTCGCCCTCCACGCGCCAGGTGCCCTCCTGGAAGAGGAAGGTATGCGCGCCCTCAGCCATGAACCCGCTGGCTGTCCTTGGGCGCCTCGCCGCGTTCCCGCATGCCGTAATCGCGCAGCACGCTGCAGACCCGCAGGCGGTACGCGCTGAAGATGCCGCCGCGCCCCTTCGCCTGCGCCTCGCGGTGCATCTGGAGGTTGCGCCACTTCTGCACCGCTTCCTCGTCGCGCCAGAACGAAAGCGACACGAAGCGCGCCGGATCGGAAATGCTCTGGAAGCGCTCGATGGAGATGAAGCCGTCGAACTTGCGCACTTCCTCGCCCAGGCTTTCGGCCAGCCGCTTGTAGTCCGCGAAGCGTCCGTCGGCCGCGGTGAATTCGAAGATGACTGCGATCATGCTTTCCCCCTAGTCTCCAGAGGATCATGGCTTAAAACGGAGGGTTCATGAAGCCCAAGCTGGGTCGCATTTTCATCACCGGCCTGCTCACGCTGATCCCGGCGGTCGCCACCCTTTACCTGCTGGTGTGGCTGATCGGGGCGGCCGACCGGCTGTTCGGCAAGCCGTTGCGCTGGCTGATGCCCGACGAGACCTACCTCGCCGGCACCGGCATCGTGGTCGCGATCGCCATCGTGTTCGGCGTCGGCGTGCTGATGCACGGCGTATTGTTCAGGCGGCTGTTCCGCACAGCCGAGGCGGCGCTCCTGGCAGTGCCGCTGGTGCGTTCGGTCTACAGCGCGGTGAAGGACCTGATCGCGCTCTTCGGCCGCAACAACGGCCCGGCGATGGAGGTGGTCGCGGTGACGCTCCCGGGGACGAACTGGCGGCTGCTCGGCTTCGTCACGCGCTCCGAGTTCGGCGATCTGCCCGAGGGCATCGGCAAGGCCGGCGAGGTCGCGGTCTACCTGCCGATGAGCTACCAGGTCGGCGGCTACACCGTGATCGTGCCGCGCGGCGCGGTGACGTGTGTAAATTTGTCGCGAGAGGAGGCGATGAAGTTTATTCTCACCGCCGGCCTGAAAGCGGCGCCCGCTCCTCGACTATCATGACGGCTGTTGTCGCTTCAAGCGGCGCTCGCGCTCGCCGAGGAGCTGCCCATTTATGGACGCAACCCAGCAAACGCTCCCCTCAACAGTTCGAGTACCGGCCCGAATTCGACCTTTCGCGGATTCGGGTACGGCGCTTCGCTCGCGATGCGCGCCGCGCGCTCCAGATCGGCCTCTTTCATGCCGATTTCGGCAAGGCGCTGCGGCAGCCCGAGCTTCTTTTCCAGGTCGAAGATCCCCCGCGCGGCATTCTCGGCTCCCAGAGCGTTTTCGATCCGCCCCATCGCGTCGCGCGCCGCGTCGTAGTTGTAGCTAACTGCGTGCGGGAGCACGATCGAATGCGTCTCCGCGTGCGGCAGGTTGAAGCTGCCGCCGAGCACGTGGCAGAGCTTGTGATGCAATGCCATGCCGGCCGAGCCGAGGACGATCCCGCATAGCCACGCCCCGTAGAGCGCATCGCTTCTCGCAGACAGATCCGAGGGAACGACCTTTATCTTGGGAAGCGCATCTGCAAGCGCCCGGATTCCTTCCTCGGCCATCAGCGAAACGATGGGATTCCCTTCGTGCGAATACATCGCCTCCACCGCGTGTGCAATGGCGTTCATGCCGCTCGCGGCCGAGAGTGCCGGCGGCAGGCTGAGCGTCAGGTTCGGGTCGTAGATCACCGCCTTCGGTAGCACGCGCACGTCGCGCCCGGTCTTCTTCGCGCCGCCCTCGGTGATGCCGTAGATCGGCGTCATCTCCGATCCGGCATAGGTGGTCGGGACCGCGAGGATCGGCAGCGTGGAGGTCAGCGCGATCGCCTTGCCGAGGCCGGTGGTCGAGCCGCCGCCGACGGTGACGCAGCAGTCGGCCCCGAGCTCGCGCGCCACGCGCCGCGCGTCCTCCGCGATGTCGATCGGCACGTGCATGACCGCCTTGTCGTAGGTTCCAACGCAATGTCCTCCCAGCGCCTTGGCGACCGCATTGGCCGAGTCCTTCTGCTCCGGCGTTGAGAGAACGAGCGCGCGTTTCGCACCCAAGCGGGCGAGCTCGTCCGGCAACTTGCACAGCGCCCCCGCGCCGAAAACCACTCGCGCCGGGAGGCCGTTGTAGACGAAGCTTTTCACTCCGCGACGATCTTATTGTCGCGGATGAGCTTGCCGAGCTTGTCGGACTCGGCCTGCACGAACTTGAGAAATTCCTCCGGCCCGCTGGCGACGATGTCGAATCCCTGCTCGGTGAGGCGCTGCGCCACGTCGGGCGCGCGCAGTGTGCGCGTCATTTCGCGCTGGACTTTCGTCAGCACGTCCTTCGACACGCCCTTGGGCGCGAGGATGCCGAACCACGAGATCTGCTCGAAGCCGGGATAGCTTTCCGAGAACGTGGGCACGTCGGGCAGCTGCGCCGCCCGTGTCTTGCCGCCGGTCGCGATCGCTTTCACCTTGCCCGACTTGATGTGCGGCAGGATCAGCGGCATCGAGAGGAACGTGATGTGCACCTGCTGCCCGAGCAGCGCCTGGACCATCGGGCCGCCGCCCTTGTAGGCGACATGCGTGAGGCGGACGCCGGCGTGCTGCTCGAAGAGCAGCGCCGCGAGGTGGTTCGAGCTGCCCGAGCCCGGGGTGGAGTAGGTGACCTTCTCGGGATTGGCCTTGGCGTAGGCCACGATCTCGCGCATGTTGCTCGGCGCGAAGCTGGTCACGGCGACGAACGCGCTCGGCGAGGTCACCATCAGGCTGATGTGCTCGAACTCCTTGAACGGATCGGGCGCCATCTTGAAGATGTGGTGGTTCACCGCGTGCGTGTCGAACACCATGAGCAGCGTGTAGCCGTCGGGCGCGGCCTTCGCGACCTCGGCGGCGCCGACCGAGCCGCCGGCGCCGGCGCGGTTCTCGATCAGCACGCTCTGTCCGAGGAACTCCTGGAAGCGCGGCTGCACGATGCGCGCGATGAGATCGGTCGTTCCGCCAGGCGGGAATGGCACGATCATGCGCACCGGCTTGGCGGGATAGGCCTGCGCGAGAGCGAGGCCGGGAACGAGAGCAAGTACGGCGAGCAGCTTCCGCATGGCTTCCTCCTCTCGGCCCAGTGTACTCTAGCGCCTGATGCCGAAGCAGCAGATCCGCAGCAGCAAACTGGTCGATCCGGGCGGCCATTTTTCCCAGGCGGTGGCGGTGCAGGCGAAGGGCGTGCTGGTGTTCGTTTCGGGCATGACCGCGCGCCGTGCCGACGGCAAGATCGCGGGTATCGGCGACGTCGAGGAGCAGACGCGCCAGGCGTGCGAGAACATCAGGTGCGCGCTCGAGGCCGCGGGCGGCACGCTCGACGACGTTTGCCGCGTGGACGTGCACCTGCGCAACATCGGCGACAGCGAGCGCGTCAACAAGGTGCGCCGCCAGTTCTTCCGCTCGACGCCGCCGGCCTCGACCACGGTCGAGGTGAACCGGCTCGCCTCGCCCGAGTTCCTGGTCGAGATCAGCGCGATCGCGGTGGTTTCGCCGTCAGTTTCTTCCTAAGGTCGGCGCGCCATTCTTCGACCGGCTGGAAGCCGGGGCGCTTGCGCGCATCGCGCTCGGCCCACGCCCAGAGCTCGGCTTCCGGCAGCTTCAGGTCGAGCGGCACGCGCACCGGCTGCTCGACGTACCACGGCGTGTCGATGAAGAGCTCGATGCGGTTGCCTTCGGGGTCCTTGAAGTACACCGA
>Ga0075430_100003364_pt1 | contig 13390 bp, 10 predicted proteins | sample RhiMetdeltSRZDD4_FD_75294 | JGI IMG/M metagenome (GOLD analysis project Ga0075430, IMG submission 75294) | Populus rhizosphere microbial communities from Tennessee, USA - Rhizosphere MetaG P. deltoides SRZDD4 | ecosystem: Host-associated > Plants > Roots > Rhizosphere > Soil | place: USA... | reverse complement strand
CGGCGACGTGGCCGGGAAGTCGCCGCACCTGCCGTAGCGGCCGGCCCGGGAGCGCAGCCGGCCTCCCACCACGCTCGACGCTCGTTTTGGCTGCGCTCCGATGGGTGGCACGACGCGTGCTTTCTGGGGAGTCGCACCAGATCCCCAGGCGAGGCAGGACCCCGTGGCGGCACGCGCCCCGACACTCGACACCACGCCCATCACAGCGAATGGGGCCAACGGCGCCGTCGCGGACGATCCCGTCGAGTCGGCCGTCGAGGCCGGGCTGCGCTACGTCACCGACCAGAAGCCCGGCATCCGCCGACTCAGCTCAGGCAAGGGGCTCCGCTTCGTCCGGCCGGACGGCTCGGCCGTCAGAGACGAGCCGACGTTGCGGCGCATCGCCTCGCTTGTGATCCCGCCGGCCTGGACCGATGTCTGGATCAGCACAAATCCGCGAGGCCACCTCCAGGCGACCGGCCGCGACGCGAAGGGCCGCAAGCAGTACCGCTACCACCCGCGCTGGCGGGGCGTCCGCGACGAGACGAAGTACGAGCGGATGCTCGCGTTCGGGGCGACCCTGCCGACGATCCGGGCACGCTTGCACGAGGATCTGGCGCGGCCGGGCCTCCGGCGCGAGAAGGTCCTGGCAACCGTGGTGCGGATGCTGGAGGCGACGCTGATCCGGGTCGGCAACGAGGAGTACGCCCGCGAGAATCACTCGTACGGGCTGACCACGCTGCGCGACCGCCACGTGGACGTACACGGCTCCGAGCTGCGCTTCGAGTTCCGGGGCAAGAGCGGCAAGCAGCACAAAGTCTCCGTCCGTGATCGGCGGCTGGCGAACGTCATCCGCCGGCTCCAGGAGCTGCCGGGCCAGGAGGTCTTCCAGTACGTCGACGAGGACGGCGCGCGCCACACCGTCGACTCGGACGCCGTGAACGCCTACCTGCGCGAGGTCAGCGGGCTGGAACTGAGCGCCAAGGATTTCCGGACCTGGGCCGGCACGGTCCTCTGCGCCGTCGCCTTGCGTCGGCTGGAGGCGTGCTCCAGCGAAACCGAGGCGAAGCGAAACGTCGCGCAGGTCGTCAAGGAGGTGGCGCAGGAGCTGGGCAACACGCCGGCCGTCTGCCGCTCCTGCTACATCCACCCCACCGTGATCGAGGCGTACTTCGAATCGCACGAGCGGGAGCCGCTGGTGCAGGCGTTGGGTCGGCGGCTCGAAGACGCCGCCGAGGACGGGGACCGGGGCCTCGACGACGACGAAGCGGCGGTCATGCGCCTGCTTCGCCGCCGCCTCGGCGCGTAAGTCGGCCTCAGCGGGCCGGGTTCTCGGCCTTGCGCTCCCCGGCTTCCAGGGCCTCCTCGCCCTCCTCGTGGATGCGCGGCGCGTAGAGGCCGGCGCTCCCGGTCGCGCCCGGCTCGTCGATGCCGGTCTCGTGCCCGGCGGTGCCAAACTCCTCGTTCTCGGTAGCCTTCGCCTGCTGCTTGTCGCTCGGCATCGTCGTACTCCCTTCGTTTAGGCCGAAGTCGCCCTAACCGGCACGGTCAGGACGAGAGCGTCAGCCGTGTGAGGGCACGATTCGCAGGGCGCGTGCCGCGAGGGAAGACCCGAGAGCGGGACATGGAGGCCCCCGGCGCGTCGCCTGGGGCCGATTCAGAACAGGCGGGGGGCGCCGGCGGGGGCGTCCTCAAGGGGCTCGATCAGCTCGGGGCCCTGATTCCGGTGCGACGAGACCAGCGAGGAGACCGGGTACGTCTCGAACAGCTCGGGCGGGGCGGGCTGGAGGTACGAGAGGGCGGCCTGGCCGTTCTCCAGGTCCGGGTCCAGCCAGCGCATCTCGACCTCGCGGGCCAGGATCACCGGCATTCGCTCGTGGATGGGAGACAGCACCTCGTTCGCCGCCGTGGTCACGATGACACAGGTCTCGCCGACGTCGCTCGGGCCCTGGACGTAGAGCCCGGCGAAGGCGAACAACTCGCCGCCCTTCAGCCGGACGTACATCGGCTGCTTCGTCTTGCTGCCCGGGATCGTCATCCACTCGTAGAAGCCGTCGGCCGGGATCAGGCAGCGCCCGTGCGCCACGGCGCCCCGGAACATCGGCCGCTCGAGGAGCGACTCGCTCCGGGCGTTGATCGGCGGCGGGCGCTTGCCGTCGCCCTGCATCCAGGCTGGCTGGAAGCCCCAGCGCATCGTCGTCAGGCTCGGGCCGCTCTCCCGCCCCACGATCACCGGCACCCCCTGCGAGGGCGCCACGTTGAAGCGGGGCTCGATGTGCGTCTCCGTCAACGCCCCGAGCCCGAACCGGGCCGCGATGTCCTCCGGGCTGGTCAGCGTGTACCGTCCGCACATCGTGTCACCTCGGGCCAGACCTCGCCACCCGGCGTGCAGAAAGTGTACCGGCCGTCGGCCGTGGCGACGCATTCCAGAGACGTAACGACCAGGCAGTATCATGCTTCTCGATCACCGGGAACGGTATCCTGCAACGGCATCCATCTCCGACACGGCATTCGTCCGATGCCAGCGCCGCCGACGATGTAGGGGGTACGACGAACGGGATCGACGCGCTGCGCCGCCGGCTCCGTCCGGCGTGGCTGCGCTGGGCCGTCAGCGTGTTCTGCGCCCTGGTCGGGGCGCTGATGCGGATTGCCCCGCACCAGTTCGCGGGAGCGTCGTTCGCGCCGCTCCGGCCGTGGCTCACCGCGTGGGGCGCGGCGTTCTTCGCGGACGGGGTTACGATCGCGTGCCCCGGCCGGGGATGGCCGGATCGCGGGGGTATCGCCGTACTATTCTGTTCACGATACGTGGCGCATTGGTTGGTCGGCAGGACGGGCGAGTTTCTCGATCCCCGGGGGCAGCTCTGAAACGGGAACAGCGGCGTCTCCCACGGTGGCTTGTGCTCGTCCTGCTGGTGGTACTCCTGGCGGGCCAGCCGAGCGTGCACCAGGCGCTGGCCGAGGAGCCGGCCCTGTTCACGGTGGTCGGCGTGGAGGCGGCGACGCTCCGGGCCGAAGCGGCCGGCTCGAGCATGGCGCTGGCGCTCGTGCCGGTCGGGAGCGTCGTCGCGCAGGCCGGGCCGGATGCGATCGAGGCCGGCGTCGTCTGGCGCTACGTCCGCACGGCCGAGGGCGGAGTCGGCTACCTGCCGGCGGGATTCCTGGCGTACGCCGGGGGCGGTCCGGCCCTGAGCGCGCCGGCGGCCCCAGCGGCCGGGGCGGCGCCGGCGCAGTCGGTCGGGGCGGCGCCGGCGCCGCCGGCCGGAGCCGCCGCGCCGTCCCAGGCCGGAGGAGCGCCGGCCGGCGTCGAGACGGGCCGTTCGCCGCCGCCGAGCGCCCTCGCCCAGCCGCCGCCGCCGCCCACGCCCCCGACGCCCTCGGAGCCGGCCGTGCGCACGACGGTTGAGCACCGCCGCGGCCAGGACGTCCGGATCGCTCGGATCGACGAGGCGACGGCGCCGGACGGCCGGAAGATGGGGGCCGGGCGGATCGTCGTGAAGTTCAAGCAGGGGGCGACCGAGCAGGGGAAGGCGGCGGCCCACCAGGCGGCCGGCACGAAGGCGACGGAGGGCACCGGGCGCGCCGGCATGACGGTGGCGAAGGTCGATCCGGGCTCGGTCCCGCGGGCGCTGGCGGCGTATCGGAGCCGGTCGGACGTGGCGTGGGCCGAGCCGGACTACGTCTACCGCGCGACGCTGACGACGAACGATCCGCAGCTCCCGTCGCAGTGGGGCCCGCGCAAGATCGGCGCGCCGATCGCCTGGGACGTGACCACGGGGTCGCCATCGGTCTTCATCGCGATCCTCGACTCCGGTGTCTACTCCGACACGTCGTCGTACATCGCGCCGGACGGCGGGCGCGGGCATCCGGACCTGCGCGGCAAGGTGGTCCTGGAGCGGGACTTCACGATGGCCACGACGGGCTGGGACGACTGGTACGGCCACGGCACGTTGATGGCCGGCATCGCCGGCGCCAGGACGAACACGAGCCCGGCCCAGGGCATCGCGGGGATCGGGTTCAACGCCCGGCTGTTCAACGGCAAAGTCCTGGACGACACCGGCAGCGGGTTCGACTCGTGGGTGGCCCAGGGGGTGGTCTGGGCGGCGGACAACGGCGCCCACGTCATCAGCATGAGCCTGGGCGGGCCGGGCGGGTGCTCCCAGACGATGCAGGACGCCGTCACCTACGCCTGGGGCAGGGGCGTCGTGATCGTGGCGGCGGCCGGCAACGGCGCCATCTCGGCGTCCGAGAGCCCCGGCAACTGCGCGCAGGTGATCCCGGTGGGGGCGATCGACCAGGGCGACGGCCGGGCCTCGTTCTCGAACTATGGGCCGTCCGTGCCGCTGGCGGCGCCCGGCGTGAGCATCCTCTCGACCGACTACGTCGGCACCTACACCACGGTCAGCGGCACGTCGCCGGCCACGCCGCACGTGGCGGGCGTGGCGGCGCTGCTGCGCTCGACGCCGTACGGCTCGACGAACCAGTCGATCGTCAACCGCCTGTTCCAGACGGCCGATCCGATCGTGGGGACCGGCTCGATCTGGGGGTACGGGCGGGTGAACGCGGCGGCGGCGGTCGGGCCGGCCTCCTGCTCGCCGCGCCCGAAGGTCACGGTCACGAGCGCGCCGAGCGGCGGGCTGCTCCAGGTCACGACGACGACGGCGGGCGTCGGGAACGCGGTCCGCTACATCCGGACGGGCGCGGCGGCCGGCCAGACGATCAACGCGCTGGCGAGCTTCCCGACGCAGACGTCGCAGGACGGCGCGACGACGACGTACGTGCCGCAGAACGTGGGGGCGTCGGCGACGTTCCAGGTCGAGCGCCAGGTGCCGGGCTTCGCGACGACGCTGCCGTTCGTCGTGACGGACGGCTGCGGCACCTGGAACAGCCTGGCGGGCGGCGGCGCCGGCGCGGGGTTTTAGGTTCTGGGTGTTGGTTTTGGGGGGAAGCTCGGCTCGATCGTCGTCCCCCGAAACCCGAAACCCCTACTCGATGGCGTCCCTGAGCTGGTGGCGGAATGAGACGTCGCGGCGGAGCTTGCGCATCGCCTCGGCTTCGAGCTGGCGGGCGCGCTCGCGGCTGATCCCGAGCTCCTTGCCGACCTCGGCGAGGGTGCGCTCGTGGTTGTCCGCCAGGCCGTAGCGCAGGCGCAGCACGTCGGCCTCGCGCTGGGTCAACCGCTCGGCGAGGGAGCGATCGAGCGCCTGGCCGAAGACGGTCTCCTCGGCCTCTTCGGCCGGGCCGCGGCCTAGGTCGTCGGCGACGAGGTCGGCCAGGGTCGAGTCGCCCTCGTCGCCGATGCTGGTCTCGAGCGAGATCGGGACTCTCGCGGCGCGGAACGCCTCCTCGACGCGCTCGCCGGGGATCCCCATCTGCTCGCCGATCTCGGCGGGGGTGGGCTGGCGGCCGAGGTCGCGCTCCAATTCGCGGGCGACGTTGTACAGCTTGGTCAACTGCTCGACGACGTGGACGGGCAGGCGGATGGTGCGGCTCTGCTCGGCGACGGCGCGGCTGACGGCCTGGCGGATCCACCAGTAGGCGTAGGTGCTGAAGCGGAAGCCCCGGCGCCAGTCGTACTTGTCGACGCCGCGCTGGAGGCCGATGTTCCCTTCCTGGACGAGGTCGAGGAAGGAGAGGCCGCGCCCGAGGTACTTGCGGGCGACGGAGACGACCAGCCGGAGGTTAGACTCGATCAGGTGGCGGCGGGCGTCCGCGCCGAGCTGGACCTCGCGCTCCAGCTCCGCGCGCCGGGCCTCGTCGAGGCCGATGCCCTGGTCGAGCTGCTCGCGCGCGGCCTTGCCGGCCTCTAAGGCCTGGGCCAGCTCGACCTCTTCCTCGGCGGTGAGCAGGCGGTTGCGGCTGATCTCGCGGAGGTAGAGCGAGGCCGGACCGCCGGCCATCAGCTCGTCGGTGGCGGCCTCCTCGTCGCGCGGGGAGGGGTGGAACGCGTCCGTCCCCTCGTCGGCGAGGGAGCTGAGGTCGGCCCAGGGGTCGGCGTTCCGGTCGTCGTCGGTCTCGACGAGGCCGATGCCGGCCTCGCGGGTGACGTGGAGCGCTTCGTCCAGGTCGACGGGCGATCCGGAGGCGAGGTTCATGATCTCGTCGAGGGTGATCGAGCCGCGCTCGCGGGCGGCCTGGAGGTAGGCGTGATCGCGGCGAGCATCGTCGGCCGATTCGTGGGCGGTGTCGTGGTGTGCGGCGGTGTGCATGGTCGGCTCAATCTGCATGCTCATCATCTCCCGGACGAGGCTCACAAGATTCGTGCCGGAGGAGCGGAGGGGCGAGGGACGAGGGGTGGGGTTTGAGCGCCGTACCTCTAGCCACTAGCCCCTAACCCCTCGCCCCTGCGTTGGTGGCATTGCGGTTGCAGACGCCGAGGGGAGAACGAGCCCGGGGGGCCTCCCTTTCGCGCCCCGCCGAGGCTGCATGAGGAGCGTACGCATGCCGCGATCTACGCACGAGACTAGCCGGGACCCGGCCGCTCGCGCAACCCATTCCGACCGAGCAGACGACCGCGACGACGTGGTGACCGACGAGGGGCTGGGCCTCTCGCCGCGCGGCGCGCCGACCGGTCGGGCCGAGGTGATCGACGAGGAGTCGGACCTGACGACGACGCCGCACAGCCTGGACGAGACGGACACGTCGCCCGTCGACGCGGATGTGGAGCCGAGCCTGATGGACCAGGAGCTGCTGACGGATCCGATCGCGGCGGTGGGCGATCCGGACGACTCGGCGGATCCGGTCGCGGACGGCGACGCGGTGTACGTGCCGCCGATGGACCCGGTGGTGGGGGCCGGCCGGCACGGCGACGTGACGGTGCTGGGCGGGTTCAGCCCGAGCGCGGAGGAGGAGATCCGGCCGCGGCGCTCGGCGTCGGACGGGCAGATTGGCGACGAGGCGATCGTGGACGCGGTGCAATCGGCCTTGCTGCACGACGCGGCAACGTCGGATCTGGCGATCGAGGTGACGGTGGAGCAGGGGATCGTCTACCTGCGTGGGACGGTGTCCGGCCCGGAGGACGCGGAGGCGGCCGAGGAGGTGGCGAGCCGGGTCGAGGGCGTGAATGACGTGATCGAGGAGCTGGAGGTCGCGACGATCTGACGGCGCCGGCGGCCCGGGCGTGTACCGGCGTGGGGAAACGTAGTACCGGCGCGTACAAACGCGGTCAAACGTGGTACCGGGTGGTACGAAGCCACGGCTGACTCGAAGGCGATTGGGTTCAAACCATCGGGGGCGAGGGTTCTGAGTTCTGGGTTCTGGGTCTTGGGGTGAGGTGGCGGGCGGTCATGTCCGGGATTACCCGCCGGTAGGAGCGCCGGCGCACCAGGAGCCCTCCGCCCCCCGACCCCCTCCCCATTGCGATGGAGAGGGGGAGCCCATTCGTCACTGCGGAACGGGAAGCTTCAAGCTTCGGCGCCTAATGCTTGAAGAAACTCTTCGCCGGCTTCCCTGACCTCGGCATCCGGATGGGCAGCCGCGCGGCGCGCCAGGTTGATGGCGAGCCCAGAGTCGAGCTCGCAGTAGCGTTCCAGGAATCGCCTGAACTCCCAATCCGTGCCGTCCTTCAAATATGGCTCGGCCTCCTCGTTGATCCGATCCAGGACCCATTCACGCGGCAAAGAGGCAATGATGTCTCGCGCGATCTGCACCAGCCCGGTGCCCTCACTTGCGACCATTACGAACAGGCTGAACAACGCCATCTTTTCGCTGACAGGGAGCGCGTTCGCCACACCCAGTGCAAGCCGCGCGTTCCCCGACTTGATGGCACGTCGCAGAATGGGGACTCGACGAATATCGTGCCCAAGGAACTCCTGGGTAGCGCGATACCAGGCGTCTTCGGCCTCTGCCAGCCGGTTCCACGCGCTGGTATCTATGTCGCGTAGGAGCTCGCTCATCTGGACTTCTTCTCCTTTCTCTCGTCGGGGCGGACGGCATGATGTAGTCAGAGATTCTTGAGGACGGGCTCGTCGTCTTTCGCCCCGCTGCTGGAGACGCTGGGCTGCGATCCCGGCGCGGAACGCTTCGTTGCGCAGGCGCTGGAGCAACTGCGTTCGGAAGCCGGACGGGGTCGTGCCGCGTTCTGGTGGTGGCACTGGAGAGCGCCTCCTCGACGAGTCGTCGGACGTCGCGTCGATGCTGGGACCAACGATGCCGACCGTGGGTCTCGTGCAACCTGTCGTGCTCGCTTCCGGCACTGGCGGCTCCCTCGGGCTCAGGGATGGGTGGCTCGGCGTCACGGCAGGCGCCCGGGCAGGGTGCTGGTCTGACGCGAGGATACGGGACCGGCTACGGGTTTGAACGGATGTGATGCCTCCGGGCACACGATATGGTGGGGAGAGACCCCTGGTGACGGGGCTCCAGCGTCCGGCGCGGACGCGGTCGAGCCGGGACCGGAGTGAGGAGGCACCGATGCCTGAGTTTCTGGGTATCAACACGTCTGGCGACGGCAGCGCCGTCCCGATCCAGCTCGCCGAGTGCGGGGCCGGCTGGGTGCGATGCGTCGTCCGCGAGCAGATCGACATCACGAGCTGGATTGTGCAGCTCCGGGAACGCCACCGTATCGAGACGCTGCTGATCGGCGACGGCTCGCCGGACTCGCTGGGCCCCGACGAATCCGCGTGGCGCGCGCGGATGGAGATGTACAAGGCTCGCTACGGCGAGATCGTCAAGCTGTGGCAGTGGGGGAACGAGCCTGACCACGACGGTATGGCCTCGTGGAAGATGGATCGGCCGACGGTCAATCGTCTGGTGAGGCTGGCGCGCGAGATCTTCCCCAGAGAGGAAGGCTTCACGCTGGTGGCACCCGGCCTCGTCTCGGGCAACTGGATGTGGCTCGAGGACACGACAGATGGGAACGGGGACGAGATGATCGACTTCTCGCCCGTCGACGCCCTCGATCTGCACCCGTACGCGAAGGAGCCGAACACCGAGCCGTTGATCGCCATGTTCAGGGACTACCGCGCGGCGTTCGACCGCGTGGGCGGTGCGGAGAAGCCGATCTGGTGCACCGAGTACGACAGTCGGACGCCGGGCATGGGCCCCGACCTGATCAGTCGGGCCGATCGCTTCGCCGTGATGTGCTGGAGCTCGGACATGACGGTGACGGAGGATCTCAGGCTGGGCATCATCGACGGCCTGGACCGGATGAACCATTTCCGCCTGGCGGCTGGCCTCACCGCGTTTGCCGCACAGGCCGAGCTTGACGGCATCCGCGCGCTGGCCTGAGTCGCCGCGCCGCGCGCTCGCCGCTCCAGGCTCCCGCCTCTGACCCATCGGGGCGGGAGCCTGCTTGTCCAGGGGCACGCGTGACCGGGATCGGCGCTGCGTCAGCCGGCCCGCGACACCTTGCACTCCAGCTGGAGCTCCGGCGTCTTCGCCATCTCGGCCAGGAACTCCTCGGCGTCGCGGTACGGCTTGTCCGGGAGGAGACGGGCCGCCATCGGGAACGAGAGCGGCGCGGTGTCGAACGGGTACGGGTCCAGCGCGACGGACAGCTCGCCGACGTTCGTGATCTTCAGCACGCCGCTCGACCCGTCGGGGTACGGCAGCGGGCCGATCTCGCCGTCGGCGGCCAGCCTCCAGGCGAACTGGAGCTGCAAGCGGTCCCACACCTGCAAGAGGCGGTAGTTGTACCAGACCGTCGGATCGGTGGTGACGTGGGTCTGGAGCGCCCGGCCGGCGATCCGCTCGGCGAGCGACTGCTGGAAGAGGGCCTGCTCGGCCAGGAACTCGTCGACGAGGGCACGCTCGGACTCGCTGAGGTGGCGCTCGGCCAATCGGAAGGTGCCGTAGCGGTCGTTGTAGAGGCCGGCGCCGTGCATGCTGACCAGGATGCCGGTCGTCGGATCGTGGTCGGCGGCCAGCCGGATGCCCCGGCGGTAGAGCGGCACGTGCTCGTGCGGGGTCAGCTTGAAGAACTGCCAGGGCTGGCCGGTCGCGGGGTCCAGCGTCGGGGACTCCTCCCAGGCGGCCCAGCCGTTGTCGTGGCGGGTGCCGGCCTCGATGACGGCCTCGCGCGGATCGAAGGGCGGGGTGGACTCGTTCCCCCAGCGGCTGGCGAAGAGGCCGGTCTGGACGCCGTGGTCCGGCTGGCGGACGACCAGGAGCTGGCCCTTGAAGATCTGGAAGATCATGGTGGGTACCTCCGAGGGGAGAGGGTACGGGGGACAGGGTACAGGAGAGGCGCGGGACGAGGGGATGATCGGGCGGGCGAGCGGCTGGCATGCGCGCCGCTCGACGACGCGCGGCCCGCGACTCCGCTGACACCGTCCAGTTCGACCCTACACCAGGCCCAGGAAGCGCCAGTAGGGCACCGAGACCGCGAGGCCCACGAACGTGACCGCCGTATATCCCAGACACGCCAGCCGGGCCTGCCGGTGGGTGAAGAGCCGGCCCTCGGTCGCCTCGTAGGCGATGGCGTAGGAAACGCTCTGCGATGGGAGGAACCAGGGCGAAAAGCTCGCCAGCAGCGTGATGATGATGATCCAGGGGTCGACGCCGATGACCGGGGCCGTCGGCACGAGCGCCAGCCCCAGCAACAGGAGCGAGAGATCGTCGGCCAGCACGAAACGGACGACGGTGTTCAAGACGGCCAGGCTCAGCACGAAGACGAGTGGGCTCAGGTGGCTCTCGCCAATCACCGCGCGCAGCGCCTCCGCGATGACGGCGTTGAACCCCAGGGTCTCGGCAACGCGCGGCAACGCCAAGATGACGCCGTAGCTGATCAGGAAGTCCCAGTTGAGGGTCTGGAGCGCCTGCCGGTTGAAGCAGCCGGCGAGCGCCGCCAACAGCACGCTGACGAGGCCGACGATCGCCGAGCTGATCCCGAGCGCCGGCCCGACGTTCCAGCCGAGGACCATGACGGCGACGATCAGCCCCATCGCGACCTCGCGGCCGGACGGCCTGCCCAGCAGGGAGAGCTGCAGGTCCAGCCGGGCGGGCGAGGCCGCCTGGACGGCGCCAGGCCGCAGCAGCAGCCAGATCACGACCAGCGATCCCGCGCCGACCACCGCCGCCAGCGGGGCCGCCGCGAGGAACCAGTTCACCAGGGAAAACCGGGCGCGGCTCTCCTCCGGCATCAGTCCCAGGCCGAGCAGGCAGGACGTCGAGCCGTTGAGGAACAGGAAGAGCAACGGCGCCGAGCCGATGAACGTGGCCATGCCGAGGAATGCGCTCTCTGGACCGCGCTCGGCGAACCGCTGGGTCTGGGCGGCGGTGAGCGCCGCCGGCGTGGTCAGGCGGGCGCGCGCGTTGCTCGACGGCATCAGCGGGGCCAGCACGATGCCGGACACCAGAAAGATCAGTCCCTGAGCGAAGAGGCCCGGAGGCAGCCGACCGACCAGCAGGAGCCCGAAGCGGAAGAGCAGGCCGGAGCTCGCGATGGCCGAAGCGATCGAGAGGATCGCCAGGACGGAGATCCAGGAGGTCGTGCCGTAGCCGCCCACGGCTTCGGCCGGCGTGGCCATCCCGAGCAAGACCCAGGCGATCACCAGGGCGATACAGACCACGAAGTCGGGCAGGACCGCGGCAACCCACAGCGCGACCGCCGCGCCGAGCACCAGCAGGAAGGCGAGGAGCGGCGAGAGCGGGTTGACCAGCGCGGCCGCGCCCAGCGCGGCGACCGCCACGCCGGCGGCGAGCGCTCCCGCGGGTCGGGTACGCCCGCGCTGCCAGAACGCTCGTGCCCGAGACGCGGCCGGGGAGATCTGCTCGGTCCGAGCTCTCGCCGTCGCCGTCAGCCGGGCGATCTCCGCGGCGAGCCGCTCCGAGGGCCGCTCGACGCCGGCGACAGGGCCGGCATCGCGCGTGCGACGGAGGAGATCGACGGCCGCCGCCACGTCGCCGTGCGACTCGTGCCACCGGGCGCGCGCCAGCGCCAGCTCAGCATCGCCCGACGCCTCGTCGTCCGAGACGTGTTCGATCCACGACCGGGCATCCTCGGCGGTGAGCGCGGATCCGTCGTGCAACGCCTGGCTCAAGAGCGCCAGAACGGTCGCGCGGTGATCCGCTCGTCGGGCGAGGGCGAGCGCCTCCGGCCAGTGGTCGGCGTCCGCGAGCTTCCGCGATGCGTGGTCGGCGAAGGCATGGACGCCGTCTCGGCCGGCTTCGCGCTCGTGCAGCTCGTCGAGGATCGGCACCAGGGCCGGCGGCGGCCCATCGTTCCAGCCGATCTCGGCGAGATGGGCCTTGATGCGGTCCGCCTCGTCGCCGAAGACGACGTCGAGCGACCGGGCCTGGCCGGGGCCGAGCAGGCTGGCCTGGAGCACCTTGAGACGCGAGCTCGCCGTCAGACGTGCCAGGTACGGCTCCACCACGTCGGCCAGTGCGTCCCTGGCCTCGGTCAGGCTCCGCGAGGCGTGCTGGACCCGGCGACTCAGCGTGGCGCTGAGGGCGAGTCCGATCTTCGGGTCGTTTCGCAGGAGGTCGACGAAGCGGTCTCGATCGAGTCGGAGCAGCTCGCCGGTGCCGATGGCACGCACGGTCGCGGATCGCGGCTCGCCGGTCAGGAGCGCCATCTCGCCAAAGCAGGTGCCCCGACCCAGACTGGCGACGCGTTCGTCTCGGGTGCTCTCCTGGCCGTGCACGAAGACGTCGAATCGGCCTTCCGACACGAGGAAGAGGCTGTCGCCGACGTCTCCCTGGACGCAGGCGGCCTCGCCATCGGCGTGGACGACGCGGTCAAGGTTGGCGGCGAGCTTCGCCAGGGTGACCCGATCGAGGCCGGAGAACAGGTCAGCCTTCGCGAGCAGCTCGGCCTGCGCGCTGGTGTGGTCGGCGCCGTACGCTCCGTTCGTCTCGTTCACCACTGACGGCCCGCTAGCCGTTGATCAGTTCCCAGAGGCGGGTCGGGGAGAGCGGCATCTCGGCGATCCGGACGCCGAACGGGGCCAGCGCGTCCTCGATCGCCTCGGCGAGCAGGGCCGGGACCGGGATCGAGCCGGCCTCGCCGGCGCCCTTGACGCCGAGCGGGTTGAGCGGGCTCGACGTCTCCAGGTGGCCGACCTCGAGGTCCGGGATCTCCATCGCCGTCGGCAGCAAGAAGTCCATGAAGCTGGCGTTCACCAGCTGGCCGGTCTCGTCATACTGCAGCTTCTCGTAGAAGGCGCCGCCGATGCCCTGGGCGACGCCGCCGTGGATCTGGGCCTCCACGATCATCGGATTCACCAGGGTACCGCAGTCGTGGACGGCGACGTAGCGCAGGATCTTGAGGTCGCCGGTGGCGGGATCGACCTCGACGATGGCGGCGTGCTGGCCCGAGGCCCAGGTGGCGCGCTCCGGGGCGAAGTAGCCGCGAGCTTCTAAGCCGGGCTCCTCGCCGGGCTCCAGGACGGCGCCGGCCCGGGGCTTGACTAATCTGAGGGCGGCCTCGGCGGCCGACTTGTCGTAGGCGTAGCGGATCGGGTTGGCGGCGGTG
>Ga0075430_100003361_pt1 | contig 13394 bp, 8 predicted proteins | sample RhiMetdeltSRZDD4_FD_75294 | JGI IMG/M metagenome (GOLD analysis project Ga0075430, IMG submission 75294) | Populus rhizosphere microbial communities from Tennessee, USA - Rhizosphere MetaG P. deltoides SRZDD4 | ecosystem: Host-associated > Plants > Roots > Rhizosphere > Soil | place: USA... | reverse complement strand
CCGTGGCGCACGTCGGGCCGATGACGCGCAGCGTGGCCGACGCCGCGCTCATGCTCAACGTGATCGCGCTGCCCGACGCGCGCGACTGGCATGCGCTGCCGTTCGAGCCGCGCGACTGGCGAACCGGCCTCGAGCACGGCGTCGCGGGCCTGCGCATCGCGTACTCGCCGAATCTCGGCTACGCCAAGGTCGACCCCGAAGTCGCCGAGATCGTACGCAAGGCCGTGGCGGTGTTCGCGGAGCTCGGCGCGAAGGTCGAGGAGAAGCATCCCGGCTTCGAGGACCCGGCGCCCATCTTCACCGCGCACTGGTTCTCGGGCGCGGCGTTCCTCCTCAAGGGCATCCCGAAGGACAAGCACCAGCTGATCGACCCGGGCCTGCTGGAAGTCGCGGCGGCCGGCGAGAAGATCGGCGCGCACGAGATCCTCGAGGCTCAGCTCAAGCGCGGCGCGCTCGGCACGCACATGAACCTGTTTCACCGCGACTACGACCTGCTCGTGACGCCGACGCTGTCGATCGCGGCGTTCGACGCCGGCAAGGAAGTGGCCGACAAGATGCTGCAGAGCCGCTGGACCGACTGGACGCCCTTCAGCTTCCCCTTCAACCTCACGCAGCAGCCCGCGGCGTCGATTCCCTGCGGCCTGACCAAGGCCGGGCTGCCGGTCGGGCTGCACCTGGTCGGTCCGCGCTATGCCGACGCGCTGGTGCTGCGCGCCGCGCGCGCCTTCGAGAGCGTGCGGCCGATAGCGATGCCAAAGCTTTAGGAATTCGACCTCCTCTACCGTCGCGACTTTCTCCATGCCGCGAACTCGGGCGTGCGCGCGATCTCGCGGTAGCTCTCGATCGCGCCGAGCTTGTCGATGTCGAACTCCATGCTGAAGGCCTTCTCGTAGGCCTTCAGCCCCTCGATCGCGAGCTTGCCGCTCTTGGTGGCGATGCCGACGCCGACCAGGCACCAGTAGGCGGGCTTGTGGTCGGGCTCGAGCGCCATGCCCTGCCGGCAGGCCTTTTCCGCGTCGCCGAAGCGCTTGGCGAGGAGCAGGATGGTGCCGCGCAGGTTCGCGGTGGCGCCGTCGGCGCCGCCGACGCTGCGCTCGAGCGCCGCCACCGAGGCGAGCGCGCGGTCGAACTGCGACTCGAAGATGTAGTGGTCGATCAGCATGAACTGCAGCTCGGGATCCTTGCCGAAGCCCTCGGCGAGGTGGCGCAGCGCCGCGCGGTGCGTCGCCTCGTCGATGCGGCCGCCGTACGTGACGCGCAGCAGCGCCCAGTGCCGCGTCCTGCGAAAAGCCTCGGGCATGCTCTCCAGCACGCGGTAGGCGCCCGCGAAGTCCTGCGCCTGCAGGCGCTCGCGCAGCGCCGCGAACGGCTTCGCGTCCGCCTCGCTCGCGACGCGCAGGCCGAACAGGCTGAACAGCATCGAGTCGGTCTTGAACACCGTCGCGAGGCCGAGCGCCGCCGAGGTGCTGTAGAGGTTCGCCATGCTGTGCGCGTACCAGTCCTCGACCTTGCCCGAAGGGGTGAGGTAGTACTCGACGTAGTCGGTGCCGTTGTCGCCGAGGTCGTAGCGCACCAGCGCGTAGGGCTTGCCGTTGCGCGTCCCGCTGCGCAGGTAGCGCGCCGAGCCTTCGCTGCTTTCGAGCGAGCGCACGCCGATCTCGACGTTGTTGCGCAGCGCGCGCGGGAAGGCCTGGCCGATCGCCTCTCGGTCCTTGGCGTTGAGGCCCAGGTCCTTGAGCACCAGGCGCGTCACCGCCTCGATGTCCATCGCGCGCATGACCGCGTCGAGGTCGCGCTGGTTCAGCGCCTGCTCGATCGCCTTGCCGGTGGCGGCGCCGTCCGCCTGCGCGTGGAGGGAGAACAGCAGCGCGACGACGAGGATCGCGAATCTCTTCATTTTTCCCCCTGCATGCGAGTGAGCTCCAGCGTCCAGGTCGAGATCAGCTTGTCCTCTTCGAGCATCGCGCCGCGCACGCTGTAGCGCCGCGGGTCGCGCCGCTGGATGCACTCGAAGCCGCGGTAGCGCGAGGTCGGGCTCATGTACGAGGAGAGGATCGCGTCGCCGGCGAGGACGAAGCGGCCGCGCAGCGCACCGAGCACCGGGTTGTTCGAGCTCCAGTGGGTCGACGCGGCGCCGGGCAGGAACGGCTCGATCTGGTAGCGGTTGTGGGTGACGCGCAGCTGGTCGCCGCGCAGCCGCAGCACCGCCTCGAAATGCCAGCTGCCGGGCTCGTGGCGGATCGAGTTTTCGCCGGAGACCGGGGACAGCGCGCCGGAAGCGTCCCGATGCTCGCCTTCCACGCGCCAGGTGGCCTCCTCGAACAGGAAGCTGTGCTCCACTAGCCGTGCGCGGCCAGGCTGTCCTTCGGCGCCTCGCCGCGCTCCTGCATGCCGTAATCGCGCAGCACGTCGCAGACCCGCAGGCGGTAGCCGCTGAAGATGCCGCCGCGGCCCTTCGCCTGCGCCTGGCGGTGCAGCTGCAGGTTGCGCCAGTTGCGCACGGCCTGCTCGTCGCGCCAGAACGAGAGCGAGACGAAGCGCGCCGGGTCGCTGATGCTCTGGAAGCGCTCGATCGAGATGAAGCCGTCGAAGCCGCGCACTTCCGCGCCCAGGCCCTCGGCGAGCTGCTTGTAGTCGGCGAAGCGGCCCTCGGCCGGCGTGAACTCAAAGATGACTGCGATCATGGTTCCCCCTAGGCTGCGCAGAATCATGGCTCAAAACGGAGACTTCATGAAGCCCAAACTGGGTCGCATTTTCGTCACCGGCCTGCTGACGCTGATCCCTGCGGTCGCCACCGTTTACCTGCTGGTCTGGCTGGTCGGCGCCGTCGACCGCATCTTCGGCAGGCCGCTGCGCTGGCTGATCAGCGACGAGGCCTACCTCGCCGGCATGGGCATCGTGGTGGCGGTGGCCATCGTGTTCGGCGTCGGCCTGCTGATGCACGCGGTGCTGTTCCGCCGCATCTTCCGCAAGGCGGAGGCGGCCCTGCTCGCGCTGCCGCTGGTGCGCTCGATCTACGGCGCGGTCAAGGACCTGATCGGACTTTTCGGCAGCGACGGGCCGGCGATGCAGGTGGTGAGCGTGACCTGCCCCGGCACCAACTGGCGCCTGCTCGGCTTCGTCACGCGCGCCGAGTTCGACGACCTGCCCGCGGGCATTGGCGCCCCGGGCGAGGTCGCGGTGTACCTCCCCATGAGCTACCAGGTGGGCGGCTACACCGTGATCCTGCCGCGCAGCGCGCTGCAGATTGTAAATTTGTCACGCGAGGAGGCCATGAAATTTATTCTCACCGCCGGCCTGAAGGCGGCGCCCGCTCCTCGGCTATCATGACGGCTGTTGTCGTCTCTAAGAAGAGGAAGCGCCGGTTCCCATGGTACGTGCAACGTTCTTCCTGGCGTGCGTCGGGCTCGTCGCCGCGCGCGCCGCGGCCGCGTCGGGCTTCGACTGCATGATCGAGGCGCGCCAGACCGTCGAGATCCGCAGCTCGGTCGAGGCGGTGATCGAAACCGTCAAGGTGCAGCGCGGCAATTTCGTCTCCAAGGGCCAGGTCATCGCCACGCTGGAGTCGGGGCCGGAGCGCGCCGCCCTGGCGCTCGCCGAGGAGCGCGCCAAGAACCAGGGCGAGATCAACCTGTCGGAAGCGCGTGTCGAGCTCGCCGGCAAGAAGCTCAAGCGCGCGGAGGAGCTGCACAAGCAGAACTTCATCTCGGCCAACGCGCGCGACGAGGCGCAGGCCGAGTTCCGCCTGGCATCGGAGGAGCTGCTGCGCGCGAAGGAGAACCAGCGCCTCGCGGCGCTCGAGGCGCGCCGCTCGCGCGAGGTGCTGTCGATGCGCACCATCCGCAGCCCGGTGAGCGGCGTGGTGGTCGAGGTGATGCGCAAGCCCGGCGAGTTCGGCGCGATCAGCTTCAAGGACCCGATCATGAAGCTCGCCGAGATCGACCCGCTGCACGTCGAGGCGATCCTGCCCTCCAGCATGTACGGCAAGGTGCGGCGCGGCCAGCGCGCCGTGGTCGAGCCCGAATCCTCGATCGGCGGCCGCTACGACACCACGGTCTCGATCGTCGACCCGGTGATCGACGCCGCGAGCGGCACGCTCGGCGTGCGCCTGCTGCTGCCGAACAAGAAGGGCAGCATCCCGGCGGGCGTGCGCTGCCGGGTGCAGTTCCTCTAGCCTTACTCCCGCTGCCCGGAAAACGCGAGCAGGTCGTCGAGCTGCTGCTCGCGCGCCTGCAGGTCGAGCCGGATGCCGCGGCTCGCGCGCTCCGCGGCGCGCAGCGCGTGCCGCGCCACGAGGCTCGCGGCGCGGGGCGCGAGCTCGCCGCCGGCCTGCGCGAAAGCGCCTGAAAACCTGAATACCCCGAGCCGCGGGGCGACGGCCTCCTCGTCCAGCGCGAACAGCAGCTCGCACGCCTCGGCGCCGCAAGCGCGGCGCGCCTGCTCGACGTGGCGGCGCGAGTCCGGCAGGCCGACCACCAGCAGGCTGCGCGCATCGGCCGGCAGGCCCTGCACCGCCGGCAGCACCGCCAGCGTGATGGCGCCCTCGAGCTGCGCCCCCTGCAGGAAGGACTGCAGCGCCTGCGCATCGCGCACCGCGCGGGCCGCGAGCACCACGGCGCCCTTGGCGGCATGGGCGCGAAGCGTTTCCACCAGCGCGGCGTTCCTCGCTTCGCTCGAGGCGAACACGCGCACGGCGGCCGGCGGCACGTCCTGCCGCTCGCCGGCGAGCCAGGTCTTGAGCGCATAGAAGCTCCAGAACTCGCCTTCGAGCGAGCGCGCGTCGGCGCACGCGCCGGCCAGGTGCCGATAGCGGGCGAAGAAGCGCGGCATCGGCAGCCGCGCGAGCAGCTCGCGCCGCGCGCCGAGCCGGCAGCCTTCTTTCACCTCCACCAGCTTCTTCAGCTCCTCGTCCGCGGCGGGGGCCTCTTCGCCGTCCGGCTCGCGCGCCGGAAACTCCACCCGGCCGGCCGCCACGCGATAGTCGGCGTCGCGCTGGAGGAGATGCAGCGCGCGCAGCGCGAGGCCGACCAGCTCCTCGCGGCGCTGGCGCGCCGACCAGATGCCGCCAAGCGGCGTCACCAGGCGCTCGAGCAGCCGCGCCGCCGGCTCGGTGAGCCGGATGCCGCCCTCGTCCACCGTGAAGTCCCGATCGGGGTGCAGCGCGCGCGCCAGCTCCAGCGCCTGCTCGTACAGCAGGCGCTCGCGCGACTGGTCGACCTCGGCGGCGATCGCCGCCGGCGCGAGCGAGTCGTCGAGCATCACGAGGTCGGCCTCGTCCACCAGCGCGCAGCGCAGGCCCTGCGGCATCAACGCCTCGTCGCCGGCTTCCGCCAGCCCCAGGCGGCTGCGCAGCGCGCCCCTGCGCTCGCCCGCGCCCAGGCGGTCGCGCAGGTAGTCCTGCGCGATCTCGCGGTGCGTGCCGCACACCACGTCGCAAGCGTAGGCAGCACGGCGCGCGGCCGCGTTCATGCCGCGCTCGAGGAGCGCCACGCGCAGACCGAGCTTGGCGAAGCGCGCACCAAGCCTTTCGTGCCAGGACTTGGCCGCCGTCTCCGCGGGGGCGATGAGGTGCACGCTGCCGCCCTGCAGCGCCTGCGCCAGCGCGGCGAGCGCAAGCGCCTCCTGCCGCGCGGCCGGGTCGGCGAGCTCGACGATCCCGCCCGCCGCGAGCCGCGCCGCCGCCGCGCGCACGGCGGCCGGCGCGGATTCGTTGCCGAGCACCACGCACTCGGCGAGAAGCTCCCGGCGCAGGCCGTCCCTTCGCAGGCGATAGCGCAGCTCGGACACTTCCGGCCGGGCCGCGGGAGCCGGCGCCGGCTCCGGCAGCTTGCGCGCGACGATCTGCTGCAGGCGGAAGCCGAGCGCAGCTGCCGCCCGGTCGGCAAAGCTCACAGGTTCGACAGGCGCTGCAGGAAGAGCTGCTGCAGCACCCGCCAGAGCTGCGCGCCGATGCTCTCGGACTGGTGCTCGAAGCGCACGTAGACGCGCCCGCCGGCGCCGAGCGGGCGCGCGGAGGCAAGCTCGATCTCGAACTCGAAATGGGTCTGCAGCGCCTTGCCCGCCGCCACGGTCGGATCGAGCGCGATGTCGCCGCCGCCGGCCTGGGAGAGCGCGAGGCTCGGCAGCCGGTCGCTCGCGAGCGGCACTTCGCGCAGGATGCGCGCCGGAACGGTTTCGCCGAGCCGCTCGGCGAGCTTGGCGCTGACCTGCACGGTGCGCCCCCGCACCAGCCCGATGGCGTCCTGCGGCACCACCACCCGCGCGGTCGGCCGGCCCTCCGGCACCACGTAGCCGACCAGCTCGCCCTGCCGCAGGAACCGGCCGGGCAGGTCTTCCGGCGCCGCGATCGCGAACAGGCCATCGGTCGGGCTTCGCACCACCAAATCGCGCTCGCGCTCGCGCGCCCGCGCCAGCTCGGCCTCGACGGTCTTCAGGTTCTCCAGGCGCATCTGCGCGCGCACGATGCTTTCGACGCGCTCTGCGTAGTAGCGCGCCTCGAGCTCGTCGCGCTGCGCCTCGAGCGAGCGGATCCGCGGCCCGAGCAGCGGATCGGCCGCCTCGAGCAGCGGCTCGCCGCGCTTGACGCGCTCGCCCGGGGCGGCCAGCACGCGCTGCACGAAGCCGTCGGCCCCGCCGCGCACCGAGGACTGCGTGGCGCCCCAGATCACGCCCTGGGCGTTGGTCCACGACGGCACCGGCACGGCGAACAGCAGCAGCCCGACCCCGGTGGCGAGCGCAGCGCTCGCCAGCGCTGCGCGCAGGCGCCGGCGCCGCAGCCGCGGGCTGAAGGCGAGGTTGTTGACCAGCGTCACGAGCGGCATCAGCACCCCCGAGGCCACCGCCCAGAGCGCGAGCAGGATGCCGACGACGAAGTACTGCGTCGCGACGAAGAGCGCGATCGCCACGGTGATGAACAGGCGATAGATGAAGGAGCCCACCACGAAGCACACCAGCCAGACACGCTCCGCGGGCGTGGTGTCCATCGGCGGCGCGTCGATGCCGAACAGGCGCCGCTCGAACAGCGAGCCCAGGTACTGCTGGGCGCGCTGGCGCAGGTTGGGGATCTCCAGCCAGTCGGACAGGATGTAGTAGCCGTCGAAGCGCAGCAGCGGGTTGATGTTGAAGAGCACGGTCGAGACCCCGGCGATCAGCATCACGTTGAACATCACCGCGCGCAGCAGCCCCGGCTGCATCTCGAGCCAGAGCGCGAGCGCGATCGAGGCGACGAAGATCTCCACGATCATGCCGGCGGCGCCGACCACCACGCGGCGGTGCTTCTCGGGGAAGGCGCTGGCGGCCGAGGCATCGACGTAGGGCACCGGCATCAGCACCAGCAGCATCACGCCCATCTCGTGCACCTCGCCGCCCCAGGCCTTTACCGCGCAGGCATGGCCGAACTCGTGCAGCGCCTTGAGCAGCGGGAACACCAGCCCGAGCACCAGCAGGTTCTCCGGCGCGAGCACGCGGTTGCCGATGTCGCGCGTGAGCTCATTCCAGTGCTGCACCATGTTGACCGCGCCCCAGCCCACCACCGCGAGCCACAGCGCCGCGCCGAACACGCCGAACAGCGGCCGGTACCAGGGCAACCAGCGCTCGAGCAGCCGGTCGGGGTCGAGCAGCGGGATCTTGATCGCGAGCGGCGCCATCCAGCGCGCGAGCCGGGCGCGGCTGCCGATGCGGTGCGTGCGCCGCAGGAGCTCCTCGACGTCCGGGCTGACGTCGCACTGCACCACGTCGGCGGTGTGCAGCTGCCCGAGCAGCCGGATGATGTCGTCCTGCGTCGGCGCATCGTCGCCGAAGCGCTCGACCGCCGCGTCCCAGATCGCCTGCATCGGGCGCTGGCCGGTCATCAGGCCGATGACGAAATAGGCCTGCGCGTCGAAGCGGTGGCTGCGCCGCGAGATCCCGTCCTGCAGCACGTACCAGCGGCTGCCGCGGTACTCGTGGCGGTGGATGCGGAAGTGCGAGCGCAGCCGCGGCCGCAGCTGCGCGACGCGGTACCAGGAGGGGCTAAGGAGCTGCTGGCTCACTCAGGGAAGCCAGGACCAGCTCTTCAGGGCGAGCCAGTCCGTCAGGCGACGCGTCCAGATCGAGATCAGGCGGCGCTCGTCGACCTCGACCTTGGCGACGCCCTCCATGCCCGGACGCAGGCGCGCATCGCCGCGCGCGCCGATCTGCGCCTCGATGCGGAACACGTTGCGTCCTTCCTTCGGCGTGCTGACCGGCGTGATCTTGGCGACCGTCAGCGGGTGGTGCTCGCTCGGCATCGAGGAGAGCACCAGCTCGCCCTTCTGGCCGACCTTGAGGTCGGCGATGTCGCGCTCGTCGACCTGCAGCACTACGCGGTAGGCGTCGAGCGGCGCGATCTCCCACATCACCTGGCCACGCTCGAGCGGCGCGCCGAGCGACTGCGAGAGGTCGCCCGCGACCACCACGCCGTCGAACGGCGCGGTGACCTCGGTGCGCGCGAGCTGCTCCTCGACCAGCGCGAGCTGCGCCTCGGCCTGCGAGATCTGCGCGCTCGCCACGCGCACCTGCGAGCGCTCCTGGCGCGACATGGCGTCGCGGTACTGCTGGCCGAGCTGCTCGCGCTGCGCCATCAGGCGCGCGCGCTCGACCTTCAGGTCGCGGTCGTCGAGGCGCGCGAGCACCTGCCCCTTGCGCACCGCGTCGCCGGCGCGTGCCGTCGCCTCTCGCACGTAGCCGGCGAACGGCGCGGTGATCGCGCGCTGCACCTCGCCCTCGATGCGCGCGTCGGCCGAGACGCGGTAGGTGCCGGTGGCCACGGTGAGGAACAGCGCCAGCGCGGCGAAGAAGAACAGCAGCAGCTTGAAGCCGGCGTGGCCCGGCCCGGCGACGCGCGCCGCGAGCGCGCGCCCCGACTCCGCGGCGTGCGCCGCGAGGGTGCGGTCGCGCGAGCGCCGCAGCTCGATGAGCGGCGCGAGCATCGCGGCCAGGCCCTCCAGCAGCTCGACGGTCGGCGCGTCGAACGCGAAGCCCGCGGCGCGCTCCAGCGTGAGCGCGCCGACCTGGCGCCCGCCGTGCACCAGCGGGAAGGTGGCGACGCCGCCGGCGCCGCTCGCCTGCGCGAGCTGCGCGTGCGACAGCGTGACCGCGAGGCGGCGCGACTCGGCGAGCGGATAAACCACCGGCTCGCGCTGGTCGAGCGACTCGGTCATCGCGGCGATGGTGGCGCCGAGCAGGTTGGCGTGGCGGTCGAACTGCGCCGCGTGCGACACCGCCTCGATGTGCAGCGCGCCGCGCTCGAGCGACGCGAGCACCACGCGGTCGCAACCCAGGCGCGTGGCGATCTCGGTGACCAGCGCGGCGGCGGCGTCGCGGTACTCGCCCTGCTCGAGGAAGGCGGCGACGAGCTGCAGCATGGTCTTGACGCGCAGCCGCGCCGCCTCCATCGGGTCGGCGTAGCGGCGCAGCAGCACTTCCAGCCAGCCCGCGCCCCACTGCAGCTGCCGCATGGCGGACTGCAGCTCGACCTCGTCGCGTCCCGCGAGCTCGAGCGCGACCACGCCGCGCACCTTGCCGTCGACGCGCACGGGGTAGGCGATCAGGTAGTCCGGCGGCTGCACCGGGCGCGGCGCGAGCGGCACGGGGCCGGCGGCGCGCGGCTCGAGCATGCCGCGGCCTTCGCGCAGCGCGCGCTCGGAGATCTCGACCAGGTGCGAGCGGTCGCGCTTGCCCTCGGGCCAGAACGCAAGCGGCGCGAACGTCTCGACGCCGGGCTTCTGCAGCACCACCACCGCGTCCTTCACGCTGCCGATCAGCTCGCATTGCAGCTCGAGCCAGCTGCGGCAGAACTCCTCGGGATTGTCGGCGCCGCCGAAGCGGCGCCAGGCGTAGTCGAGCTCGGCGCGCGCCGTCCCGGCGACGTCGAACCGCGCCGTGCCGGCGCTCCCCCCTGGTTTGGCCGCACTCACGGGACGAATTGTCCCATGGTCCGGCCGGGGTTCCGGACTACACGCCCTTGGCCGCCGCCTTGGCCACCGGCTTCGTCCCCAGCGCCTTGCCTAGCTTGTCAAAATCTGCCTGGGCCGCCGGGGCGGCCAGCTTGACCAGGAAGTCGCTGAAGTTGCCGCCCTGGCCCTGCTCCTGCCGGGCTGCGGAGAAAGGCGAGTACGACGGCGTCCAGCCGCCCTCCCAGGCCTTCTGCCAGTCGATCGGCTGCGGCGCCGCGGATCCGGCGTCGAAGTCGAACCTGGGCTGGAGCGGCGTTTCGGCCACCGCCGGCTGCGGATTGACGTCGAGCCGCGCGGCCATCACGCCTTCGGCCTCGTGCTCGAAGCCGAGCACGTGCCCGAGCTCGTGGGTGACCACGTCGCCGAGGTCGACCGTGCCTCCGTACCCCGCCCAGCCGTGCCCGGCGGCGTCGCGGTCGATCCAGACCCGCGTGCCCTCGGCATAGCCGAGCGCATCGCCCGCCAGCTCCGCGAACGTAATGTGCACGCCGCCCAAGCCCGCGAGCCGCGGATCGCCGTCGCCCAGCGTCTGGGTCCACTGCGACATGGCGGTGAGGGCGACCGCGTCGAGCTCGGACTGCGCGAGCGTCGAGGCGCTCCCGGTCATCACCGCGCTCTCGGAGGCGAGCAAGCCGCCGCCCGAGAGCTGCGCGAACGCCGGGTCGTTGGTCTTGACCTTGACGTCGTCGTAGCTCGCCGCGCCGCTCGCGGCCATCAAGCCGAAGTCGCCGTCGACCACCAGCGCGTTGTAGACCTTGCTGAGCACCGCCTGGCCGTTGAGCGACACGCTCACCTTCGAGCCCTGCAGCGTCACGCCGAGCGTGTAGTCGGCGCCGGCATCGATCGGCTTGGACAGCACGGCATCGCTCACCCAGCCGCCCTGGTAGTGGCCGATGATGACCTGGTCGGTCGCCGCGTCGATCGCCACGAATTTGAAGTCGTCGGCGTCGTAGCGATCGAACACGAACCCGGCCCTGCCCTGCGTGCTTACCTTGGCCGACAGGTCGAGCATCGAGTTGAGCTGCAGGCCGCCGATCCCGAGGTCGATCAGGCTGGTCGCCATGCCGGTGGCGCTGTAGCGGCCGCCGGCGATCTGCCAGTTGCCGCTCGCCGCCGCCGCGGGCATGAGCTGCGCCGAGCCGTCGGCGAAGTCCTCGGTGTTCTGGAAGGTGATCTGCGGCGGTAGCACCAGTACCTTGACGTTGTCGTAGGTGCCGCGTGCGCTGTCGGAGCCAACGCCGAGCAGGCCGTAGTTCAGCCCGAACGCCATGCCGTCCGTCATGCGCGGCTGGAACGTGTGGGTCACCGACGCCTTGTTGTCGACGACCAGCGTCACGTTCACGCCGTTCACCGCGAGCAGCATGTTGTAGGAGATGTCCTGCTTGGCCTGGAACGGCAGCTGCTTGTCGATCGCCCAGCCCCAGGCGGCGCGATGCCCGATCACCAGCTTGTTGCTCGACACGTCGATGCCGGCGAACTTGAAGTCCGATTCGTCGACGTAGTCGAAGATCAGGTAGGCGTTCGCCTTCCATCCCGCGGTCGGCTTCATCGCCGTCACCGACGCCTGGAACTCGAAGTAGCTCGGCAGCGCATCGCCGACGTGGTACACCGCCACCGCGTCGCCGTAGGTCGAATCCGCGGCGACGCTCAGCGCAGCGTTCTGCACGCTGAACTTGCCGGTATCGACGAAGAAGCCCTCCATGCTGCCGTCCTGGAAGCCGGCGGAGCGAAGCACGTCGCGCGGCCCGCCCGGAATGTTGCCCGCCTGCGGATCGGCCGGCGCGCCGGTCTGGTCCTGCCACGCGAAGTCCTTCTGCAGCACCAGGCCCAGCTCGCCGTACGGCTCGCCGTTGCGCGTCGGGATCGGATCGTTGGCCGTCGGCGCGGGCGGAGTCCCGCCGACCGCGTCGGCGTAGCGCGTGAAGTCCGCGCCGTCGCCTGCGGACAGCGAATACAGGAACTCGTGGAGGTGCGGCATCAGCGTGCGGCTCACCGTGGCCTGCCCGAACGGCGCGAACGGCACCAGGAAGCTGTTGTACTCGCCCACCCAGTCGATCAACCGGTCGCCGCCGGTGTTGGCGATGAGCACGTCGCGGCCCGCCCCGCCGTACGCCCGGTCCTCGTAGAACGGGTGCGTGTCGGGCCGGTCATTCGCGCCGGGCACCTGCGGGTCGCCCTTCTTCGGCGCGTCGCCGAGCGTGGTCTGGTCGTCGTCGGCGTTGATGAGGTCGTTGCCCCAGCCGCCGTACAGGTTGTCGCGGCCCGTGCCGCCGACCAGCCAGTCGTTGCCGAGGTCGCCGAAGATCGCGTCCTTGCCGTCGTCGCGCACTACCGGGTAGGACTCGGTCTGCTGCCCGGTCGCCTTGGGCACCGTGCCGCTCGCACGGAAGATGCCCTCGGTCTGGTCGAAGTTGAGCAGGAACGCGAACGAGGCGCCGTCGCCCGGCTTCCACAGGGCGCCGCCGGCGGTGAGCTCGATGCGGCGCAGCGGGTCGTACTCGTCGTAAAGGAAGAACTCGCCCGCGCGGAAGCGGTTGTTGAGGTGCTGGCCGTCGAGGTCCTGCGAGTTGAAGCGCAGCACGTTGCCCGGGTTCACGCTCGCGGTGAAATCGCCCGGCTGAACCGGCGGCGTCAGGGCAAATGCGTTGTAGCCGAGGTCGAGGATTCCCGTCGGCACGCCGCCGGTGAAGACCGGCACGTACGCCGCCTCGAGCGCCTCGGCGCCCGAGATCGCGTCGTCGCCCGAGCCGCCGTGCAGGAAATCGCCGCCCAGGCCGCCGAAGATGATGTCGTCGGCGAACGGGATGTTGCTGGTGTCGTCGGCGAACTCGTCGTCCAGCCCGAGCCACTGCGCATCGAAGCTGAACGGCACGAGGTCGGCGGCCTTCTTCAGCTCGCCGGCCACGTTGATCACCGCGTACTGCACGTCGCCCGGCGTCGAGATGACCTCGTTCAGCGCGTTGCCGTTGTTGTACTTCGGCATCGCGTCGCTCGCGAGCAGGCCGGCGACCCCGTAAAGCGGCTCGCCCGCCGTGCTGTTGCGGCTCGTGTAGATGAGCCCGTCGTCGCCCAGCACGCCGTCCTGCCCGGTGCCGCCCGAGATCCAGTCGTTGCCGTAGCCGCCGACGACGTCGTCGTCGTCGCTCTCGCCGTAGATCACGTCGCTGCCGGTCATGCCGAAGAGGTAGTCGTCGCCGGACTCGCCGTGGATCAGGTCGGCGCGGCCGTTGTCGGCGTTCGCCACGCCGTTCACGTAGGCGCCGCCGGCATAGTCCGCGCCGCCCAGCGTGTAGTCGAGCTGCTGCATGGCGCGCACCACGATGCGCTCGGCGCCGCGGTTCTCGAACGCCGAGCTCTGGTCGTAGTTGAACTGCAGGTACGCGTCGCCCGCGCCGACCATGCGGTAGACGTTCGCGTTGT
>Ga0075430_100003350_pt1 | contig 13420 bp, 10 predicted proteins | sample RhiMetdeltSRZDD4_FD_75294 | JGI IMG/M metagenome (GOLD analysis project Ga0075430, IMG submission 75294) | Populus rhizosphere microbial communities from Tennessee, USA - Rhizosphere MetaG P. deltoides SRZDD4 | ecosystem: Host-associated > Plants > Roots > Rhizosphere > Soil | place: USA... | reverse complement strand
GGCAGGAGCCAGCCCACCGGGATGCCGTTCACGCCGGCGTCCGCGAGGTCCTTGCCCGTGTAGACTGCCACGATGCCTGGCGTGGCCCGGGCGGCGCTCGGGTCGATGGCGCGTATGCGCGCGTGTGCGTGCGGACTCCGAACGAACACGGCGTGCACCGTCCCGAGCAGTCGGACGTCGTCGGTGTACTGCCCGCGCCCGGTCAGGAATCGCGGATCTTCCTTGCGTCGCACGCGGGCGCCGATGGGGCGCGCCGTGCTGTCTGTCGCACCTGCGTCCACCGTCGTCTCGCTGCCGATGGCGTCGAGTCCGGTGGCGGGGGTCGTTGTGGTGGCCATGGTCGCCCCTCCTCAGCGCGTCCTGGTGCTCGGCACCGTGATCTCGGCGCCGGTGGGTGACGAAAGGATACCGCCAGGCAGGGACTCGGGCGGGATGACGTCGCCCGGCACCAGCGCTGGCATCTCGGTCGTGTGCGCCATCTGCCAGACCACGGCTTGCACGGCACGCACGATGTTATGGTAGCCGGTGCAGCGACACAGGTTGCCCGCAAGCCCTTCGCGGATCTCCTCGGCCGAAGCGGTGGGGTTGTCGTGCAGCAACCCGACGCCCGTCATGATGAAGCCCGGCGTGCAGAAGCCGCACTGCAGCCCGTGCTCGCGCCAGAACGCCTCCTGCAGCGGGTGGAGCTGCCCGTGAGGTCGCAGCCCCTCGATCGTCGTGACCGTGCTTCCGTCGGCTGACGCCGCGAGCACGGTGCACGACTTCACCGCGCGACCATCGAGATGGACGGTGCAGGCCCCGCATTGGCTCGTGTCACAGCCGACGTGCGTCCCGGTCAGACCGAGCACGTCGCGCAGGTAGTGGACGAGCAGGAGTCGCGGCTCGACGTCGTGCTCCTGCGGGACACCGTTCACCGTGAGACTGATTCGCGTTCTGCCCGTGGCTGCCATGGTGTGGTACCTCCGGCGGGGCGTGCGGTGACGTGCGCTCGAACGCTGATTGTGCCCGCAGGCCAGATTCGGGCGCTGCAGTGAGCTACTGTGCACTTCGCAAACGGCAGGCGTCAAGCGGCCTCGCCCGGCCCGCGCAGCGGCTCCGCCGTCAAAAGCTCAGGTGCGCGGCGAGGCGTTCGATGCTCGCGAGGTCGTGCGCGGACGCGAACACATCCACGTGCGGCAACGCCGCCCGCATGCCGGCCGTGAGCGGCTGGTACGCCGGACTTCCGAGCAACGGATTCAGCCAGATGATCCGCCCGGCGCGCCGGTGCAGGTCGCGCAAGGCCGACGCCAGCACCTCCGGGTCTCCAGTCTCCCAACCGTCGGACAGGATGATGACCGCGGTGCGACGGTCGAACAGTCGCGGCCAGCCGGCGCGAAGGGTGTCGAGGGACTCTCCGATCTTCGTCCCGCCTGACCATGCGCCACCGCCCTCCACACGGACCAGCGCATCGAGCGCGGCACGGTACGAGTCGTTCGAGAGTGCGTCGGAGATCCTAACGAGGCGCGTGCTGAACACGAACGTCTCGACGCGCGCGAACGCGTGCTGCAGCGCGTAGAGGACCTGCAGCAGGAAGCGGCTGTAGAGGTCCATGGAGCCGGAGACATCACACACCACAACGAGCTTCGTCCGTCGGAGCTTGCGCTCCCGGCGCGCGAGCCGAACGGGGTCGCCACCGGTGGACAGCGCGAGTCGCACGATGCGACGCGCGTCGAGGCGAGGACCACGCCGAGCGATGCGCCAGCGGCGGCTGCGTCGTGAACGGAGGCGCCTGACGATGCGAGCGGCGGCATGCTCGAGGTCACGGATGTCCTCGTCGTCATAGTGCTGGAAGTCCTTCGAGCCGGTGGCGTCTCGTGTGCTGGGCGCCGCCAGCGGCACGGTCTCGTCATCCGTCGTCTCGGCCGCCGAGGCTGCCCATCGTGTCAGATATGTGGACGCGGTGCCGACCTTCGGCTGGTCCCACGGGGCAACGATCGGTGGATTGCGCGTCGGTTGCCTGGATTCGGCCGTGCGAACACGGCCATCGCCGTCACGTCCACGCGAGCCCCACCAGTCATCGAACAACCGATCGAACAATGCGAAGTCCTGTCGACGTGTTGCGAGCACCGAGCGAAGCGCGAAATAGACGTCGCTCCTGTCCGTGACGTCGACGGCAGCCAGTGCCCGAACGGCGTCGATCGAGCTCGCCGGCGTCACTGGAAGACCGCGCTCTCGCAGCGCTCGACTGAATGCCGTGACGAAAGCGACCGGCTCACGGTCATTCATGGTTTCTCTGCCCGGCAGCGGAGGCGATGGTCAACGCGGGGACCGGTCTCCTCTCGCATCTCCAGAACGCGGAATCCCTTGTTCAAACGAGCCATGGCCTGCGGAACGCGATTGTGCCCTGCCCTATTCGCGCTGCCGCGGCAGGACGACTGAGAACGTCGACCCTTCGCCCGGCACGCTCTCCACCGTAACGTCGCCGCCCATCGCGCGCGCGAGTTGCCGGCTGATGGAGAGGCCGAGCCCTGTTCCTTCGGCCGGCCGGGTGAGCGATCGATCGCCCTGCATGAACGGCTCGAAAATAGACTCCAGCGCGGCTGCTTCGATCCCTCGTCCGGTGTCCTGCACGTCGACCCTGAAGCTGCGCTCATTGATCTCGCAGCGAACGTCAATGCGACCGCGGTCCGTGAACTTCACGGCGTTCGAGAGCAGGTTCAGCATGATCTGTTCGGTTTTGTCCCGGTCGATCGAGACGGTCACGGCGGCCCCGTTCGGGTGGAAGTGGTAGTCGAGGTCCTTCTGTGTGAGCCGCGGGGCGATGAAGCCCTCGAGGGTCGCCAGAAACTGACTGAGGACCACGTCCTCGTACCGGAATTCGAGCTTGCCGGATTCGAGCCGGGCGAAGCTCAGGACTTCCCCGATCAGACGGTGGAGAGTCGCCTCGCTCCGCCGAATGCGGGCCAGGTCATCTCGCTGTGCCGCCGTGAGCGGGCCGTGAACGCCGAGCTCGAGGAGGTCGACGTACCCCACGATCGCGTTGAGCGGCGTGCGAAGCTCGTGACTCATCATCGCCAGGAACTGGCCCTTGGCGGCATTCGCCTGTTCAGCCATGCGGCGCGCGTCATCGGCCTCCTGGCGCGCGAGCTCCGCCTGGTCCCTCGCCGCCTCGACATCGCTCAGCGACGCTGCGAGCTCGTTGTTTGCGTGCTCGACCTCCTCCTGGAGCGCCTGTACCTCCTCGATCTGCTGTTCGAGCTCGGTCGTGAGCTCCTGAAGCTGCTCGAGCAACTCGCGTTCGGCGCGGCGGAGACGTCTTGCTTCGGTGACGTCGCGGGCGATCTTGGCGGCGCCGATGATCACGCCGAACTCGTCGCGGATCGGTGAGACGCTGAGCGAGACGTCGATACGGGTGCCGTCCTTCCGCAGGCGCACGGTCTCGAAGTGGTCGACGCGCGCGCCGTCGACCAGTCGGGAGATGATCTCCCGCTCTTCGTGGTGGAGCTCTGGGGGTATGAGCGTATAGACCGTCTTGCCGACAATCTCGGCGGCGGCGTAGCCGAAAATGCGGCGGGCGCCGTCGTTCCAGCTTCGGATCACGCTGTCGAGCGTCTTGCCGATGACGGCGTCGTCGGAAGACTCGACGATCGCGGCGAGCCACGCTTCTGGATTCGTCCGCAGCACATCAGTGGCGGGCTCGGGCTTGCGAGTATCGTTCGGGTCCGAGTCGTCAGTCACTTGGGCGTCTGAGTAGGGCGATTCCGGTGTCGCGGCTCGCGCGAGCGCGCGGTCAGAAAACTACGCGACCGGCACCTTCGTTCCAGCCTTTCCGCACGGACGACAACAGGTGATGACAGCTGTTCGGTGAACCCTTGGGAATCCCAGGAACCGTCAGCCGATGCCATGGGCAGTGTCGCTCGGCCCACAGGGTCAGGCGCTTCCGTACGAGGTACACCGGTCCCCCTACAGACGACGCGCCACCGGCGCGTGATCTTCGTCTATCCCCGCGATGCACGCGGGCGTCACGGTGAGAGGGCGCGATGGCAACGAGTGCGACGCAGGGCGGGGGTCATGTGACCACACAGGCCGTACGCACCGGCCAGCGAGGGCGACAACTCCTTCTGTCGTGCGGCATCCTCTCGGCCCTGCTGTACGCGGCGACGGACCTTATCGGTGGCCTTCGCTATGAGGGTTACAGCTTCACATCGCAGGCCGTCAGCGAGCTGATGGCGGTCGGCGCGCCGTCGGAACCATTGGTGGATCCACTCTTCATCATCTACGGCTTGCTCGCGCTCGCCTTCGCCGTCGGAGTCGTTCGCGAAGCGGCCGGTCGGAACCGCGCTCTTGGGATCACGGGAGCCCTGCTGATCGCCTACTCGGCTGTCGGCTTCACCGGGCCGACGCTCTTCGAGATGCATCCACGCGTTGCTGGCGCTGTGGCGGATGACACGCCCCACATCGTGCTCACCGCCGTGCTGGTCGTCCTCACGCTTCTCAGTATCGGCTTCGGCGCGTTCGCCCTCGGGAAGCGATTTCGCCTCTACTCGTTCGCGACGCTCGCGATCATGATCGCGCTTGGCGCGCTGTCGGGACGCTACGGTGCGCAGATCGCCGCAGGTGAGCCGACACCAGGGTTCGGGATCGTCGAACGCATCCTCATTTATTCGTCGTTGCTCTGGATGGCGGTGCTGGCCGTCGCCCTCCTGCGGCGTGCGGTGACTCACACGGCTGGCCGTCAATCCGAATGACCGCCGCCATGTCGAGGTCGAGCGGTTAGGCGCGCCGTCTCCTTCTCATCAACTGGCTGCACTCCTACCTCGCGAACGACCCGCGGCGAGACGGCGCTGCGTGACGCGCGTGTCGTGTCCCGAGTCGTCTGGGACGTCACTCCGCTGCCCAGTCGAGGGCGCCTTGTTGGCGGGATGGCGAGAAGAGCCTCGGAGCCTCGACATTCGACGTCCCGCGGTGGCTTGGGGCACACTGGCACGGGCGTGACGTGGGGTATTCCCTGACCAGCTCGATGTCGGCTATTCCCTTACACCGGAACAAGATCTGTTGTTGCGGGTCACAAAACTGGTGCGTATCATCACAGCGGAATAGGCGTGCTGTCTCCCAGACTTCGTCGTTCCGGCGGCGCGCGCTCGCCACGGTTCTTCCCGCGGAAATCTGCTCGCGGCTCGGGCCACGGTGCTACCGCGAGCATGCTGCATCGCCCCGCCTCGCAACCATCCCAGGCTCGTGTCGCCAACAGCGGTTCCCTCCCCTCTTTCGCCGCGCCAAGCGCCTGATCGTTTCGACTCCTCGGGCGTAGCGCCGTCGACGCCCGCGCAGTCGGCTCGCGGCGCGCTGTCAGGTGCGGACAGGGCGACGGGAGCCCGATCGATCACGGCCGCGATCACGCTCGTGCTCTTGGCCACCAATGTCGCCGGAGCACGGTATTACCTCCTGCCGATCATCGAGCGTGTCCGCTCACCGCTGCATCCCTTGCTCAAGTCATCGGGCCTGGTCGGACAGACCGCCGGAATCATCGCGCTCGCGATCTTCGTCTTCCTGTGGCTTTACCCGCTCCGTAAGAAGTGGCGGCGGCTCGCCTTCACCGGCTCGGTCGGTCGGTGGATGGAGGTTCACATCATCGCGGCGCTGGCGCTCCCGCTGCTGCTCACGATTCATGCTGCGTGGCGCTTCGCCGGCGTTATCGGTCTTGGCTTCTGGGCGATGATGGTCGTGTGTGCGAGTGGCATCGTTGGTCGATACCTCTACGTGCGCATTCCACGAAGCCGGACTGGCGCGGAGCTTTCGCTCGAGGAGGTCGCTGGGCAGCGGCGGGGACTCGTGCAGCAAATCGTGGAAACGACCGGGCTCGCGTTCCACGAGGTTCAAGCCCTTCTGCCCACCGACACAGCGCGCAGCGCGCCAACCCCTACGCGCGCGATCCGGATGATGCTCGTAAACGATCTCGCGCGGTGGCAGACCCGTCGCGAGATCCGACGTCGATGGCGCGCGTTAGAGGGCCGCACGACGAGCCTGGATCGCCGGACCATCGACGACGTTGCGAATCTCGTCGCGCGCGAAATGGCACTTGCGCAGCAGGTCGCGTTGTTGAACGCGACGCACCGGATCTTCCGGTGGTGGCACGTGGCACACCGGCCGATCGCGCTCACGGCGCTCATTGCGGTGATCATTCACGTCGCGGTCGTGGTGGCCGTGGGCGCGACGTGGTTCTGGTAGCCTGACACGCCGCGATGCTCCTCACGACTCTCGTGTTCGTGCTCGCGACAGTGCTCTCGATCGCACTGCACGTCCGTGGCAGGACGAGTGGCCGTGCCGAAGGGCCAGCGTGCCCGCGCTGCCGAGCCGTGCTCACGGCCGGCGCTCGCAGCTGCGAGCGGTGCGGGCTTCCGCTGCAAACGATGGAGCTCGTGCAAGCGCCCGAGGTGGACGAAGCCTCCGTCGCCGATGGGGACGCTCCGCTCCGCGCGCTCGTTCGGAGCGACCAGTGCGTCGGCTGCGGTGCGTGCGTGGCCGCGTGTCCCGAGGTCGGTGCGATCACGATGCGTGACAAGCTCGCGCTCGTGGACCCGGCACGGTGCAAAGGTCACGGCGAGTGCAGCACGGCGTGCCCGGTCGGGGCGATCACGATGGGGCGGGGCGCTGCCGAGAATCGCATGCGGGTGCCGTGGGTCGATGCCGGCTTCCAGACCAGTGTCCCCGGGCTCTACATCGTTGGCGAGCTTGGTGGCCGCGGCCTGATCAAGAATGCAGTCAACGAGGGAACGATCGCGATCGAGCACGTGACCCACTCGCTCGCGGGTGTCGGCGGATCTCCAGGCGCGCGCCCCGCTTACGATGTGGTGATCGTCGGCTCGGGACCCGCCGGGTTGAGTGCCGGTCTGGCGGCGCTCCGCGCCGGGCTGCGCTACGTCGTGCTCGAGCAGGGAACGCTAGCCGACACGGTGAGAAAGTATCCGAGGCACAAGCTGCTGCTCGCGGAGCCGACGTCGATACCGCTGTATGGCGACCTGTGGATCGCGGACGGTTCGAAGGAATCGTTGCTGCGCATCTGGGAGTCCGTGGTTACGCGCGCCGGGCTCGATGTCCACACCGGCCAGCGTGTCGAGCGTATCGAGCGGGACGATGCGCTCTTCATCGTGCACACCACGAGCGGGGGGTCGTATCACGCGCGGCGCGTCGTGCTGGCGATGGGTCGCCGCGGCACGCCGCGCCAGCTCGGCGTGCCGGGTGAGGAGCTGGAGAAGGTCGTGTACGACATCGTCGAGATGGAGGACTTCGCGGGCCGCCGCGTACTCGTCGTCGGGGGCGGGGACAGCGCGGTCGAGTCGGTTATCGGTCTGGCGCGTCAGGCAGGGACCACCGTGACGCTGAGCTACCGGGGCGACGCGTTCGCGCGGATCAAGGATCGCAACCGCGACAAGCTGGATGCGGCGGTCGCGGCGGGGCGGGTCGAGGTGCTGTTGCGGAGCCAGGTGCGGGAGATCCACGCGGAGGTCGTGGCGCTGGACTGCGACGGGATGCCTCGCCTGCTGCCTAACGATGACGTCGTGGTGCGCATTGGCGGCGACGCGCCGATCGCGCTGCTCGAGCGGATCGGTGTCCGGTTCGTCACCAAGGCCCTGGCCTCGGGTGGGGAGGTGGCCAACGCCAGTTGACGCCCTGCTTGCGGCGGTGTGTGATCTGACGCGCCGGCTGTGCGTCGGCGGGGCCGTGCTGTGCGCCGCGATCGTCGTGGTGCTCGGCACGACGCCCGCCGGCGCGCAAATTTCGCCGGGCCCACTCGCGCGCCCACATGCTTCGCTCGAGGGGCCGACCAACTGCACGCAGTGCCACGGCGGGCGGCGCGAACCCACCACGCAGAAGTGTCTCGCGTGTCATCGCGAGATGACCTGGCTCCGGCAACAGGGCAGAGGGTTGCACGCACGGCGGGATGGCCGCGGGGCGTGTTCCAGCTGTCACCCCGATCATGCGGGGCTCGAGTTTCAGCTCATTCAGTGGCCTGGCGGGTCGCCGGAGCGATTCGACCATGCGCGCGGAGCCGGATACGCGCTGGAACAGAGCCATGCAACTCTGAAGTGCACGGCGTGCCACACGCAGCGGCTCCGCGTGTCGCGTGCCGCAGCGCTCTCGCCGCGCCGGACCTCGCCCGGATGGGTGGGCCTTGAAGCGGACTGCACGAGCTGTCACGCCGACCCACACCGCGGCCGCCTCCAAGGCGCCTGCACGCGGTGTCATGACGCCGGGACCTGGAAGGACGCACCCGGGTTCGACCACGCGCGAAGCACGTACCCGCTCACGGGCAAGCATCGGGACGTCGCATGCGCGAAATGTCACCTGGCCCCGCGCCTCCGCCCGCCGATCGATTCGTCGGGGCAGCCGGTGCCCGTGTTGCGCCCGGTGCCTTTCAAGGATTGCTCGAGCTGTCATACGGATGCGCACCGCGGGCGCCTAACAGGGACGTGCAGTGGCTGCCACGTCACGTCGAGCTTCCGGACGATCGACCGCGCGGGGTTCGACCATGAGCGGACGCGTTACCCGTTGCGCGGACAGCACGTCGGCGTGGCCTGCGCGTCGTGTCACGTCGGCTGGCCTACCGAAACTGCGAGACCGGCGTTCGCCGCCTGTGCGTCGTGCCACAAGGACCCGCACGGCGGCCAGGCGACCCTCGCTGGAAAGACGGTGGACTGCGCCGCGTGTCATCGCGTCGATGGGTTCACGCCGGCGACGTTCGGCATCGCGCAACACCAACTGACAACGTTTCCGCTGCTCGGCCGCCACGCGCGGGTGGCGTGCAGCGCGTGCCATACGACTCGTCCACTCCCTGTGCGGTCGGACGCCGCCGGGGGCGCCGCAAAGCGCAACGGCGTGGCGGCGTCGACCGGCGCCCCGACGAAGGAGATCGTCATACGACCGCCATCGAGAACGTGCGGGGACTGTCACGTCGACGCGCATGGAGGACAACTGGCCGCGCGCCCCGACCGCGGTGCGTGCAATAGCTGCCACTCACTCGACGGATGGCGACCCAGCACATTTGGCACGGCCGCACACGGCTCGCTGCGGCTGCCTCTCGACGGTGCCCACGCTGTCGTGCCGTGCGCCGCCTGCCATTCGGAGAACCGGCCTGGGTTACGCCCGCTCCCGCAAGGGGGCGCCGCTGGATCCGCGCGTGTGGCGCTTCGCCCGCCCGAGACGACATGCGTCCAGTGTCATGCTGACCCGCATGTCTGGGGCACGGCACGGTCGGCGGCCACTCCGTGCACCGCGTGCCATACGACCGGAGGCTTTCGCCGGACCACGATGGATGCCGCTGCTCACTCGTCCACCCGGTACCCGCTCGAAGGGGCACATCGCGCGGTGCCGTGTGTCGGGTGTCATACGGCCATGGAGAACCGCGCGCGCGCACCATCCACGTTGATCGTCGGCGCGAGTCACGCACCGAAGCTGGAGCTCACCATGTCGTCGACGACGTGCGCGTCATGTCACCACAACCCGCACGGTGCCGAGCTCACCGGCACCGGCAAGGGCGCCTGCGATCGCTGCCACACCCTGAGCTCCTTCACGCCCGCGAGTCGATTCGATCACGCGCGCGATGCGCGCTTCGCGTTACAAGGCGCCCACGCGACGGTGTCGTGCGTGTCCTGCCACCGAGCGCGGTCAGGCACCACGCCAGGCACGCCGCTCGCCTACGGCGGCCTCTCTCGCGCGTGTGAGAGCTGTCATACGGCCACGGGTCGTCCACGAGGTCGGCCATGATCTCGTTTCGCGCCGCCGTCGCGACGGCCGTGCTGTCGTTCGCACTGGACGCCGCAGCTCTGACTGCGCAGGGGCATGTGCAAACCCCGCATGGTTCGCTCGCGACACCCTGCGCCCAGTGCCACACCCCCCTGGGGTGGAAACCCGCACGGATAGCGCGAGAGTTCCGGCACGTACCGACGCGGTTTCCGCTCGAGGGTGCACACGCGCGCACCCCGTGCACGGCGTGCCACAAGTCACTGGACTTCAAGGCAGTGCGCGCGACGTGCGCGGGATGCCATACCGACGTGCATCGAGGGGAGCTCGGTGCCGACTGCGTCACCTGCCACACGCCCCGAAGCTTCATCGACCGGGCCGCCATGGTGCGCGCGCACCAGGCAACGCGATTTCCGCTGACAGGCTCGCACGCCGTCCTGGACTGCACCTCGTGCCACGCGCCCACACACCAGGGGCACCTCCAGTTCGTCAACCGCTCCACACAGTGCGAGTCCTGTCATCGGGCGGAAGCTCTCGCGGCGAAGGAACCCGACCACACAGCGGCGGGCTTTACCCGCCAATGCGAGAGCTGTCACTCGCCAACGACCTGGGCGCGCGCGCGATTCGACCACGCGAAGACCAGCTTCCGACTCACCGGCGCCCACACGAGGGCCACCTGCCAGGCATGTCATGGCGATCGGGTGTATGCGGGGAAGAGCACGACGTGCGTCGGCTGCCACCAGACCGACTACGATCGGGCAGCGGACCCGCCGCATCGCGCGGCGAGCTTTCCCACGACGTGCGCGACGTGCCACAGCACCGGCACATGGCGTGGGGCGACGTTCGATCATGACGGACCGTACTTCCCCATCTACTCCGGCGCGCATCGCGGCAAATGGACCTCGTGCAGCACGTGTCACACGAATTCCGCGAGCTACGCGACGTTCACCTGCCTGTCCTGTCATCGCCAGGCAGAAACCGACGGCCATCACCGAGAGGTGAACGGCTACCGCTATGAGAGCCAGGCATGCTATACGTGTCACCGCAACGGGCGGAGCCCGTGATGACTCTGGCACGCATGGCATCGACGATCGGCGTCGTCCTGGCACTCGCCGTCACACGTGTGGCGGTCGCACAGCCGGTGACCTCTCGGCCAGCTGCTCCTTCGTCGGAAGACTCGGTCCGCTGGGCGCAGGTGACCTACGTGGCTGGTCGTTCGATCTACGTGAGCGCCGGCCGTAGCGATGGCCTCTCCGCTGCGGCGCTGCTCGAGGTCGTTAGGCGTGGTGCCATCATCGCCGTACTCCGGGCCGCCGTCGTGTCGTCACGGCGCGCCGCGTGCGAGATCGTCGGCGGCGGTGATTCGGTGACCGTCGCGGTGGGTGACAGCGTTCGGTTCGTCGCGAGTCCCGGGGCGATGGCGGACGTCGCGTCGGAGCGCAGTGAACCGGCAGAACCGAGCGCGAGCGCACCAGCGCTCGCGGCAAGCGAGCGATGGCGCCGCCAGCTGGGCATCGGCGGGCGTATCGGGATCCGCTACCTCGTCGTCGCCCAACGCGACAGCGGCGGTTTCAGCATGTCACAGCCGGCGGCGGATATTCGCATCGATGGACACCGCATCGCCGGAACGCCACTCGGAGTCTCGATCGACGCCCGCGGCCGGCGAACGCGCGTAGCACGGAGCGACACCGCCGGTGAGACCACTCACGGCCGCACGCACGTGTACAAGATGTCGATGTCACTCGCAACGGCGAGTGGGGTGCGAGTCGCCGTCGGCCGGCAGGTCAGCGAGGCGTTCGCGAGCGTGAGTCTGTACGACGGCATCAGTGCCGACTTGACCCGCGGCCGCTGGGGCACCGGGCTGTTCGCGGGTTCCCAGCCGTCCGCGGAAACCATGGGGTACTCGGCGGAGGTCCGCGAGTACGGCGCGTACGCACAGACACGCCTGCGATCCGGATCGGCATCGACGTGGTCGATGACCGTCGGTGCCATCGGGTCGTATCATGCGGGCAATCCCAACCGCGAGTTTGCGTTCGCACAGATGGTCATCGGCACGCCGCGTCTCTCGGTGTACGCCGTGCAGGAAGTCGACTATAACCGCGGCTGGAAGTCGGATGCCGGGGAACAGTCCGTGCAGCCCACCAGCACGTTCGTGAGCGCGCAGGGACGGCCCTGGCCTGCGCTCACGGTGCACGCCGGGTTCGACAGCCGGCGAAACGTGCGCCTCTGGCGCGATCACACGAACCCCGAGACCGAATTCGACGATCGGTTCCGTCAGGGTGTGTGGGCCGGCGCCGGTGTTCGCGCCGGTCGCCACCTCCGCTTCTCCGCCGACGTCCGGTCGAGCGACGCCAGCGGCTCGTTAGGCGGACGCGCCACCGCGGCCGGGGGAACCGCCGCTCTGGAGCGGCTCGGCCCATCACTGCTCGACATCCGCGCACGCAGCACGCGCTACACCTCGCCGTGGCTCGAAGGGTGGCTGCACGCCGGCGCTTTGTCCGTGTCCCCGTTGGACGGCTTGCTCCGCGTCGAAATCGAGGGCGGACTTCGCAGCGAGCACGACCAGCCGGGCGCGTCGGTGACGAGCAACCCGGACGGAACACGGCTGCGCTGGATCGGCACCACCGCGGATGTGCCGCTCGGGCGCTCCTGGTATCTGCTGCTCACGGCCACGCGCGAGGCCGGCGCATGGGAGAGCACCGATCAGATGTACGCGAGCCTCACGTGGCGCTTCTGATCGAGCGCCCCTCCCGCTAACGACCAGTCATCACGCACGAGATCGCCTCCGTTCAGAAGCGCTCGCCGCGGGCTTCGCGCGCCTGACTCCCGAGCGGACGGATCCGCGACCACAGGTTGACGAAGAACAGTGCGATCCCGACGACCTGAATGACTCCCAGGGCCACGGTCGCCACGCGGAGCCAGAGCGAGCTCACTGCGAGACGCGCGATCTCGGCGACGAGGCGAAGCGCCGTACCGCCCGCCACGAGCCAGTACGCCACCTCGGCGACTTTCGGCGAGTACCGCGTATCGTCCTTCGCGGGGCGCGGGAAGAGCCAGAGCGCCACGCCGAGGATCATCATCATCATGAAGCCCACGAGAATCGCGTGCGTGTGGGCGCTCACGATGTACGGCGACGGGAAACGCTGCTGGAGCTCGCGTTGCACCATCATCCAGACGCCGAGGACCAGACCTAACGCGAGGAACCCGATCCCGGTCTTGAGGTATCGGCGGACGAGCGAATGCATTCCTACGTGACCGACGAACGCCGGAGCACCGCCTGGACGGTGGGTTCAGGCACCTCCGCCGCTCCACTCCGCTTCGGTTTCCGGCCGTCGATCGTTCGCCACACGTTGTAGACGAAGATGTAGGCGGCCAGCGCCGATAGCGTGCCGCCTGCGGCGAGCACACCGCGCGCGACGCCCCCGGATGTCGTCCGCGGCAGGAGCAGGAAGCCGGTCACAAACAGCGCCAGGCCAGCGTTGGCGAGCCACCACTGTGCGACGGCGAGCCGCCGGCTATGCAGCGGATGACCGGTGAATCGCGGAATCACATGGTAGGCGACTCCGAAGATCATCATCGTCACGAAGCCGAGCACGTTCATGTGGAGGTGCGCAGCGCGATAGACGGCCCACGCTGGATGGATCGCCATGGCGACGCCGAGCGAGACGCCGGCGCCGAGCCACACCAGGCTCGCCTTGAG
>Ga0075430_100003348_pt1 | contig 13425 bp, 13 predicted proteins | sample RhiMetdeltSRZDD4_FD_75294 | JGI IMG/M metagenome (GOLD analysis project Ga0075430, IMG submission 75294) | Populus rhizosphere microbial communities from Tennessee, USA - Rhizosphere MetaG P. deltoides SRZDD4 | ecosystem: Host-associated > Plants > Roots > Rhizosphere > Soil | place: USA... | reverse complement strand
GTTCAACTGGAGGATACATTGTTCGAAATGCATAATTGCCTGAGTCGTCAAATGCGCCAAGGAAATTATGGCGAGATCCGATCTCCTTATAAATCAATCGTTCTTGCGCTTCTTTTTCCCGAAAAATCCCAGCAGTCCGATTATGAGAGAAATTGACCATTCCGTGAACAAATACGATCAGCTCCTGCATTATTTCAACCCATAATCCGCTTCCATTCGTGGTTTGAGTCGCGCAATCACATGAAGGCCCGTCACCCGTTTTCTAATCTACACCGGCGAGGATGTGGCCAGAGGGACATTGCCGAGAACGGTCTTCCACTACTCCATCTTTCTCAATCTCGCAGCCTGAGACCGTTCCAGTGATGGCCCAAGCATGCGTCGCGAATCACACGAGGGCTCGCAACCACTCACTATTCTAGATTGGCGTGAGGGTGTGGCCGGAGCGACATTGCCGAGAGCGGTCGGGCCCCCACGAGAGTGAGCCAGGAAGGAAAGCTGGAACTGACTGAGAACCTGCGGTCATCGACCGCAGCGAAGGAATTCCAGAAGGTTTCCGCCTGGTGAACTCCGAAAGGGTGACCGCGTAGGCACAGGAGCGCTGCCATGCCCTCACCCTGTCCCCACCATCTTGGGGTGCATCTTTCCCTTCTTCAGCGTATCCAGTGCGGAAAGGAAAATCAGCCGGCCGTCGTCGTTGCCCAGCACAGCCTCCGCGCTCCGTTCCGGATGCGGCATCATGCCGAGCACATTGCCTTGTGCGTTCATGATGCCAGCAATATTGTCGAGCGAGCCGTTCTGACAGGCTCCGGGCGTGACTTTTCCATCCGCGGTGCAATAGCGGAAGAGCACCTGCGCGTTCGCCTGCAACCCGGCCAGCGTGACCGGATCGGTGTAGTAATTGCCGTCGGCGTGCGCGATCGGGATCTTCAATACCTGGCCGGACTCGCAGCGATTCGTAAAGCTGGTGGTCGCGTTCTCCACCTTCACATACGCGTCCTTGCAGATGAAATTGAGCGAGGTGTTCCGAAGCATGGCCCCCGGCAACAACCCCGCTTCCAGCAGGATCTGGAATCCATTACAAATCCCGATGACGAGCCCGCCCCTTTTCGCAAAATTCTGCACCAGGCCCATCACCGGAGAAAATCTCGCGATGGCGCCGGTGCGAAGATAGTCCCCGTAGGAAAACCCGCCGGGCAGGATCATCAGGTCCATGTCGGATAACGACGTCTCCTTGTGCCAGATCATGTCGACCGACTGCCCGAGGACGTCTTTGAAGACGTACTGGCAATCGTGGTCGCAATTACTGCCGGGAAAAACGACGACACCGATACGCATGGTTATAGTTTTGAGTTACGAGTGTTCAGTTATGAGTTATTACAGAAATTATAAATTAGCCATTCCTGGGCCTCCCGAGAAACTCAGAACTTAGAACTCATAATTCAGAACTCGAACTCAGCGTTCGCTACTACCCGCTGAGTTCGTACCTGTATTCTTCGACGATCGTATTAGCCAGGAGCTTTTCGCACATCGCCTTCACCAATTGGTCAGCCTTGCTTTTATCCGCTTCGTCGACTTCGAGTTCCATATATTTGCCGACCCGGACATTCCCGGCATTCTTGAATCCCAGCAAGTCCAGAGCGTGCTCGATCGCCTTCCCCTGAGGATCGAGGATTCCCTGCTTCAACGTCACGTGAATCTTGGCTTTCACTCTTCCTCCTCAGCGGATGTTGAAACAGCCCTCCTACTTCGTTCTCGCATCATTCAGAGGCTCAACGTACCCAAAAACGTACGCCTCGCCTCTTCATTCGCTGCGGCCTCGTCTGACGGCTTTTTGAACATCCTTGGATGTACTCGTTCCTATCGTCATTGCCATCTTTGAGAGTAGGCCGTATCGGCACTTCAACTGAGCGTCAAATTGCTATTTCTGATGCTACTCCTTACTGATTTTCCCGTTCCGGGGTTTTGGTCAGACTGTTGACATATTTCCGGATCCAAAGAATGACGCCGACCGTCCCAAAGCCACCTAACGATAGAGCGACAAACGCCCACCGCCAGGGGGAATCGGTCAGATGATAGGCCATCAGGCCAACGGCCCCGGCCCACACCAGGATCGCCACCACCAGACCGTACTGCATGAACAGCTCAAGAAACCGAGTCATCATCCTTTCCCCCACCAAAACAAAGCGGGCGTACAGACAACGGGATGGCCGAGGTATGTTCTGCGACTTACATGAGAGCTCGGGTCACTGCACCGGGCTGAACAGCTTCGGTCCGTGCAATACGGACGGCGCGCGTTGTTCGAAGTTTCGTTTGCCAACAGCGGAAACGAAACAAGTTGCGCAGCCGAGAAGCTGTGAGGCTGGTGCAGTCGAGCTGGCATGTCGGAGCAGACATAGCTCGGCCCATCCGTCATCCGCACACCCTCTTCAACACCTCCTGATACGCCTCCTCAATCTTCCCCAAGTCCTTTCGGAATCGGTCCTTGTCCATCGACTCGCCTGTCCCCATATCCCAGAAGCGGCAGGTATCGGGTGAAATCTCGTCCGCCAAGATGAGCGAATTGTGGTGGATGCCGAATTCCAGCTTGAAATCGACGAGCTTCATCCGGCGCTCACGAAAAAATGGCAGGAGCAGCGCATTGGCCTTGGTGGCCAGATCTTTTACTTCACGCACCATGCCCGGTGTCGCCAGCTTCAGTAACCGGACATGTTCATCGGTGATCAGGGGATCGCCCAATGCGTCGTTTTTATAATAGAACTCCACGATCGGCGGCTCAACGGCCTCGCCATCCTTCAGGCCCAGCCGTTTCGCAAGACTACCAGCCACGACATTGCGCACCACCACCTCGATCGGGACGATGGTCACTTTCTTCGTCAACATTTCGCGATCGCTCAGTCGCTGGATGAAGTGTGTGGGGACCCCTCCTGCTTCCAACAAGCGAAACAGCCGCTCCGACATCTTGTTGTTGACGATCCCCTTTCCCTCGATCGTGCCGCGCTTTTGACCGTTGAACGCCGTGGCGTCATCCTTGAAATAATGCACCACCTGATCCAACTTATCCGTCGCGAAGATTTTCTTCGCCTTCCCTTCGTAGAGTTGCGCTCCGATCGTCATGCGTTATCGTCCCAATGTTCCGAACAGCTCATCCCACGACCTCACCGTGCCGATGAGTGTCGGGTGGCCGAACCGTCTGTTGTGTTTGTTTTCATTGACCTTCTCCAGCGCAATAATGAGCTGATGAAAATCGTCCATCCTGGAGGTCTCAAAGTAAGTAATGAAGTCGACATCGTCCAGTCCGCTGGAGTGATAGAGTTTCCGTTTCACGGTCTTCAAATAGGGCAGCGCTGCCTCCGTGTGTTCCTGCATCAGTGCCGTGCGCTTGTCCTGGTCGAGCCCCCACCATTCAGCATCTTTGCGGATAGGAATGACGATCGCATAGGTATCTGGCCCCGGATCGCTAGGCGCTTTCAGATCGTTCTTGAGCGCATCGGGAAACGCGGGCACATAGTTGGCCTTCTTGGTCATCCCGTTCAGCACGAGTGTAGTGTTCAGATGTTTCCCGACACCCGTGGCCAACAAGTCAACCAGAAAACTCTGAATATCCCCGAGCTCCCTGGCGTGGACGCGAACCATCACATCGGCGTGATCCGACAGCCCGCGCAGCAGAAAGGTGTCGATGGCCAGCTTGTCGCGATATTTGTCGAATACAGCCTTGGCTTCGGAAATCGCTGCAAGACGAACCGCCTTGTCCATGTTCCACCAATCATGGTATATCTGAAAGGCGGAGAAATTCCCATAGACGCCTGGTTCCGACAACAACTTGTCGCGTTCCTCGGCTATGGCCGTTCCAGCCACTATACAGGCCATCGCATATACCGCTCCCATCAGATTGAGACGTTGCACACTCATGCTGTTCTGCTCCTTTTCCTGTGAGTGCCTCCTGGACGAGAGGGCCCGAAGACTCGCCGATAAATCTTGTCCAAATGCCGCAGGTAATAGGATGGATCGAAACAGGCCTTGATTTCGGCCGGCTTCAAATGCCTGACGATGAACGGGTCCTTTCCCACCAACTCGGAGAAACAGATGCCGCCCTTCCATGCCGCCATCGCATTGCGCTGTACCGCTTCGTATGACTCCTTGCGCTGCGCTCCCTTCTCGATCAAGGCCAGCAGCAAGCGTTGCGAGTACACGAGACCTCCAGTGAGCTCCAGATTCTGCTTCATCCGTTCAGGGTAGACGACAAGGCCTTCGATCAAGTCGGTCACCCGCGCCAGCATATAGTCCAAGAGGATGGTGCTATCGGGCATTACGATCCGTTCGACAGACGAATGGCTGATGTCACGCTCGTGCCAGAGCGCCACATTCTCCAAAGTCGCCAGGCTATTGGCACGGATGATGCGGGCCAACCCGCAGAGATTCTCCGACACAATAGGGTTCCGCTTATGCGGCATGGCGGACGAACCCTTCTGCCCGACGGAGAAAAATTCCTCTGCTTCCAGGACCTCCGTCCGTTGGAGATGCCGAATTTCCGTAGCAATCTTTTCGATGCTGGCAGCCGCCAGGGCCAGCGCCGAGAGGTAGGCCGCATGGCGATCGCGCTGTACCACCTGATTCGACACCGGATCGGGTTTCAGCCCGAGCTTGCTGCAGACGTACTCCTCCACTTCCGGTCCCTGATGCGCGAAGGTCCCCATCGCACCGGACAGCTTGCCGACGGCGATCTCCCCACGCACCCCGCGTAATCGCGCACGGTGCCGGCACATTTCCTCATACCAGATCGCCAATTTGAATCCGAAGGAGATGGGTTCCCCGTGAATGCCGTGGGAGCGACCCACCATGACAGTGGCGCGATGCTCGAACGCACGGTGTTTGAGGACGTCGATGAACTCTTCCATAGTCTGTAGGATGAGATCGAGCGCTTCCTTCATTTGCACCGCAAGCGATGTATCGACAATATCCGAGGAGGTCAGTCCCATGTGCAGGAAGCGGTGCTCCGGACCGACAGAAGCGGCCAGCGACTCAAGGAACGCGATGACATCATGTTTCGTGACCTGCTCGATCTCGGCGATGCGTTCCACATTGATCCTGGCCCTCTTTCGAATGCGCCTGCTCGTCCCTCGCGGGACAAGACCCTCACGCTCGAACGCCGCACAGGCCTGCAACTCGACCTCGAGCCAAATTTCATATTTGTGTTTCAGCTCCCAGATCGCTTTCATTCGGGGGCGGGTATAGCGCTCAATCATCTCCTCTTGATCCTCATCGTTCGTCTCTCAGAATCGTATCTCGTCACTCGTATTTCGTAACTCCGAAGAATGGTTAGCAGCTAGTGCGATCTTCTTTCTTCACGCTTCACGCTTCACGCTTCACGCTTCACGCTTCACGAACTGGCAGTTCCGGATGAGCACGCTTGCGATCCAACCTCTGGTCTGAACTCAACACCTTGTTCAGCACGCCGTTCACGAACTTCGAAGCTTCGTCATCACCGAAACTCTTGGCCAACTCGATGGCTTCGTTCATGGTCACTTTGGCCGGGACGTCAGGTAAGTACAGCAATTCAAAGCATCCCGCGCGAAGGATGTTCCGATCGACGATCGGCATGCGGTCGACTCTCCAATTGGTGGCACAAGAGCCGATCAAGGTATCGAGTTCCTTTCGATGCGCCAGCACCCCGTCTACGAGCCGTTCGGCAAAAGCCTTGGTCGGTTCTTGGAGAGGATACTGCTTCCAGAACTCATCCAGCCACAGGCCTTGTTTTCCGTGAATGTCGTATTGAAAAAGGATCTGCAATGCCCGTTCGCGAGCCTGGTGCCGAGAAGCCATGTTAGCGTTTCTGTCGCTTGACTGAACGTGCTTTCGACCTGCCTCTCAATGCAGCAGGTTCTTCGCACACGTCTTCCTTGATGAGCTGTTTCATGACATTTGCCATTTCGACTGCGGTTACAGCGGCACTCGCCCCGCGGTTATGCCTGGTCGGATCGGCCCGCTCGATCGCTTGCGCCACCGTTTCAGTCGTCAGCACGCCGAATATGACGGGCACGTTCGTATCCATGGAGGCTTGCAGAATACCACGCCCCGCTTCGGCACAAATGTATTCGAAATGCGGCGTATCACCGCGAATAACGGCTCCGAGACAGATCACGGCGTCAAATCGTCCCGATCTAGCCAATTGGCGTGCGACGAGGGGAATCTCAAATGCACCCGGTACCCGCACCACTTCGAGATCGTCGCCTCTGGCCCCGGCCTTCATCAGGGATTTTACTGCCTCGGCAAGCAACCGGCTGGTCACAAATTTGTTGAACTTGCTCGCGACGATTCCAAACCTCAGCCCGGTCGCATCGTGTGAACCTTTACGGAGCTTCATCCCTTTCCCTTCAGCGAGGGTGGCCAGTCCGTTCTTTGACCGGACGCGTTCTTCTCACCCGCCCCATCCCGCTAACGTCCACACCGGAGCGGAGAATGGGTTGGTCTCCCTGCGGCCGTCGAACGAGCGCCTTCTGAGTGCGCGCGTCCGGGAGCATGAGACCAATCCATGCTCCGCTCCCTTTCACACCTTCTTCAGAATATGTCCCAGCTTCGCCTTCTTTGTCCGAAGATATTTTTCATTCGCTGCTCGCGGGGTAATTTCGATCGGCACGCGTTCCATTACTTTCAGTCCATATCCTTCGATTCCGACGATCTTGCGCGGGTTGTTCGTAATCAGCCGAATTTGATGCAGCCCAAGATTCACGAGAATCTGCGCGCCGACTCCATAGTCCCTCAGGTCGGCTTTGAATCCGAGCTTGAGATTCGCCTCGACCGTATCGCTGCCCTTGTCCTGAAGCCCATAGGCTCTAATCTTGTTCAGCAGACCGATACCCCTGCCCTCTTGATTGAGGTAGAGCAGCACGCCCCGGCCCTCCTTCTGAATGATCTCCATGGCTCGCAGGAGCTGATCACGGCACTCACATCGCAGCGAGCAGAGCGCATCCCCCGTCAGACAGCCGGAGTGGACTCGCACGAGAGTGGGACCGGCGGCGTCCACTCGGCCCTTGACAAGTGCAATATGTGTCGCTCCATCGATCTCGTTTTCGAACGCAACGGCTTCGAAATCACCAAATGCCGTCGGCATGCTGGCGCTTGCCGCCCGCTTCACGAACGTTTCGCGCTGCATGCGGTATTCGATCAGCGCCTTGATGGTCACGATCTTCAACTTGTGTGCTTTGGCAAACTTGGACAATTCCGGTACTCTCGCCATCGTGCCATCTTGGTTCATGATCTCGCAGATCACTCCTGCCGGATAGAGCCCAGCCAACCTGGCCAGATCCACCGAGCCTTCCGTCTGACCGGCGCGGCGCAGCACGCCGCCTTTCTGCGCTTTCAACGGGAAAATATGTCCGGGCCTGGCGAGATCCGCGGGTGAACTTTTGGGATCGATGGCGACATGAATCGTTGTTGCCCGATCGGCTGCGGAAATACCCGTCGTGATTCCCCTCCGGGCATCGACGGACACTGTAAAGGCCGTCCCGAAGGCGGCCGTATTCTCCGCGGCCTGTGGCGGGAGTTGTAACTGTTCGACCCGATCCGGCGTCAGCGCAAGACAAATCAACCCTCGCGCATGCATCGCCATAAAATTCACCGCAACCGGTGTGACCTTTTCCGCGGCCATCACAAGGTCGCCTTCGTTTTCCCGATCTTCATCGTCCACGAGGATGACGAACTTCCCGCGCTTGATGTCCTTGATCGCATCTTCGATGGAGTTAAATGGCTGCATGACTACTCGGAAGTCCTGAGTCCTGAGTTCCACGACGCGATGAATAATGAGGCGCACGGTGCGATGAAGAAAGAGCACCACGTCTGTGCGCGCCGGCGAGGCGGTGAGCCCGGCAGTGTCTTAAGTTTGTGGACGCCCGCGAGGTTCACGACGCGCTGAATAAAGCGCGTCACGCTTGTGAACGCCGGCGAGACGGTGAGCCGGCCGTGGTAAGCGCCCAGTGTCATAGTAACCTGCGTTCTAGTTTCGCCAGATGGGCTCTCCCGAGCCGATGCCGTCGGATGAATTACTCAGCACTCATCGTTGCGGCATCACATAACCGGTTTTTTCAATCTTCTGTCAACCACAAAAACCGTCGGGGCCCCGATCCGAACAGAGCACAGCCGTCCCTTGCTGCAGGGCAACCCTGACTGTGATCGCCGCAAGAACGGCTGCGCCTGAAAACAGCCAGAGGCCGGTTTGGAATGTTCCGGTAAGATCCTTCAAAACTCCCAGACAGAACGGGAGAAGAAAACCGCCGAATCCGCCGGCTGCTCCGACCAAGCCGGAAGCCATGCCCATTTGCTTGGGAAATTTGGCGGACACGACCTGAAAGACCGCTCCGTTGCCGCACCCCATCGCGCCGATCCCCGCCACCGTAAAAGCCGTCGCATGCTCGAGGGGCGGCAAGATTCCCACCACTCCCATACACAATGCGATTCCGATAAACACCGCGCGGAGCACGGCAAGCCCGCCGAAACGGTCGGCCAGATATCCTCCGACAGGCCGGAGGAGACTCCCGATCAGTCCGGAAACAGCCGTAATCGTGCCGGCAGTGATCAAATTGACATTGTACTGATCGTGAAGAAATATCGGGAGGAAGCTGCAGAATCCCACAAAGCCGCCGAATGTCACCGCATAGAGAAAGCTAACCCAGTACATTGAGGTCTGAGTGACTGATGCAACCGTGGTATCCCACCAAGACTGTTTTTGTTCCTGACGTGACACACCACGATCCGGTTGTACCAGCGCAATGAACAGCAGCAGCGTCATGGTCAGAGGAATGAGGACGAGCCCGAACACGCCATGCCAACCGACCATTTCTCCCAGCCTGGGGGCAAACAGCATTGCCAGGACCGCTCCGCTGTTGCCGGCAGCTGCAATTCCCATTGCCACTCCTTGATGCATCGGGGGATACGCATAGCTTGCGATCGGCAGCGCGACCGCGAAACTGGCTCCGGCTACCCCCAGCAATAACCCAGCCGCCAGGATTTGCCTGTAACTGGTCGCCCATTGCCATCCCCATATCACCGCGATCAGTTCGCACAACAGGAGCACCGTGCCTGTATTCTTGGTGCCATATTGGTCGCTGCACAACCCCACCACAATCCGTAGGAGTGCACCGCCCAAAAGCGGAACGGCCACCAGAAAGCCTTTCTGAGTGGCCGTTAATCCGAAGTCATCAGAAATCGACACTGCCAGCGCACCAATCAGGAGCCATATCATGAAACTGACTTCGAAGTGGAGCCACGCTCCGAGAAGAGATGGCCAATGGCCGCTCCGTACCGCTTTCACGAGCGATATCATGCGTTCCGATCCGGGTTTTTGCCCGCACACATGTCATTAACACGCGGAGTATCATGATCACTATACGAGTCGCTGTTTCATCGGCGCAAGTGAACGACCGTTTGTGCTCTTGTACAGCGCTTCGCATCTGTTATATTCCTACGCATGAGCAAGACCAACCGTCCAATGGCCAAACGTAAATCCAATTCTGCCAACGTGTCCGAACAGGAGCCGGCTCACGGAACGGTCGAACCGGAAGTAATCAATCCGACCGAAGAGGAGCTCACCCTTGACGGGGCCGTGCCGGCTCTGCCGACATCCGCAGCCTCCCACGATAGCGAGGCCCCAGTGTCGACCTCGCTCGTTCCGGTCACCGCCCTACAGCAATACCTCATGGAGGTGCGCAGATATCCCTATCTTTCCAAGGAAGAGGAACTGCTGCTGTTCAAGGAATATCAGGTCCACGGTAATCGTGACGCCGCCATGAAAGTGATCCTGGCGAATCTCCGCGTGTCGGTCGTCATCGCGGCGGAGTATCTGCACACGGGCGCCGACCATATGGATCTCATTCAAGAAGGCAACATTGGCCTCCTCCAGGCGATCAAGAAGTTCGATCCAACGAAGAATGTGCGATTCTACGCGTATGCCGCGTGGTGGGCACGGGCCTATATTCTCCGATATCTCCTCAACACGTACCGTCTGGTCAAAGTCGGGACGACCCAGGACCAGCGAAAACTTTTTTATAATCTCAAAAAGGAAAAGGCCAAACTTGAGCGCGAGGGGTTTGTCCCGGATACAAAGCTCCTGGCCGACCGATTAAACGTGCGGGAGCGCGATGTCGTCGAAATGGATCAGCGCTTGGGGAATTGGGAACTATCCCTGGATCAACCGATCGGCGAAGAGCATGACGGGACGTTGATGGATATTCTGCCGGCTCAAGAGACTCCGGCCGACGAGCAGCTGGCCGACACGCAACTCAAGACGTTGTTCCGACAAAAACTGGCGGAGTTCATCAAAACCCTTGATGAGCGCGAGGAAGATATTCTGCGAAACCGCATTCTGTCCGAGACACCGCTCACGCTGGAGGATATGGGCGCGAAATACGGGATCACCAAAGAACGGACCCGGCAGGTGGAAGCACGGATCATCAACCGCTTGCGGGACTATATCAAGAAGGACGTCAAAGACTTTGACCGCTTGCGCACGTAGCCCGCATTATTCATGAAGGCTTCTACAACACCCGTTCGATCTGTCATCGTCACGATCCTGACGACCATCCATTTCTTCATCTGTTCCATCACTGCTTATGGTGCCTCCCCGATTGAGACAGAAAATGCCCGCCCCGGCGATCGGACATGGGTCCTGACCGATCCGGCGGATCATGAAATCGAAGGCTATGCCTCCGCGACGAGCATTAACCGGGGCGAGGCGATTCGATTCTTCGTCAATACGGTTGACCCGTCTTTCTCCATCGACATCTACCGAATGGGATGGTACGGCGGTGCGGGCGCCCGCCTAGTCAAAGGAGGCATTCGTCGGGACGGAATCAGGCAACAGATCCCAACTCCCGATCCCGAAACCGGCTTGATTGAATGTGACTGGGACCCTTCCTACGACCTGACGACCGATGCAACCGACGATCCTAGCGAGTGGCTCAGCGGCGTGTACCTCGCCAAGCTCACCGGTAGCGAGCACGGCAAACAGAGCTACATCATCTTTATCGTTCGGGAAGATGCTCGTCCCTCGGACTACTTGTTTCAATCAAGTGTCACGACCTATCAGGCGTACAACAATTGGGGAGGTAAGTCGACGTACCCCTCCGGCAGTATTGATCAGCAATGGGCCCATAAGGTTTCGTTTAACCGACCCTATGCCAGAAGTGCCCATCCGCAGGCTGCATCCGGCGCGGGCTCAGGTGATTTCTTGACGGCAACCTCCATCCATCCCTCGTCACCCATTGCTCCCGCCGGTTGGGAATACAACATGGTGCGCTGGCTCGAGCGGAACGGGTACGATGTAACCTACAGTACCAACATCGATACCCATAGCAACGCAACACTAATGGAAGACCATAAAGCATGGTTATCCGTCGGCCACGACGAGTACTGGTCACGAGAGATGCGCACTCATGTCGAGGACGCCCGAGAGCACGGCGTAGGACTGGGGTTTTTTTCGTCCAATACCTGCTATTGGCAGATCCGCCTCGAGCCAAGTTCCCTGACCGGCCAACCTCATCGAACGATGGTCGCCTACAAAGAAACGGCGCGTGAAAAAGACCCGTTTGCCACCGATGGGGATCCCGCCAATGATCGCTTGGTCACGACCCAATGGCGCGAGCCTCCGGTGAACAATCCCGAAGAAGTCCTGATCGGCGTGATGTACGAATCAGTACCGGTAGACGGTGACGTCGTCGTCTCTCAACCGTCACATCAGATCTTTTCCGACGTCAACCTGCCGGAAAACGGCCGGTTGCCGGGCCTGCTCGGCTATGAAGCTGATCGCAGTTTTAGGCCGGCCTCATCTGATCTTGTCGTTCTCGCACATTCGCCCTACGACTTGAACGGACGAACCAATTACGCCGATATGAGCCTGTACACATCACCGAGCGGTTCAATGGTCTTTGCCACCGGGTCGATGCAGTGGGCCTGGGGGCTCGACGATTATAACGCTCCAGCCATTCGCACTTCGCGCCTCAGTGACGCCGCTCAACAGATCACCAAAAACGTGCTTGCCCTGCTTGTCCAATCCGGACGCTCCAGGACTTTTCCGGTACGACAGGGAATACCATTGGATGTTCCCGCCAACCGGCCCTAGCCCGCTTCCGTCCTACCCTTGCCACGACTCCCCTACGTCCCTGCCGCCGAACTTTTGACGGGATTCTTTCATGAGAATCGATGGTCTGTCGTCTCATTTCCTGGAAAAATATGGTTATTCCTACGCCTGATTATCTTCTGCGCGTCTCTTGCTAAATGTCCTTCCATCAAAGTAAAATCAGCGGCTTACTGAACCGAAAGCGGTCGTCAAAATAATTTCTTCCGCCTGCCCTTGACTTGTCCTTGAGCCGCGCTATCTTCATCGCGTAACTCTTGCTCATTCAGGTTGGTGAGTGCCGACGCCCGATTCGTGTTAACCACTTATTAACAACCACCCAATCTTGTTGCTCGCTACGAGAAGGAGGATCGTGTATGGCTACTGAGACGAAGGAAAAGAAGTCCACGGCTGCAAAGAATTTTCAGCCGCTCGGCGATCGGGTTTTCGTGACCTATACCGAGGAAATGGAACGGACGTCCGGCGGAATTTATGTCCCGGATTCCGCGAAAGAAAAACCCCAGCGTGGTAATGTCCAGGCCGTCGGCAAGAAGGTCGAGAACGTCAAAGTCGGCGATCAGGTCCTCTTCGATAAGTACTCCGGCAGCAAGCTTCGGATCGACGATGAAGAATGCCTCATCCTCAAGGAAGAGGACATTCTCGGAATTTTCACCAACTAATGATCACACCACGATCGACGAACCATTGACGTAAAGGGAGGCGTATTTATGGCAAAGCAACTGTTGTATAGCGAAGCGGCGCGAGCCGCCATCCTGAAAGGCGTGAACCAGCTCGCCGATGCGGTCAAAGCCACGCTCGGACCCAAGGGGCGGAACGCCATTCTCGACAAGAAGTTTGGCGCACCCACCATTACGAAAGACGGTGTCACGGTTGCCAAGGAAATCGAGTTGAAGAACCCCTACGAGAACATGGGTGCCCAGCTCGTCCGCGAAGTCGCGAGCAAGACCAGCGATACGGCGGGCGATGGAACGACCACCGCGACGGTACTGGCACAGGCCATCTATCGTGAAGGCGTGAGAAACATCACCGCCGGCGCCAACCCGATGGAAATCAAGCGCGGAATCGATAAGGCCGTCGAGGCCGTCGTCGCCGAGCTGAAGAAGCTCAGCAAGCCCTGTCAGGCAAAAACCGAAATCTCACAAGTCGGGACGATTTCGGCCAACAACGACAAGACCATAGGCGATCTGATCGCTGAAGCGATGGAAAAGGTCGGCAAAGACGGTGTCATCACCGTCGAAGAAGCCAAGTCCATGACGACCTCACTCGACGTCGTCGAGGGCATGCAGTTCGATCGCGGGTAT
>Ga0075430_100003347_pt1 | contig 13425 bp, 14 predicted proteins | sample RhiMetdeltSRZDD4_FD_75294 | JGI IMG/M metagenome (GOLD analysis project Ga0075430, IMG submission 75294) | Populus rhizosphere microbial communities from Tennessee, USA - Rhizosphere MetaG P. deltoides SRZDD4 | ecosystem: Host-associated > Plants > Roots > Rhizosphere > Soil | place: USA... | reverse complement strand
CAGCGTGTGCTCGCATGGGGCGAGATGGCCCGGCAGGTCGCGCACGAGATCAAGAACCCGCTCACGCCGATACGCCTTGGCGTGCAGCATCTGCGACGCGCGCGCGGTGACGCGCGAGCCGATTTCGACGAGATCCTCGACCGCAACGTGACGCGCATTCTCGCCGAGATCGACCGGCTCGATGAGATCGCGCGCAGCTTCAGCCGATATGGAACTGCTCCCGCCGAACGTCCGCCCGCGCAGGCGACGGACGTCGCGGCAGTGGTGCGCGACGTCGTGGAGCTCGAGCGGCTCGGCCGCGACGAGATCGAATGGCGCGCGACCGGAGCCACCTCGCCCGTGCTCGCCCTCGCGAGCGAGGACGAGCTCCGAGAGGTCCTCATCAATCTCCTCGAAAATGCCCGGCTGGCCAACGCGCGCCACGTCGAGATGCGGGTGTCGCCGGACGGGGGCCGGGTGCTCGTGGAGGTGGAGGACGATGGGCACGGAATCGCGCCCGAGGTCCTGCCGCGGATCTTCGAGCCGCACTTTTCGACGCGCACCAGCGGGAGCGGGCTGGGGCTCGCGATCAGCCGTCAGCTGCTGGAGAATTGGGGCGGCACCATCGAGATCGAGAGCCGCGAGGACCGCGGGGCGATCGTGCGCATCTGGCTTCGCCGGGCTGAATGAAACGCGCGGGCCCTGAGCCGCGTACGGAGAGCAGAGCTTCCAGAGGAGTTGCCGTGTTCGAGCTACTTGCTACCATCGGCGTGGCCGTCGTGTCCGCCCTCGCGTTCGCCCAGTCCCGTCTATACGTGCGCCGTCGCCTGCAATTCGTCGATGCCGTTCAGTCGCCGGCCGCCCCGTTCGTGGCCGGTGGCCTGGCGCTCGCGCTCGCGACGCCGATCGTGTGGATCGTGCCGTTCATCGGGTTTCCCTCCGCGCTGCTCTTCGGGGCCGCCGTCGGCTTCGGCGTCGCGCGCGGTGCACGGGATGTGAGAAAGCGACTGCCGCACGGCTGAGCACGGCTGTCAGAAAGCGGAATGCGGAATCCGGAGATGAGTATCCGGATTCCGCATTCCGTTTCTGCAATGGTCCAACGCGATCTAGTATCTTTGCGACATGGATCCGATCGAAGTCCTGGCCGTCGCGTTTGGCATTGCGGCCGTCTATCTCAGCGCGCGACAGAACGTGTGGAACTGGCCCCTCGGCATCATCAACGTCGGGCTCTACATCATCGTCTTTCACGGCGCGAAGCTCTATGCCGACATGGGGCTCCAGGTCGTGTACGTTGTTCTCGCGTTCTACGGGTGGTGGCATTGGCTCCACGGTGGCGCGAATCGCGGTGCATTGCGCGTCTCACGCGTCTCGGTGCGCGAAGGTGCTCTTCTCGCGGTGCTCTTCCTCGTGTTTACCACCGCCCTCTCCACGCTTCTCTCGCGCTTCACCGATGCCTCGCTGCCCCTGGCGGACTCCGCGCTCACGGCGGCCAGCCTCGTGGCGCAGTACATGATGACACGCAAGTACGTGGAGTGCTGGATCGTGTGGATCGTGGCCGACGTCGCGTACGTGGCGATGTTCCTCTACAAGTCGCTCTGGCTTACCGCGGGGCTGTACCTCGTCTTCTGTGTGCTCGCCGTCATCGGCTGGCGCCACTGGCGAGCGTCGCTTCGCGCGAGCCCGGCATCGGAGGCGGCGTTCGCGTGAAATCGGGGGCGTTGAAGCGGATCACCGTGACCGGCTCGGAATCGACAGGCAAGACCTGGCTCGCCGCGCGGCTCGCGCATCACTTCGAGACTGTCTGGGTTCCCGAGTTCGCGCGGGAGTACGTGAAGCAGAAGGCCGCGCCCCTCGATGCGTCCGATGTCGAGCCGATCGCGCACGGGCAGATCAAGCTGGAGGACACGATCCTGTCGCGCGCGCATGACCTCGCCGTGCTCGACACCGACCTCGTGAGCACGGTCGTGTACGCCGAGCACTATTACGGCATGTGTCCCGCGTGGATCGAGCGAGCCGCGAGGGAGCGGCTTGCCCATCACTACCTGCTCTGCGACGTCGACGTCCCGTGGGTGCCGGATGTCGCGAGAGACCGGCCTGACGCTCGCGAGGAAATTCACGCCGCGTTCGCGCAGCGACTCGATCGCTACGGCGCCACGCGCACGCTCGTGCGCGGAACGTGGGAGCAGCGTGCGGCGACGGCCATCAGCGCGATCGAGTCGCTGCTTGCGTCCCCGGGTCGCCCCGCATAGCATCGCGATACGATCGTTGAAATGACGCGCCCCTCGAACGCGGGCGCGATAATGGCGACCTCAACCGACGATTCCAGTGTCGTACTTTTTCACATTGCTGTTGGCCATCGTCACCGTGCGTGGTGAGGTTCGCGACGCGGTGACCCGGGAGCCGGTCGTAGGCGTCGTGGTGGCGTCTCGCGCCGCACGCGGCGGAACCCTCACCGACGAGGCCGGCCGCTTCACCCTCGAGCTCGATGGGCCGGCGCGCATCCGGTTTGCGCGCGCGGGGTACCAGCCCGCCGAGCTCTATGTGTCGCGTGATACCATCGTGATCGTGGAGCTCGATCCGGCTGCCCCGTCACTCGAGCGCGTTACCGTCACTGCCCTTCGGGGTGACGCCGGCGCGCCGATTCCTCAGCGGACGATGGAGAGCGAGGAGATCGAGCGCCGTTACGTCGGACAGGACGTTCCCCTGTTGCTCACGGGCCAGCCGTCGGTGACGTCGTACGCCGACGCCGGCGCATTCTCCAACTACACGTATCTCCGGCTGCGCGGCATCGACCATACGCGCGTGAACATCACGCTCGATGGGATTCCGCTCAACGATCCCGAGGATCAGTTCGTCTACTTCTCCAATTTCCCCGACTTCGGGAACAGCCTCGAGTCCGTACAGATCCAGCGCGGGGTCGGCACCAGCTCATACGGGTCCGCCGCGTACGCGGGCGCGATCAACTTTCAGTCGGTAGCGCTCGCCAACAGCACGCGGAGCGGACAAGTGCAGGTGGGGCGGGGATCGTTCGGCACGACGCGCGGGAGCGGCGAGTGGACCTCCGGGCGGATGCGCGAGCGCTTCGCCAGCTACGTTCGCGCCTCCGCGCACCGCACCGAGGGCTACCGACACCACTCCGGCAACACCGGCCAATCCTACTTCGCCAACGGGGCCTACTTCGGCGGCCGCGACATCGTGAAGGTGACCCTGTTCGGCGGCCGATCGCGCAACGAGCTGGCGTATCTCGCGGTCCCGCTGGCCGACCTGGAGCGGGATCCGCGCACCAACCCGCTGGGTGACGATGAGCGCGATGACTTCCAGGCGCATTTCGCCAGTGCCTCCTGGACGCGGGCGGTCGGCGGCGAGGCCGCGCTTCAGGCCGTCGCGTACACCATTTGGCAGGGTGGCGACTACGACGTTCGCATTGCGCCGGACATGTACAATTTCCAGCTTGCCTCACGAGTAGCGGGCGCGCTCACCACCTGGAGTGCCCGGCGCGGTGCCTTCGATCTCGACGTGGGTGTGCACGCCAACACCTACTACCGCGACCATTCGCTCGCCATCAGGCCGAACCTCGATGCCCTGGTCTACCTGAACACCGGGCGCAAGCGCGAGCAGAGTGCCTTCACGAAGGCGGCGCTCGCGCTCGGGTCCCTCACGCTCTACGGCGACCTGCAGGTGCGCCGCGCCGAGTTCGAGTACGAGCCGGACGCCCAATCAGGCATCGAAGCCAGCCGCATCGACTGGACGTTCGTGAACCCGAAGGCGGGCATCACCTGGGAAGTATCCCGCGCCGCCACGTTCTATGCCTCGTACGGCTCGAACGGGCGCGAGCCAACGCGCAACGACATGTTCGCCGGCTTCGACAACGTCGACACCACCAATATCGAGTTCGTGGGACCGCTGTCGCGCGTTCGACCCGAACGCGTTTACGACGCCGAGGCGGGGGTACGGTGGCGGAGGCCCTCGCTGACGGCAGACGTGAACGTGTTCGACATGCGGTTTCATAACGAGATCACACCGGTCGGCGAGCTGAGCTACATCGGGCTCCCGCTTCGCAAGAACGTGCGAAGGTCGTATCGACGCGGCATCGAGGCGGACGTGAGCTGGGTTCCCGTGCCGACGATCACGGCCTCCGTCAACGCAACGCTGAGCCGCAACCGCATCGCCGAGTATACCGATGACGCGTCGGGCGTGACGTACCGCGATGTCGATCCGTTGCTCACGCCGGGGATGCTGGTCAACCAGACCCTCGACTGGCGGATGACGCGCGCGCTCTCCCTCTCGCTCGGGGGCCGCTACGTGGGACGCAGCTTCCTCGCGAATACCGGCGATCGGCGATTCATGACCCCGGCTGCGTATCTCGTCGACGCGCGCGCGGCATGGCGGAGCGGGCGTCACGGGCTGGCGGTTCACGTGATGAACGTCGGCAACGAGCGCTTTTTCGCCGCCGGATACACCGACGGCACGAGCCCGTACTACTTCGTGAGCTCGCCTCGCGCAGTTTTCGCGACGGCGACGATCGGGTTCTAGTGAACTGCGTCCGAGTCAGTGAGTGCCGCGGCATGTAACCGCAGAGGGCCGCAACAGGACGGAGTGCTGCTCGGGAGGAAAGCCTGTCCCCTCGTCCAATGGCCGCAGAGAAAACAACAAAGCGTTGCGGTTACATCGGCGCGTTGAGCCTGCACTCGGAAACTCCGACGCAGTTCACTCGTTGGCTGATTCCGTGCCACCCACAAGCTCGGAACGCATGGACAAACGAAAGCTCGAGTACGTGCTCGCCCTGCTCTTCACGGCGGATGGGCGCGAGGTCGTCCTCGTTCGCAAGACGCGTCCAGCGTGGCAGGCCGGACGCGTCAACGCGTTAGGCGGAAAGCTCGATGCCGGCGAGGGCCTCGTCGATGCGGCGCGGCGCGAGGTCCGCGAGGAGGCCGGTGTCGATGTGGAGGGGTGGGAGGAGTTCCTCGTGTGGCGCGATCCCGAGTACCGCCTCCGGGCCGTCCGCGCGTTCAATGATATCGCGCGGCAGGCGCGCACGGCCGAGGATCAGGAAGTGTTTCTCGCGAACGTGGGTGCGCTGCCGTTCAACGTCCTCGACAATCTGCGGTGGATGATACCACTCGCGCTCGACCGTGACGTGGCGATTCCGATCGAGGTGCGGAGCGCGAACCCGGCCGGGTCGGGGCTTACGGAGCGACCTGGTGCGGATCCCTCGTGATCGTCACGTCGTGCCCGAAGCGGCGACCCAGGGCCCGGAGGAAGCTCTCCTGCGTGCGATGATGCCCGAATACGAATCGCGCCATGAAGCGGAATAGCGGATTGGTCACGTAACCGCGCTCGGTGATCGTCACACTGGTCCGCTCCGCATCGGGCGCGAGCTCGTACGTCCAGGTCCCTCCGAAGGGAAGCGTCTCGTCAGCGATGCGAGCGCCGAGGCGCCGGGGCGGCTGCTCCTCCACTCGCTCGAAGGTAATGTCGCCATCGCTGGTCTGCTCGCGCCACCGCAGCGCGCCCTCCTTCGAAAGCACGGCGACCGCGCGAACATCCGGGCGCCACCGTGGATAGTCCTCGACGTCGACGAGGGCATTCCAGACGCTGTCGATCGATGCGTTGACGAGCGTTCTCGTGCTGGCCACGTGATCCCGGGGCAGTAGCAGGCCGATCAAGGTGACCGCCCCGACAATCACGACGATGACCGCGACCGACACCCAAATCCATTTCATGGATGGCTCCCGCGTGGAGGCGTTTACTGCGGCGCGCCGCCCAAACTATCGGCTGCCGGCGCGGAGCGCGAACGGTGGTGGCCGCGCGTCCGGGATGCGGTGCCCTCCGCCGTCGCGTCCTATCATCCCGCCGTGCTCGCCGCCGTCCGCTCTGCCGCCCTGATAGGAATCGAGGCCTACGCCGTCACCGTCGAGGTCGATGCGGCCCCGGGGCTGCCCCAATTCGCGATCGTCGGGCTACCGGCCGGAGCGGTGAAGGAAAGCCGCGAGCGAGTGGCCGCCGCGCTCGCGAACGCGGGCTTCACGCTGCCACCGCGACGCATCACGGTCAACCTTGCCCCCGCCGATGTCCGCAAGGAAGGCACGGGGTTCGACCTGCCCATCGCGTTAGGCATTCTCGTCGTCACGGGGCAGCTGCCGGGGGCGGCGCTCGAGGGCGTGCTCGCAATCGGAGAGCTCGGGCTCGACGGCACCCTGCGCGCCATCCGTGGGGCGCTCCCGGTCGCCATGCTCGTCAAGCGTGCGCGCCTCCGGGTGCTCGTGGTTCCCCCGGCGAACGTGTCCGAGGCCGAGCTCGTGGGCGGAGTCACGCTCGCCGCACCGACCACGCTTCCGGCACTCGTCGCTGAGCTCCGGGCGGGCCGCTTGAGCGAGCCACCATCGCCACCGCGCATCACGATCCCGGAGGAGTTGGATGACCTCAGCGACGTGGCGGGACAGGAGACCGCGAAGCGAGCGCTCGAGGTCGCCGCGGCCGGTGGGCACAACGCGTTGCTCACCGGGCCTCCAGGCGCGGGGAAAACCATGCTCGCCCGGCGGCTGCCAGGCATTCTCCCGGCGCTCAGCGAGCGCGAGGCATTGCAAGTGACGGCCGTCCACTCGGTCGCCGGCTTGTTCGCATCGGGCTGCGCGCTCGTCAGGCGGGGCCCGTTCCGCGCGCCCCATCACACGATCTCCGACGCGGGGTTGATCGGGGGCGGGAATCCGCCGCGGCCTGGCGAGGTCAGCCTTGCGCACCACGGCGTGCTGTTTCTCGACGAGGTGCTCGAGTTTCGCAGACACGTGCTCGAGGCTCTGCGCCAACCGCTCGAGGATGGGCGCGTCGTCATCGCGAGAGCGGCGCATTCGATCACCTTTCCGGCTCGGTTCCTTCTGGTGGGCGCCATGAATCCATGCCCGTGCGGCTACGCCGGTGACGCGCGCCGTGGATGCATCTGTGCCGCGGGCGACATCGCGAGGTATCGCGCTCGACTGTCCGGCCCGCTCATCGATCGGATCGACATTCGTGTCGAGGTGCGCGCCGTCGCGGTTGGAGCGCTTTCAGCGGGTCGATCCGCTGAATGCTCACGAGACGTGCGGCGGCGCGTCGATGCCGCGCGTCTGCGTCAACGCGAACGGTACTCATCGCTCGCCAACGTCGAATGCAACGCCCGCGCGCCCGGTCGCTGGCTCGACGCTCGCGGAGGGTTGGCGAACGACGGCCACCGTCTCCTTGTTCGTGCCGCCGAGCAGGGTGCGCTGACGGCACGCGGTTATCATCGCACGCTCCGCGTTGCTCGGACGATCGCTGATCTGGATGGGGAATCGACGATCCGTGCGCCACACGTCGCCGAGGCACTCCGCTTCCGCCTCGGCGGCTCGGAGCAGAACGAGCGCGGAGAGGCACCGCTGGCAATCGCATGAGGCCGGGAAAGGACGATACACCGCGACAGGCCGGTGTCCGAAAACGGCGAGCGATCGCCGACGCACCGCGATAACGTCCAACCCGTCGATAATGAGTTCGCAGAGCTGAACCCTTCGTCTGGAAACCATGCCCGCCCTCGCGCGCGGCTATCCGGAGCACAGAGATGACCGTCACCATGATCGATTCGACGCTCAGCACTCGCATCAGCAGCCCGATCGGCATGCTCGCGCTCACCAGCAACGGCCATGCGCTGACGCAGTTGCTTCTCGCCGACGGCGACACCCCCGAGCCGGCCGATGTGCCGGCGGATGCTGATCCGATATTCGGCGAGGCGCGTGCACAACTCGAGGCGTACTTCGATGCGCGCCTGACGCGGTTCGACCTGCCGCTCGACCCGCACGGAACGGAATTCCAGCGTCGGGTGTGGGACGCGCTTCGGGAGATTCCCTACGCGGAAACCATCAGCTACGCGGAGCTCGCGCGGCGCGTCGGCAACCCGAAAGCGATGCGCGCCGTCGGGGCGGCGAACGGACGTAATCCGTTGATGATCGTCGTTCCCTGCCACCGTGTGATCGGTGCTGACGGGTCGCTGACAGGCTTCGGCGCCGGCATCGAGCGGAAGCGCTGGCTCCTCGATCACGAAGCGGGCACCCGGCTGGGCTAGCCGGGGCTGGCGCACCTCCCAACCGCCAGTGGGCGCGGTTACGTTGAAGCATGACCGTACCCGCAGAGCTGACGGCGATTACGACGGCTGAGGAGAGGGAGAACGCGCTGTTCGCGTGGCTTCGCGCGCGCGCATCCGTGCTCCTCGGGTTCAGTGGCGGAGTCGATTCGGCGTACCTCGCGAGCGTGGCCGTGGAGGCGCTCGGCCGCGACCGAGTCCTGGGAGTGATCGGGCGATCGGCATCGTACCCTGAAGAGCAATGGCTCGCGGCACTCGACATCGCGGCGCGGATCGGTCTGCGGGTCGAAGAGGTCGATACCGACGAGATGCGCGATTCGCGGTACGTCGCCAATCCGTCGAACCGCTGCTACTTCTGCAAGAGCGAGCTGTGGGGCAAGCTCGCGCCGCTGGCGCGCGAGCGAGGACTCGCTGTCGTCGTCGATGGCACGAATGCCGACGACACCGGCGGGCATCGCCCGGGTATGCGTGCGGCGAACGAGCACGGCATCGCCTCCCCGCTCGCGGAGGTCGGCATGACCAAACGCGACGTACGCGAACGATCGCGCGCGCGGGGACTTCCAACGTGGTCGCGGCCCTCCGCGCCCTGCCTCGCGTCCCGCATTCAGTACGGTTTACACGTTACGTCGGAGCGTCTCGCGCAGGTGGAGAGCGCCGAGCGCGCGCTGCGCGAGCTCGGCATCACAGGGGATTTGCGTGTACGCCATCATGGCGACCTTGCGCGCATCGAGCTCTCGCGCGATATGCTCTCTCGCTGGCTCGCGCCGGCGGCGCTTCGCACGCTGACCGCGGCGGTTCGAGCGGCCGGGTTCGCGCGCGTGGCGGTGGATTTGCGCGGCTTCCGGTCGGGCTCGCTGAACCTATTCCAGGAGGTAAACGCCGCATGAACGTCGAAACCCTCGAGCGGGCGTTGGCGGAGATCGGCCTTCACGGAATCGTAGAGGTGCGGGGATCGCTGGCGGTTCTGAGAATGGAGGACGCCCCGGAGCTCGCGGATGAGGCGCGTCGCTCTCTCGCCGTCGAGGCTGCCGAGCGCAACGGGTTCACGCACCTTGCGCTCGAGATCGATGACGCCGACCGACGTGCGGCTGTTCATCGCGATTAATCTCCCCGAATCCGAGCGGCAAGCGATTCATCAGGCGACGGCGCCTCTGCGCGCAGCGGCGCGCGGCGTCACGTGGGTGGCTGCCGAGTGCATCCATCTCACGATGAAGTTCCTGGGGGAGCATCCGCCCGAGGCGGTGGCACCGGTCCGCGGCGCGCTCAGCGAGGTCGCGCGCCGGTTTCAGCCGATGCGGCTCGACGTTGGCGGCGTCGGGGCCTTCCCGCATCTGCGGTCACCGAGGATCTTCTGGATGGGCATCGCCGGTGACTCGAAGCTCGAGCTGCTGCACCACGACGTCGAGCTCGCCTGTGAAGCGCTTGGGCACGAGGTGGACGCTCGCGCCTTCCGACCGCACGTCACACTCGGGCGCGCCAAACGGGACATGACGGCGGAAGAAGCGCGCTCGGTCGCCGCGCTGGCTCGCGCGGTCCGTTATCGCGGCTCGGTCGACGCCGCTACGATCGACGTGATGCGGAGCGAGCTGTCGTCACAGGGACCCCGCTATACCGTCCTCGCCGCCGTTCCGCTCGGCGTCTCATAAATGGGGTGTATGCGAAAGCTCGGCTGCTTGGCGTTGCTCGCTCTGGCTCTGGTGGCCGCGGGCGTCTGGTACGTCTTCCTGCGTCCCGGTCGCACGACGGAGACGGTCTCGACGTCCCCGGTGTGGGAGCCCCTAACGACGGAAGGCGCCGAGCGGGCCCGGCGAGCAGTGCAGGCGCTCTCTCGTCCGCAGGGGGCGGTGTTCGCCAACCTTCGGGGCGCGGACCTGGCGTCATACGTCTTCGATGAGCTGTCGAAGCAGTTGCCACCCTCGGCGCAGAACCTCGAGGCGGCGGTGATCGGTGACCGCCTGCACGTGCGCGCACTCGTCGACCTCAACGACTTTGGCGGCGCGGGAGCGCTCGGGCCGCTGGCGGCGATGCTCGGCGACCGCGAGCCGGTGGAGTTCGGCGGAACGCTCGAGCTGGTTCGACCCGGCCTCGCGCAATATCGAGTGAAGATGCTCCGCCTCCGTGAGCTCTCGGTGCCGGCGCGCATGATTCCGCGACTCACGCAGCGGGTCGCGCGCGGCGCGCGCCCGCCGGGACTGGCCGACGACGGTCTCCCCCTCGAGGTGCCGACGTACATCGCCGACGTGCGCATCGGCGAAGGGCGCGTCACGCTCTACAAGTCCACAGCGCGATGACCCGGCGCATCCTCGTCGTCGATGACGAAAAGGGAATCCGCCAGGCGTTAGGCCAGCTGCTCGAGTACGAGGGATACGAGGTCAGGACGGCGGGCAATGCGGTGGACGCCATCACCGAGTACGATCGCTTCCGCCCGCAGCTGGTCTTCATGGACGTGAAGATGGCGGGCATCGACGGGCTCGAGGCGCTGAAGCGCCTGAAGCAGAGTGATCCACACGCCATCGTCGTGATGATCAGCGGCCACGGAACCATTCAAACCGCGGTCGAGGCCACGCAGCTCGGCGCATACGACTTTCTCGAAAAGCCGCTCGATACGGATCGCATTCTCGTCACCCTGCGAAACGCGCTCGAGCACCTGTCGCTGTCGGAAGAGAACACGCGACTCAAGCAGACCATCGAGTCGCGATACGAGATCGTCGGCCGCTCCTACGCGATCAAGGCGTTGCTCGACAAGATCGAGAAGGTCGCGCCCTCACCGGCACGCGTGCTCATCACCGGAGAGAACGGAACGGGGAAGGAGCTCGTCGCGCGCGCGGTGCACCGCCTGTCTCCGCGCGCGCAGGGACCGTTCATCGAGGTGAACTGCGCGGCGATTCCCGGCGAGCTCATCGAGAGCGAGCTGTTTGGCCACATGAAGGGCTCGTTCACGGGAGCGGTGCAGGATCGCGCGGGAAAGTTCGAGCTCGCGAGTGGGGGCACCCTCTTTCTCGACGAGATCGGCGACATGAGCCTGGCCGCGCAGGCGAAGGTGCTGCGCGTGCTGGAGGACGGCGTCGTGACGCGCATCGGGGGAAGCAAGCCGATCTCCGTCGACGTGAGGGTGATCGCCGCGACGAACAAGGACCTCGAGCACGAGATCGCCGAGGGGAAGTTCCGGGAGGACCTGTACTACCGGTTGAACGTGGTCCCGGTGAACGTTCCGCCGCTTCGCGATCGGCGCGAGGACATTCCGCAGCTCGTCGCACACTTCACCGAGCGCCTGACCAGGCACGAAGGCATGCCGCCCCGCGCCTTCGCCGACGACGCGGTCAAGCGGCTCTCCGAATACGACTGGCCCGGCAACGTGCGTGAGCTGCGCAACACCGTCGAGCGCCTGCTCATCCTCTCATCCGGGCCGCGCATCTCCGCGGCGGACGTCGAGCGACTCGTCGGCAAGCGCGCGACCGAGCAGACGAGCCTCGGGTCACTGGTGGAGTGTCGCACCTTCGAGGAATTCAAGGATGCCGCCGAGCGCGCGTTTTTGCTCGCGAAGCTGCGCGAGTCGAACTGGAACGTGTCCGAGACCGCACGGATCCTGGACATGCCGCGGTCGAATCTCTACAAGAAGATCGAACGTTATGGATTAGCGAGAGAGGATGCGTGACTGATGCCTTACCACGCGCGGCAGCCTGCGCGCCGAGGTGACGATGGTGGATCGAGATTGGGAGAAGGAGCTCGCGAAGATCGACAAGCAGCTCGAGTCGGTGTCCGACGAGCAGATCTTCCCGAAGACCCCAACGAAAACGACGGCCCCGCCGCAGCAGGTCGTCGAGAAGCAGGGGCGGACGTCCACCCTCGGAGTGCTCACGCGGCTGACTCTCGCGGTGGCGCTCGGCATCGGGATTATCTTCTGGCCATACGAGGCGCGTTGCGGATTCGGGCTCCTCGGGTATCTCGGCGCCGTGGCGGTGGTGACGGGAGCGGGTCTGTGGAGCGCGGTCTGGGCCTGGCGGCATCGCGCGGGCAAGGCGCACGTGCTGTCGCTGCTCATCCTGTTGTGGGGCGGCCTTCTCGCCGCTCAGGAGATTCTCCCGCGTATTGGGTACGCCAAGCCGACGCTGGAGCATCCGGCGGCGTGGGAGTGCCAATAACGGAAATCGGAATGCGGAATGCGGAGGATTATGATGAACTGGCGGCAGGCGCTAAATGGTCGCGCCGCGAGCAGCTCCTCATGACGCTCCGCATTCCGCATTCCGCCTTCGACTCGAATCCTTCTTCTCCATGAAGGTCTTCCGCAACTTCATCGCCGGCGCCTGGGTCGAGCCATCGGGTGGCGCGTACTTCGACAACATCAATCCGGCCGATACGAGCGATCTCATCGGCCGGTTCCCACTATCCAGGCGCGCTGACGTCGACAAGGCCGTTGCCTCGGCACGCCGCGGTTTCGAGCGGTGGCGGCGAACGCCGGCACCGGCGCGCGGCGATGTGATTCGTCGCGCCGGAGATCTTCTCGCCAAGCGGAAGGAGGAGATCGCCGACATCATGACGCGCGAGATGGGAAAGCCTTTGACCGAAACGCGCGGCGACGTCCAGGAGGGAATCGACACCGCCTATTACGCAGCCAGCGAAGGCCGCCGCCTCTTCGGCCACACGGTACCGAGCGAGCTGCGCGACAAGTGGGCGATGAGCTTCAGGCGTCCCATCGGTGTCGCCGGCGTCATCACGCCGTTCAACTTTCCGCTCGCGATTCCCACGTGGAAGATGTTCCCGGCGCTCCTCTGCGGAAACTCGATCGTGTTCAAGCCGGCCGAGGACGTGCCACACACCGCGACCGTGTTCGTCGAGGTGCTGCTCGAGGCGGGGCTGCCGCCCGACGTCATCCAGCTCGTGCATGGATCGGGGGAGGAGGTCGGCGCACCGATCGTGGAGCACCCCGATGTCGCACTGGTGTCGTTCACGGGATCGACGGAGACCGGGCGCATCGTCGGCGAAACGTGCGGCCGGCTGCACAAGCGCCTCTCGCTCGAGATGGGCGGGAAGAACGCGATGATCGTGCTCGATGATGCGGATCCCGCGCTGGCTCTCGAGGGCGTGCTGTGGGGCGCATTCGGCACCACGGGGCAGCGGTGCACCGCGACGAGTCGCCTCATTCTTCAGTCGGGCATCCACGACGACTTCCTGAGCCGGCTCGTGAAGCGCGTTCGCGCTCTCAAGCTTGGCGACGGCCGACGCGACGGAACCGAGGTCGGACCGCTGATCAACGAGGCGGCGGTGAAGAAGGTCGAGCGCTACGTGGACGTCGGGGTGGCCGAGGGGGCGGACCTGCTCACGGGCGGCCGCCGAGCGAATGGCAAGGACCTTGGGAA
>Ga0075430_100003343_pt1 | contig 13430 bp, 10 predicted proteins | sample RhiMetdeltSRZDD4_FD_75294 | JGI IMG/M metagenome (GOLD analysis project Ga0075430, IMG submission 75294) | Populus rhizosphere microbial communities from Tennessee, USA - Rhizosphere MetaG P. deltoides SRZDD4 | ecosystem: Host-associated > Plants > Roots > Rhizosphere > Soil | place: USA... | reverse complement strand
ACTGGCACAAGCTCGCGATCGTCGAGTGTTGACTCCCGGAACATCGGGGCAAAGCCCGCCGCGAGCAGCAAGGCATTCCGTTCCCGCAATGGCACGTCCAGCGTATCCGCCAACAGGAGCACCATGTCGCGGCTCGGTTTCGCTCGGCCAGTCTCGAGAAAGCAAACATGACGCGGCGAGACCTGTGCCTCGTGTGCGAGGGCCAATTGGCTCAAGTTCCTGGCTCGACGCCAGTACTGCAGCAGCGCCCCGACCGCGGCGCGTCCCTCACCGGGTGCGTATACGTGTTCCATGGACGGCGGCGTCTAGTGTCCGAAGGGCCTCGGCTGCGGGCTCCGGTGCAAACTCTGGCGTGTGAACGGCGTACGTCGTGTCGATCATTTCTGCACCACGCTGTCACGAAAGGAGCGCCAAATCGCCAGGAACTCGGCCTGGACATCCGCTGGGTATCTCTTCTCGCTCATGCCGTCCGAGATGATCTTCATGAAGGTCGACCAGTTGGCTTCCGTGATGCCCAACCCATCGTGGACCGGCGTCATCGGGCGACCGATATACGCGCAGGGACCGCCAGTCTTCTGACAGATCAGCTCGACGACCAGTTGGAACTGCTTCTGCTGGCTGTCCTTCCCGTGTCCGCCGAACATGCGGGAAAGCTCCGGATGTAGCGCCACGCGAGGAAACACGAGTGCAATGTAGGAGGCAACGCCATCGTACCCGCCGAGACGGTGGTAGAGCGTCGGGCGCGGCTCCGCGGTCTGGGCGAGCGCTGACACGATCAGCGTGCCACACAGAATTGCGCCCAGGATGGCCACTCGGCAGCCGCGAGCGCGCATGTGTCTTCTGAAAAAAGTCATGTGAGGCTCCTTGAGTCGCCCAGTTAATTGGGCCGAGCCTCAGTATTGAAGGTAGTCGTGCGCCGCTCAATTCCCTACGAGGTAAGCGAAGGAGCTCATGTCGACGTGGGCGTTATCCGGGGTAGTCGCTCGCCGAGGCGACGAGCAGCACCTCCATGCCTTCGTCGGTCCAGATCTCGCCGTGATCGCTCTCGGCATCCGCGTGGTGGAAGTCGCCCGCCCGCAGGACCCGGCCTTCGACGATCAGCGAGCCGCTGATCACGTAGCACTCCTCCGGCCCGGAGTGCCGATGGGCGGGATACCGGGCGCCCGGCTCGCCCTTGAGCAGCATCGTGACCCGATCCCGCGCCCGGTCGATCGCGAGGACCTTCATCCGCACGCCGGGCACGGTGGTCTCGACCCATTCCCCGTCGGTGGAGGTGATGGTGTGGTTGAACGGCGCGGCAACCCTGGCGAGCAATGCGTCCCGCACCTCTGGAGACGGCTCCTCGCCGCTCGCGCTCGCCGCGATCTCCACGCTCGTGTCGTATAGGTGAGCGACCTCCGCGCGCACGCTGGGAGGCAGGGCGGTTAGGCGAGCCTCCAGATCCCAGCGTTCGTCCGGGTCGAGCGCGCCGATCGCGTCGGCAAGGACCAGAGCCTGGATGTCGTCCGGGATCATACGGCGTGCTCCAGCTTTCCTCGCATGGCGATCACGCCCGCGCGGATGCGCGTCTTCACGGTCCCCAGCGGCAGTCCGAAGCGTTGCGCGAGCTCGCTGTGAGTATATCCCTCGAAAAAGGCCGCTTCGATAAGCTGCCGCTGTTCCGCCGGGAGGCCGGCCAGCGCGCCGGCCAGCGTCCAGCGCCTCTCAGCATCCAATACGGCGGCCTCCGGGGTCGGCCCGTCTATGGCGAGCGCCTCGACTGCGGCCACGTCGATCGCGGGCGTGTCCACGTGGGCGCGGACCCGCCGGGCCCGCAGGCGATCGATCGAGCAGTTGCGCGCCACGCGCACCATCCACGCCAGCGGCCCGCCCATCCGCGCGTCGTAAGTCTCGGCTCGCGTCCACACCCGGACGAACGCCTCCTGCAGGATATCCTCTGCGTCCGCGCGATCGCGGACGATGCGCAGGACGAGACCGAAGAGCAGCCGGCTGTGGCGATCGTACAACTCCGCCAGTGCGGCGGTATCGCGCGCGGCGATGCGCTGCAGGAGGCCGAGGTCAGTAGGATCGCTGGCGTGCATCAGGCGAGTGCCGACCAATTCTTAGACGCAAATTCCAATCGTGGCTCAACCGTAGGTGTCGGTGAATGCGGAATTCACGAAACGACTTCAGTACTCTGCGTGAATTCGCGCTCGCGGTGATGGACCAAGTCATTTGCGTGGCAGCTTCCGATCGAGGAAGTCGAGCATGAGCGCCGCGATCTCGTCGCCCTTGTCCTCCAGCGCGAAGTGGCCGGTGTCGAGCAGGTGCAGTTCCGCGTCGGGCAGATCGCGCAGGTACGAACGCGCGCCGTCGGCCGGAAAAATCACGTCATTCGTTCCCCAGACGATGAGGGTCGGCGGCTTGCGAGAGCGGAAGAATGCCTGGAACTGCGGATATAGAGCGACGTTGCTGCCGTAGTCCTTGAACAGGTCGAGCATGATCTCGTCGATGCCTGGCCGGTCGAGCAGCGCCTGATCGTGCAGCCAGGCGTCCGGTGCGACCCGCGACGGATCGGGCACCCCGTCGAGGTACTGGGATTTCGTCGCAGCCAGGGTCAGCCCCGCACGCAGGGCTGCGCGATGCGCGTCGGAACCATCGGCCCAATAGGCCTTGATCGGATTCCAGAATTGCTTGAGTCCCTCCTCATACGCGTTGCCGTTTTGTACGACGAGTGCCGTGATGCGTTCGGGATGCCTGAGCGCTAGACGGTAACCGACCGGTGCGCCGTAGTCCTGCACATACAGCGCGTAGCGCTCAACAGCGAGCTGATTCAGCAGGCCGTCCATCAGCTCGGCGAAGCGCGCGAAGCTGTACTTGAACTCGTGACGGTCCGGCGTGCCGCTATGACCAAAGGCCGGATAGTCGGGCGCGATCACGCGGTAGCGATGCGCGAGCGCCGGAATCAGGTTGCGGAACATGTGCGACGAGGTGGGAAAGCCGTGCAGCAACAGGACTGCCGGCGCATCCGCCATGCCCGCCTCGCGATAGAAGACGTCTATGCCGTCGACCTTGGCCGTGCGAAAGCGGGTAACGGCCGACTCCGCGCGCACTGCCCGCGCCTGCGCCTCCGCGAGGGCTGCCGGCGGAATGGCCGCCGACAGCGCGCCGACCATCACAAGCATCGATATCGCCGGGTAACGAATTCTGAATCGCATTGGCTCTTCTGTGGCAGGGTCGAAGGAATCCGGTCATATAACCTCGATAACCAAGTATTTATTCCGCCCTTGTTCCTCGGAAGCCATCCGGCGGACTTCCTTATCACTCGCGCCTCCGCAAGGCGCGCCTATCGAGATGATCGACGACGGGACGTCGTACGCGGCGTGGCTCGAAGGAGTGCAGCTGCTGCACGCCACGACCGCACAGAAGCTCAGGCGTCGCTTCGGCCGAGCGGCGCTGATTCTGTTCTCTCAGCGCTGACCTCATCTGCGCGCTGTCCGCTCGTACTGAATACGAGGTCGGCAGGCTGGGGGCTTCACGCGCGGAGCCAATTCGAAACGATCGGTCGGACGTTGCTATGGATCGCGGACGGTTCGAGCTGTCTGCCGATGCTGCGACCCACCGGGCGAGCACCGAGCGAGTCGCGGCAAACAGCAGTAATTGAAACCATGAGGGTTGCCATGTTGAAGCAGAGTAAAGGGTGGATCGCCCGCGCAGTGTTGATAGTCGTGACAACGTTGCCGGTCTGCGTTCTTGCACAAGACACGACGGTCCGAGACACCGAGTCGGACGACCGCCGACGCAAGTCGCGCAACAACGGCAGGGTCCTGCGCGACAGCGACGGCATTCCACACATCGCGGCCAGGACCGAACGCGAGGTGATATACCTGCAGGGCTTCACCCACGCGCAGGACCGCCTCTTCCAGATGGATGTCACGCGTCGGCAGGCCGAGGGCACGCTGGCCGAGCTGCTCGGCGCGGGGGCGTTAGCAAGCGATGTCCAACTGCGCACCTTCGGCCTGCGCCGCGCCGCCGAACATTCGCTCCCCATCCTGTCTCAGAACGTGCGCAACGCGCTCAGCGCCTACGCCGACGGCGTCAATGACTACGTGGCGCGCAATTCGTTGCCACCCGAATACGCGGCGCTCGAGATCACGACGTTTCGCCCGTGGGCACCGGTCGATTCACTGAGCGTCCTCAAGTTGATCGGCTTCGGCCTGTCCTTCGAGCTGACCGATCTGGATCGCACCACGCTCCTGGCGCAATACCAGGCCGCAGGCGCCGCACGAGGGTTCGACGGGGCGGCGCTGTTCTTCGAAGACGTCAGCCGCCTCGCGCCCTTCGACAATGCGGCCACACTGGCCAGGGACTATCTCGCGAACTTGGGCTCGCTGCCATTCGTGCAGGCGGCACTGAGGAATCCCGACGATGAACGTGGGAGCAACGAGTTCGTGATCTCGGGGCAACACTCTCGTACCGGCAGCCCTATCCTGGCCAACGATCCGCATCTGGAGCTCACCGCACCGGCGATCATCGCGTCTGTTCCGCGAACGCATCCCCGACTCGCAGTGCGTAGTGTCCGACAACTCGAGCGACGCATTCGCGCGCTCACGGCGTGGTTCCGTTACAGATGCTGCTCGCGGCGTTGTTTGGATGGCTCGAGCGAGAGCAACGCGATGTGATCGCGTTTCTTCGCGAAGAGAATCGCGCACTAAGAGCGCAATTGGGCGCTCGCCGACTGCAATTGAACGATGGGGAACGTCGGCGCCGGCCGTCCTCGGCCAGCGGCTCGGACGGGCCGTATTGCGCGAGGTGGCAACGCTCGTGACGCTCGGCATCATTCTTCGATCGCATCGCGAGCTGATTGCACGGAAATGGACCTACACCCGTCGGCGCCCAGGGCGACCGGTTGCGGGGGACCGATGCCGGCATTACTTGACGACTGGTGGATTGCGGCCTGAGGCGATCGTCGGCCGAAATCTCGTTTTTCAATGCAAGCTGCTTTCGGAGCAACAGTTCTCCGCCGCAGTTGCGTTCGCGGCCGCCTCCGCTGAGGAGGAAGAGGTTGTCCACACCTCCGGGTCCCTTCTCCCCATTTGCGGTAATTGACAACCTTCGGCGCGGCGGAAGAGACTCCGCATCCGAGAGCGTTGTGGTACGGAAAGCCCCGTCGATGCGGAGGTGCAGATGAAGACGCGCGAACCACGTCGTGTGCGTGTGTCGCAGTGGAAGAGGCATCTTGGTGCGCTCGTGCTGATAGCCGGAATTGCCGCGCCCTCAGCGGCGCAGCAGGAAGCGAGCATCGTCGGTGTGGTGACCGACGAGAGTGGCGCCGCCCTGCCCGGTGTGACTGTGACGGCGACCAGCCCCTCGTTGCAGGTGCCTTCGGTGTCGGCGGTGACCAACGATCGAGGCGAGTATCGTCTCACTCCGTTGCCGATTGGCGTCTTCAGCGTGGTGTACGATTTGTCCGGGTTCCAGTCAGTCCGCCGTGACGGGATCCGGCTGACCACGGGCTTCGTTGCGACGGTCAACGTGCCGATGGGCATCGGCGCAGTGCAGGAAACCCTGACCGTCACCGGGGCCTCGCCGGTCGTGGACGTGGTGTCCACCGCGCCCGCAACGCGGCTCACCCGCGAGACGCTCGATCTGATTCCGTCCAGCCGCAACGGCACCGTGTCGGTGATGTCGCAAGCGCCGGGTGCGCGTCCCAATCTCGACATCGGCGGCGACAGTGTGACCAGTCCGCCGCAGTTCCGCGCGTTCGGGCAGGCGAATCAGCCGTGGCAGCAGATCGAGGGCGTGCTGGTGAGCGCCGCGAAGTCGGGCACGCAGGGCGGCATCTACTGGGATTACACCAATGTGGAAGAGGTCAAGGTCGGCACGTTCGGCAGCCCGGCCGAGATCGGCACGCGCGGCATCGCGCTGAACGGCATTCTCAAGTCGGGCGGGAACACGTTCTCGGGGAGCGGCTTCTTCGCGTTTCAGAACGCCTCCCTGCAGAGCAACAACATCGATGACGCCCTGCGCGCGCAGGGAATCACACGCGGCGACGAGCTCGATTCGCGCACCGACGTGTCGGGCGACGTCGGCGGCCGCATCGTGCGCGACAAGCTCTGGTTCTACGCGGGAGCGCGGCGCCGGGCACAGCAGCTCGACACGCTGGAGTGCTTTCAGCCGAACGGCGAGGTGTGCTACAGCCTCGACCGCCAGATCTTCAACACGCAGAAGATCTCGTGGCAGATGACGCCATCGCAGCGGATGGTCGCGTTCCATACCTACACTCGCCGCCGCGGCATGGGGAGCGGCAGCCGCCTGGTCGCGTGGGAATCGCGCCTTGGCCAGACGCTGCCGTCGCACGTGGGCAAGGTCGAGTGGCAGGCCATTCGCGGCAACTCTATGGTCATCAATCTCATGGCCGGCGACATGCGCTGGACATCGGCGTTCCGCGGCTACGCCTACGGCAAGGTGTTGAAAACCGACCTCGTGCTCGGTACGACCACCGGTATGTCGGGCACCGACGGCGAAGACCCCGTCGACTACAACCATCAGGCGCGCGGCAGCGTGAGCTGGTACAAGCCCGATCTCTTCTACGGCAGCCATGACATTAAAGTCGGCGGCGAGTACATGCGCCGGCGCTCGGACCGCTTGCGCATCTCGCGGGGGGAGACGTGGAAGGTGGCACAGGAGATCAATTTCGACGACGTGCCAGCCGGCTACGATTCCGGCAACTACCAGCTGCAGTTCCGCAGCGGCGTGGCCAACCGCTTCATCGCCTTCAACTATCCGGCGGAGCCGACCGACCTCGAGGACTACACCAGCGCCTACATCCAGGATTCGTGGAAGATCGGGTCCCTGACGCTGAACCTGGGCGCGCGTTTCGCGCACGACAACGGGTATGCGCCGGAGCAGTGCCGCGTCACGGCCGACCCGCCCGGCGACGTCGCCAACCCGGGGCGCTGCTGGGACAAGGTGCAGATGAAGGTCTTCAACTCCTTCGTGCCCCGCCTGCACGCCGCGTACGACCTCACGCGTGATGGCAAGACTGTCCTCAAGGGCGGATGGGGGCGCTTCATGCTGATGCGCTACACCGACCAGACGCAGATCGCCAATCACAACCAGGCGAATCTCACCACCTACCTCTGGCACGATAACAACAACAACGGCGAGTACGAGATTGGGGAGGTGAACCTCGATCCGAACGGCCCCGACTACTTGTCAACGGCGCAGGCAGGGATCGGCGGGGGCGGCACGACGTCGCTCGGCATTCCCAACCCGGACGAAAAGCAGCCGGGCACCGACGAGTACTCGCTTTCCCTTGAGCGCGAGGTGATGGCGAACCTCGCGGTGCGCGTCAGCGGCATTTACTCGAAGACGTTCAATCAGCACCGCCTGCTCAACACCAAGCGGCCCTATGAGGTCTACAACATCCCCATCACCAACGTCGATCCGGGGCCTGACGGCGTGTTACGCACCGGAGACGATCCGGGGCGAACGATCACCTATTACGACTTTCCCGCCGCTTATGCGGGGGCGAATTTCCAGACACCGATGCTGGTCAACGATTCGGCGGCCAATCAGAGCTATAAGAGCGCCGAGTTTGCGGTGACTCGCCGGCTGACCAACCGCTGGTACATGTACGGGTCCTATTCGTTCACCAAGAAGCACATCCCGATGGTTCCCAACGCCGGGACCCAGACCGGCGTGACCATCTACGTGAACACGGTCGATCCGAATGCCGAGATCAACAACGACGACAACACGACGGAGTGGATCGCCCGCATGCAGGGGTCGTACGCGTTCCCGTGGGACATCACGACCTCAATTAACTACGAGCACCGTAGCGGCGAGGCGCAGAGACGGACGGTGATCCTGACCGGCGGGCGGCAGATTCCGCAGATCACGCTGCCGGCCGAGGAGTTCGGAGCGGAATGGCGACTACCGAACATCAACCTCGTCGATTTGAACGTGCAGAAGACGTTCCACGTGCGCCAGGGCCAGAGTGCCACTCTGCGCCTGAACATCTTCAATCTCTTGAACGCCAATACCGTCAACGCGCGGACCATGCAGTCGGGGCCGGCCTTCGGCACCATCACCGGCATCCTGCTCTCGCGGATCGCCGAGGTGGCAGTCTCGTACAGGTTCTAGCGCCGTTTTTCGTTTCCGTGTAGCCACGTTCTTAGTCCGTGGTTCTTCGTGCCTGGTCCGTCCTTGATCCCTCGTCCTTGGCCCCGCTGTGGACCGAGACTTTGGACCACAGAATGGACGAAGACCAAGAACGAAGAGCCAAGGACTCGCGCTACGTCGATTTGAAAATCGCTCTACCATCCCGGTCCAGTACTGGTAATTGACAAGATTTCGCGGGTCGACCAGACTCGCCTCTGGCCCATCCCAGGGATACGATGCACGCACAGCAACTCAACCTTGCGATCCGGTTGGCGGCAGCGATTGCGCTCGTGTGGACGGTTGGCGGCTCGCAGGCTGTTCACGCTCAGGCACTGACGAACACCGGCAACGCCGCCGCGCCGTACCGGGATGGCACCATCAAGGTCGGCGGCCGCACGATCCACTATCTCGACTGGGGTCCCGAAGGGAAGCCGGCGTTCATCCTCGTGCACGCGCTCGGTCATTCGGCGCACAACTATGATCACGTGGCGCCGCTGCTCAACCAGCGGCACCGCGTCATCGCCATCGATCTGCGCGGGCACGGCGATTCCGACTGGTCGCCGAAGGGCGAGTACACCGCCGAGGACTACGTCAGCGACCTCCACGCGCTGGTGACGCAGCTGAAGCTCGGGCCGGTGACGTTGATCGGCTGCTCGATCGGCGGGCGCGTCGTGCAGGTCTACGCCGGGATGTATCCCGATCGCGTCAGCAAACTCATCGTGCTCGACGTCGGCCCGGCGCGTCCCGAGTCCACCACGCGCACGCTCAGCGAACGTATCGAACGTGAGCAGCAGGGATGGGCATCGGAAGACGAGCTGTATGCCTCGCTGCGGCGGAACCCGACGCGCGTGCCAGAAGAGGTCCACCGCAACCAGGTTCGTTACGAGACCAAGCGATTGCCGAACGGCCGCATCGCGTGGAAGTACGACCCGAAAGTGGTGAACGGGCTCGGCCCGATCGAGCTCTGGGACTACGTCAGGAAGATCAAGGCACCGACGCTCTACGTGATCGGCGGCCGCAGCCGCCTGGTCACCCCCGAGGAGCAGAGTCAGCTGAAGACGCTGCCGTTCGCTGAGGTCGTCACCATCCCGGAGGCCGGTCACTATCCGCAGGAAGACACGCCGGAGCTGTTTCTCGCCGTCGTCAAAGCGTTTCTCGCAGGGTAAGGATGTCGCACTGGTCACGCTACCACCGGTGGGCGAGACGCACCGGCACGCTCGCGATGGGCATCGGCGCCGTGCTGTGGACCGGTGCCGTGGTAGACGGACAGCGTGAGAGTGACCGCGCGTCGACAGCCGCGCCGGCATCGCCGCCGCCCGCATCGTCTACTGCGGCGGCCCAACGTGCGCTGATCGATCGCTACTGCGTGACGTGTCATAACGAGCGGCTGAAGGCGCGCAATGGGACGCCGATTGCGCTCGACTCGCTCGACGTCGCCAGTGTGCCTGCGCACGCCGAGGAGTGGGAGAAGGTCATCGCCAAGCTGCGCGCCGGGCTGATGCCGCCCGCGGGCATGCCGCGTCCCGACAAGACCACTCTCGACGGTCTCAGCTCCTGGCTCGAGACCGAGATCGATCGCGCATCGGCGGCTAACCCCAACCCCGGCCGGACCGATGGGCTGCACCGCCTCAATCGCGCCGAGTACCAGAACGCGGTTCGCGATCTGCTGAACGTGGACGTGGACGTTACGGACCTGCTTCCTGCTGACGATGTGAGCTCCGGGTTCGACAACGTGGCCAGCACGCTGACCATGTCGCCGACGCTGATGGATCGTTACCTGTCGGTGGCGCAGAAGATCAGTCGCATGGCTATCGGGATCCCTGCGCCGGCGGCGAACGTCCAGTTCTTCCGCGTTGCCGACGATCTCGGCCAGGACAAACAGCTTCCCGGATTGCCGTTCGGCACGCGTGGCGGCACGCGCATTCGCTACACGTTTCCCATCGATGGCGAGTACGCCATCAAGGTGCGGCTGGCGCGCGACCTCAACGAGCAGATGCCGGTCTATCCCGACGCGCAGCAGCTCGAAGTGAGCGTCGACGGCCGCCGCGTGCAGGTGTTCACGTTGCCAGGTGCGGCGCGCCCAGCTGGGCGCGGTCAGGGCGGGGGACGCGGTGCGGCTCCGGCTGCCGATTCGCAAGTGGGCCGCGGCGGTGCCGATCCGGCGCCGGCCACTCCAGCCGGTGAACCTGCCGCGCAGACGCGGCGTCCGGGTCCGAGTGCTGGCCAGGCGCCCGAAGGGCAGCGGCTGCAGGGCAACGCACGAGAAGAGCGCAACCGCGCGGATCAGAACTGGGACGTGCGCGTGACCGTCACTGCCGGAGCGCATGACGTCGTCGCCACGTTTCTGAACCAGACGGTAGCGCTCGACGAAAGTCCGCGGCTGCCATTCCTGCGTCCGTTTCCCGCTGGCAACAACGTTCCTGAAACGCGCCTCGGCTCATCGCTGCGGAGCGTCGAGATCAGTGGTCCGTACGGGACCGGCGCGACCGGAGACAGTGCCAGCCGGCGGCGCATCTTCGTGTGCCATACCGGCGCTAGCCAAGGCGGCGCCGCCCGCCGAAGCTCGGTCGGGAACGCGACAAGCGAAGACGAATGTAGCAATACCATCCTGCGCACGCTCGCCCGACGCGCCTATCGCCGCCCGGTCACTGACGCCGACGTGCAGCCGCTCCTCGCGCTGTACCGCGAGGGACGCGAGCAGGGTGGCTTTGAAGCCGGCATCGAGCGGGCGCTTCGCCGTCTCCTCGTCAGCCCCGAGTTCTTGTATCGCGTCGAGGTCGATCCGCCGAACGCGCGTGCCGGTCGCGCGTATCCGGTCAGCGATATGGAGCTCGCGTCGCGTCTGTCCTTCTTCTTGTGGAGCAGCATTCCCGACGACGAGCTGCTCGACGCCGCCGAACGCGGCGAGCTGCGGAAGCCTGCGGTCCTGACAAAGCACGTCACGCGCATGCTGCAGGACCCGCGCTCCGAAGCGTTGATCGACAACTTCGCCGGCCAGTGGCTGTTCCTGCGCAACGTGCCGGGCACCGGCCCCGCGGCAAGCCTGTTCCCGGACTTCGACGACGGCCTGCGTCAGGCGTTCCGGCGCGAGACGGAGCTGTTCTTCGAGAGCCTTGTTCGCGAGGACCGCAGTGCGATCGATCTGCTGCGCGGCGACTACACGTTCCTCAACGAACGGCTCGCGCTTCATTACGGCATTCGCACCGTGAAGGGGCCGCAGTTCCGGCGCTACGCCTGGCCGCAGGACGACATCCGGCGAGGTATCCTCGGCCAGGGGAGCATCCTGACGCTGACGTCGTATCCGGATCGCACGTCGCCGGTCGTGCGCGGCAAGTGGGTGCTGGAAAACATTCTCGGGACTCCGCCGCCGCCCCCCTTGCCGGACGTCGGCGATCTGAAGACGACCAACGGGTCCGGTGTCGTGCTCACGATGCGCGAGCGCTTGGCCATGCATCGCGCCAGCCCGCAGTGCGCGAGCTGCCATTCGATGCTCGACCCTCTCGGCCTGGCGCTCGAGAACTTCGATGGCGTTGGCAAGTGGCGCACGCGCGACGAGTCGGGGCAACCGATCGACAGCGCGGCCGTGTTGCCAGACGGCACCCGGATCGACGGGCCTGTTGCGCTGCGCACGGCGCTGCTCGCGCGCTCCGACCGGTTTCTCATGACGTTCACCGGCAAGCTGCTGACGTATGCGCTCGGCCGCCGGCTCGAGCACTACGACACCCCGGTGATTCGCCAGATCCTGCGCGACGCGGCACCCGGCGACTACCGCGTCAGCACGGGCATCGTGCTGGGAATCGTGCGGAGCACGCCTTTCCAGATGAGGAGGCCGTCGTCATGATCTCCATCAAGCGCGCGCTGCCGCGGCGCACGTTCCTGCGCGGGGTTGGCGCGGCGATCTCGTTGCCGCTGCTCGACGCCATGATCCCGTCGTTCACCGCCACCGTGAAGACCGCGGCGAATCCGGCGCGCCGCCTGGCGTTCGTCTACTGTCCGAACGGCGTGTCGATGAACTTCAGCGGCATCAACTACTGGAAGCCGCCCACAGTCGGGTCGGGCTTCGAACTGTCGCCGATTCTCGAGCCGCTTGCGCCGTTCAAAAAACAGATGGTCGTCGTCGGCGGCCTGGCACATCGCGCGGCGGACGCGTCGGAAGACGGCGCCAACGGCGATCACGCGCGCGGAACGAGCACGTGGCTGACGGGTGTGCACCCGAAGCACACCGAGGGCGCCGATGTCTACAACGGCATCTCGGCGGATCAGATCGCCGCGCCAGTGCTCGGCAAGGACACGCCGCTGCCGTCGCTCGAGATGAGCATCGACCTGAATTACCTGGTCGGCAACTGCGGCAACGGCTACAGCTGCGTCTACATGAACACGCTGGCGTGGCGGTCGGCGACGGCGGCGCTCCCCACGGAGAACAATCCGCGAGCGATTTTCGAACGCCTCTTCGGTGATGGCGGGACCACGGCGCAGCGCATCGGCTTGGCACGCGAGAACCGCAGCATCCTCGACTCGGTGACCGCGGAGATGGCGCGCCTGCAGCGGCGGCTTGGCGTCAACGACCGGGCCAAGGTGGACGACTACGTCGACTCGGTACGGGAGATCGAGCGCCGCATTCAGGCGGTCGAGGCGCAGGCGCAGACGACGCTGCCCGATCTCGAGCGGCCGGTTGGCATCCCGGAGCGGTTCGATCATCACGTCTCGTTGATGTTCGAGCTGCAGCGGCTGGCGTTCCAGGCCGACGTCACGCGCGTGACCACGCTCATGCTCGGCCGCGAGCTGAATTTCCGGTCATATCCGGAAATCGGCATCACTGAAGGACACCACGGCCTGTCGCATCACGGCGACAACCCGAATCAGATGGCGCGCTACGCCAAGGTGAACACGTATCAGGCGCAGCTGTTCGCGTCCTTCCTGGAGTCACTGCGCTCGACGCCCGACGGTGACGGCACGCTCCTCGATCACTCGCTGCTCCTGTTCGGCGCCGGGCTGAGCAACTCGAATTTGCATACGCACTACGATTTGCCGCTCACGCTGGTCGGTGGCGGCTTCACCGGCGATCGACATCTGGTTTACCCGAACGACACGCCGATGACCAACCTGCTGTTGACCATGCTCGACAAGGCAGGCGTGCCGGCAGAGACACTCGGCGACAGCACGGGCCGGCTCAATCCCGAACCGCTGGCCGACATTTGAACGAGACATGGTGAGGCTCACGACGATCGCCGCCGTTCTCGCGCTCGCCGCGATCCGCGTGGATGCGGCGGCCGGAGATCTGATCG
>Ga0075430_100003340_pt1 | contig 13437 bp, 15 predicted proteins | sample RhiMetdeltSRZDD4_FD_75294 | JGI IMG/M metagenome (GOLD analysis project Ga0075430, IMG submission 75294) | Populus rhizosphere microbial communities from Tennessee, USA - Rhizosphere MetaG P. deltoides SRZDD4 | ecosystem: Host-associated > Plants > Roots > Rhizosphere > Soil | place: USA... | reverse complement strand
AACAAGCCGATGCCGGGAAGGCTGCCGAAGCGCACCGCGCGCGCGCTCCTCGACATCGAGGACGCAAGAGTGGTGCCGATCATCCGCGACCCGGCCAAGGTGAGCGAGGAGTCGGATGCCGTGTTTTACTTTCCGGGCTGCGGCTCGGAGCGCCTGTTCTCCCAGGTCGGGCTCGCCACGCAGGCGATGCTCTACGAGGTGGGCGCGCAGTGCGTGCTGCCGCCGGGGTACCTGTGTTGCGGATACCCGCAGACTGCGGCCGGCGAGTCCGAGAAAGGTGAGCGCATCATCGTGCACAACCGGGTGCTTTTCCACCGGCTCGCCACCACGCTCAATTACCTCGATATCCGCACCGTGATCGTCTCGTGCGGCACGTGCCTCGACCAGCTCGAGAAGTACGAGTTCGGCTCGATTTTTCCCGGCGCGCGCCTCCTCGACATCCACGAGTACCTGCTGGAGAAGGGCATCAAGGTCGCGGACGCGCCGGGGGTCAAATACATGTACCACGACCCCTGCCATACGCCGATCAAGACCGCGAAGCCGCTCAGCGTGGTGAACGACCTCATGGGTGGCGGAGTACCGCTTTCCGAGCGCTGCTGCGGCGAGTCCGGCACGCTCGCCATGACGCGCCCGGATGTGTCGACCCAGGTGCGGTTCAGCAAGGAAGAATCGCTGCGCAAAGGAATCGCCGCGCTCGCGCCGGACGGCAGTTCGGTCAAGGTCCTCACCTCGTGCCCCTCGTGCCTGCAGGGGCTCGCGCGCTTCGAGGATGACACCGGCGCGCAGGCGGACTACATTGTGGTGGAGCTGGCGCGCCGGCTGCTCGGCGAGAACTGGCTGCCGGATTTCGTCGCCAAGGCGAACGCTGGCGGTATCGAGCGCGTCCTCCTATGACTGAGCGGATACCCACCGGGATTACGCTGCACCAGAAATCTCGCGTGCTGGAGATCGCGTTCTCCGACGGGCGCAGCTTCCGGCTGCCGTACGAGTTCCTGCGCGTTTACTCGCCCTCGGCGGAGGTGCGCGGCCACGGACCCGGGCAGGAGGTGCTGCAAACCGGCAAGCGCAACATCGAGATCCGCGGGCTCGAGCCGGTCGGTTCCTACGCGGTGCAGCCGCAGTTCTCCGACGGCCACAGCACCGGCATCTACTCCTGGGAGTACCTCTACGAGCTGGGCGAGAACCAGGAGCGCTTGTGGTCCCAGTACCTCGACCGGCTCAAGGCCGCCAATGCCAGCCGCGAATAAGGCCGACACCGTCAAGCGCGTATTCGACTCGGTCGCCGAGCGCTACGACGTGATGAACGACCTCATGTCGCTCGGGCTGCACCGCGCGTGGAAAGCATTCGCGATCTCGGTCGCGCGGCCGAAGCGCGGCGAGCGCGTGCTCGACATCGCCACCGGCAGCGGCGACCTGGCGGTTGCGCTCGCCCGCAAGACGTTTCCCGGCGGCGAAGTCTGGATCAGCGACATCAACCGCCGCATGCTCGAGCGCGGCCGCGACCGCCTGCTCGATCGCGGGCTGCAGCTTCCGGCGGTGCAGTGCGATGCGGAGCGCTTGCCTTTTCCGTCGGGGCACTTCGACTGCGTGACGGTCGGCTTCGGCTTGCGCAACATGACGCACAAGGAGGCCGCGCTCGCCGAGATGGCGCGCGTGCTCAAGCCGGGCGGGCGCCTCGTAGTGCTCGAGTTCTCCAAGGTGTGGAAGCCGCTCGAGCGCGTCTACGATTGGTACTCCTTCAAGGTGCTGCCTTGGCTCGGCGACAAGGTAGCCGGCGACGCGGACGCCTACCGCTATCTCGCCGAGTCGATTCGCCTGCATCCCGACCAGGCGGCGCTTGCCGAGATGCTGCGCAAGGCGGGACTCGCCGATGTCGAAGTGTTTAACCTTGCCGCCGGTGTGGTTGCGATACATCGGGGGTACCGTTTTTGATACGATTCTCGGTCTGGAGGAACGAATCATGAGCAAGTGGCTACTTACAGCAGCGATCATCGGATTAGGCGGCGCCGTCGTCGCGACGGACGTGGAGGCTCGCCGCATCGGCGGCGGACGCACGATCGGCGCGCAGCGCAACGTGACCACGCCGCCAGCACAGACACCCGCCAAGCCCGCGCAGCAGCAGGCGGCGCAAGGGCAGCAGCAGGGCGCGCAGCAAGCGGCGCCAGCATCCACCGGAAGCCGTTGGGCGCCGATCCTTGGCGGGCTCGCGATCGGCGGGCTTCTCGGCTACCTCTTTGGCGGCAGCGGGCTGCTTGGCTTCCTGCTCCTCGCGCTGTTGGCGGTCGTCGCGGTCGTCGCCGTTCGGGCATTCATGCAACGGCGGACCGAAGCGGCGCGTCCGGTGCAGTTTGCCGGCATGCAGGAAACGGTTTCCGTACCTGTAAAGAGCGAACTGCCGGCCAGTTCAAGCGGAAGAGTCCCGGCGGGATTCGACGCTGGCAACTTCCTCCGTGCGGCCAAGCTGAACTTCCTCAAGCTTCAGGCGGCGAACGACGCCGGGCGGCTAGAGGAGATCCGCGAGTTCACTACCGAGGCGCTGTATGACGCGCTGAAGGGCGATCTCGCGCAGCGAGGCCAGACTGAAGTGACCGGGCTGGAGGCCGACCTGCTCGAGCTCGCGACCGAGGGCAACGAGCACTGGGCGAGCGTGCGCTTCTCCGGCACGGTGCGCGAGGCGCCGGGCGCCGCCCCCGAGGAATTCTCCGAGGTCTGGAATCTCGTGAAGCCCGCCGACGGCTCGAGCGGCTGGCTGCTCGCCGGCATCCAGCAGATGCATTGAGCCCGTCGCTGTCCTTCGAAAAGGCCACCCCCGCGGTGGCCTTTTGCTTTCTGCTGAATCGGTTGCTCGTCGCTGAACCGTGGGCGCGCGAGCGCCTTGCGCCCTTCGCGGGCGAGACCGTGGAGCTGCGCGCGCCGCCGCTGCCTACGCTACGGCTGCGCATTCTCGAGGGGGGGACGGTGGAAGCGGGCGGTGCCGAGCCGGGTCTTTCGATGTGCGCCGGGCCGGAGCTCCTCGTGGCGCTCGCGCGCGGCGAAGAGCACGCCATGCGCTCGATCGAGGTCGACGGCAACGCGCGCCTCGCGGCGGAGATCCTGGTGCTCGCGCGCCACCTGCGCTGGGACGTCGAGGAAGAACTCTCGCGCGTGGTCGGCGACGTGGCTGCCCACCGCATCGCGGGGGCCGGGCGCGCCATCGCCGCTTGGCACCTCGATGCCGCGCATCGCCTCGCCGCTGCGCTCGCCGATTATGTCAGCGAGGAGAAAGCGCTCCTCGCGCGCCGCGCGCATCTCGAGGCGCTCGGCGAGTCGGTCGCGCGCCTGCGCGACGCCGTTGCAAGGCTCGACAAGCGGGTCGAGCGGCTTGGCTAGGCTGTTCAGGCTCCTGCGCGTCGCTTTCATCGGCCTGCGCTTCAGGCTGCATGACCTTGACGCTCGCCCGGGCACCACGCGCGCCCGGCGCCTGAGAGAAGCGCTCGAGACCCTTGGGCCGATCTACGTCAAGTTCGGGCAGGTGCTCTCCACGCGGCGCGACCTCCTGCCGCTCGATATCGCCGACGAACTCGCCAAGCTCCAGGACCAGGTGCCGCCGTTTCGCTCGGATCTCGCCGTCGCCGAGGTCGAGCGTTCGCTCGGCCGGAGAATCGGCGAGCTTTTCGCCGCCTTCGACGAGAAGCCCGTGGCGAGCGCCTCGATCGCGCAAGTGCACCTCGCCCGCCTGCACGACGGCACCGAGGTGGCGGTCAAGGTGCTGCGTCCCGGCGTGGAGGCGGCGGTGGCGCGCGACCTCGCGCTGCTCGAAACCGGCGCGCGCCTCGCCGAGCGCCTGTGGGCCGACGCGCGGCGCCTGAAGCCGCGCGAGGTGGTGGCCGAGTTCGCGCGCCACCTCGACGACGAGCTCGACCTCATGCGCGAGGCTGCGAACGCGAGCCAGCTCGGGCGCAACTTCGCGGGATCGCCGCTGCTGCTGGTGCCGGCGGTGTACTGGGGCCTCTGCGCGCAGCGCGTGATGGTGATGGAGCGCATGCACGGCACGCCGATTTCCCAAGTCGCGGCGCTGCGTGAGAAGGGCATCGACATACCGGCGCTGGCGAGGGCCGGGGTCGAGATCTTCTTCACGCAGGTGTTCCGCCACGGGTTCTTCCACGCCGACATGCACCCCGGAAACATCCTGGTGGCGAGCGACGGGCGCTATATCGCGCTCGACTTCGGCATCATGGGCACGCTGACCGAAGTCGACAAGAGCTATCTCGCGCAGAATTTTCTCGCCTTCTTCAATCGCGACTACCGCCGCGTCGCGCAGGCGCATCTCGACGCGGGCTGGGTGCCGGCGGGCACGCGCGTGGACCAGTTCGAGGCCGCGATCCGCGCGGTGTGCGAGCCGATCTTCGCGCGCCCGCTCAGGGAAATCTATTTCGGCAAGCTGCTGTTGCGCCTGTTCCAGACCTCGCGCCGCTTCAACGTGGAAGTGCAGCCGCAGCTCGTCATGCTGCAGAAGACTCTGCTCAACATCGAAGGACTCGGGCGCGAGCTCGATCCGGACCTCGACCTTTGGACGACGGCGAAGCCGTTTCTGGAGCGCTGGATGCGCGAGCAGGTCGGCTGGCGCGGCCTGGTGCGTACCATCCGCCACGAGGCGCCGTTCTGGGCCGCGACGCTGCCGCAGCTACCGCGCCTCGTGCACCGCGCGCTCGCCGAAGACCGGCTGGGCGCGCTGCACGCGGCGATCGAGCGGCTGGCGGCACAGAACGCGCGGCGCAACCGGCTGCTGTTCGCTTTGGTCGCCTTGATCGCCGTGATCATGGGCGTGCTCCTCAACCGGCTCTGATCCCCTTCGTGGCGCAGGACAGCTCCCGGCCCGAGTTCTGGGACACCCGTTTCCGCGACGGCGTCACGCCCTGGGATGCGGGCCGCACGCCGGCGAAGCTCGCGGCATGGCTTGGAGGCAGAAGGTCCACGCTGAAGGTCCTGGTTCCGGGTTGTGGCGCCGGCTACGAGGTGCGCTTCTTCGCCGAGCGGGGCCACGACGTGCTGGGCATCGATTTTTCCGACGAAGCGATCGAAGCGGCGCGCCGCGGGCTCGGACGATTCGCGCACCGCGTACGCAAAGCCGATTTCTTTGCGCTGGCAGAGGGCCCGTTCGATCTCGTCTACGAACGCGCCTTCCTTTGCGCGCTGCCGCGCACCGTCTGGCCCGACTGGGCGCGACGCATGGTCGAGCTCGTGCGGACCGGCGGCGAGCTGGCCGGGTTCTTCTATCTCGACGACAACCAGCGCGGACCGCCCTTCGGCACGTCGAAGGACGAGCTGAAGCGCCTGCTGGAGCGCGCCTTCGAGAATGCGGCGGACGAGCCGGTGCCGGCCTGGAATTCGATCCCGGTGTTCAAGGACAAGGAAATTTGGCAGGTTTGGAAGCGGCGGCTATGATTGCCCGCGAATGCTGATCGGCTCGGTCGTCCTGTATCTGCTGCTCACGGTCGCCATCGGATTGTGGGCGGCGAAGCGGGTCCACAACTCCAAGGATTACGTGGTCGCGGGCCGCAGCCTGCCGCTCTATATGAGCGCCGCCACGGTGTTCGCCACGTGGTTCGGCGCGGAGACCGTGCTTTCGGTCTCCGCCACTTTCACCCGCGACGGCCTGGGCGGCATCATCGCCGACCCCTTCGGCGCATCGTTTTGCCTGCTGTTCGTGGCGCTGTTCTTCGCCCGCGCGTTCTACCGCATGGATCTGCTGACGATCGGCGACTTCTACCGCAAGCGCTACAGCAAGACGGTCGAGGTCATCACCAGCGTCGCGATCACCGCCTCGTACCTCGGCTGGACGTCGGCGCAACTCACCGCGCTGGGGCTCGTCTTCTACGTGCTTTCGGGCGGCGCGATCAGCCTGAATACCGGGATCCTGATCGGCGCCGGGATCGTGGTCTTCTACACCATCTTCGGCGGGATGTGGTCGGTCGCGCTTACCGATCTCTTCCAGTCCGTGGTGATCCTGATCGGGCTCACCGCGGTGGCGTGGCTGGTCGGCGACATGGCGGGCGGCGCCGGCAAGGTGATCGCCGCCGCCGCGGAAGCCGGCAAGTTCGAGTTCTGGCCGAAAGGCGGCACCAAGGAGTGGCTGGCGTTTCTCGCCGCGTGGATGACGCTCGCCATCGGCTCGATCCCCCAGCAGGACGTGTTCCAGCGCGTCACCGCGGCGAAGGACGAGAAGACCGCGGTGCGCGGCACGCTGATCGGCGGCGCGGTGTACTTCTGCTTCGCCTTCGTGCCGATCTTCATCGCCTATGCGGCGCTGGTGATCGACCCGGGCTACGCGAAGCTGTTCGCCGCCGAGGACGCGCGCGAGATCCAGCGCATCCTGCCCGACCTGATCCTGAGCAAGACGCCGATGTGGGCGCAGGTGCTGTTCTTCGGCGCGCTGCTCTCCGCGATCCTCTCCACCGCGAGCGGAGCGCTGATCGCGCCGACCTCGCTCTTCACCGAGAACGTGGTGCGGCCGTTCTTCCGCGGCATGACCGACCGCACGTTCCTGCTGTTGCTGCGCGTGATCCTGATCACGTTCACGCTCGCGGCGCTGCTCTTTGCGCTCAACTCCAAGAGCACGATGTACGAGATGGTGCAAAACGCGTACAAGGTGACGCTGGTGTCGTGCATCGTGCCGCTCGCCGCGGGCATCTTCTGGAAGCGCGCCAACATCCCGGGCGCGATCCTCTCGGTGGTGTTCGGGCTCCTCTCCTGGACCATCGCCGAATGGGTCGCAGCCGACGCGACCGTGCCGCCGCAGCTCGTCGGCCTCGCGTTCTCGATCGTCGGCATGGTGCTCGGTTCGCTGGTCCCGCAGGCGAGCGCCGCGCCGGCGACGCATCCCCACGGCAAACCCTGAAGCCAGTGGCGCGCGCGGCTCGGCGCTTGCGCGCATCCTGTGCCTCGTCTATGTGCTGCTCGTCGTCTATGCGTCGCTCTATCCGTTCTCGGGCTGGCGCAGCGTCGGACTCTCTCCGCTTGCCTACCTGACCGGCCCGTGGCCGCGCTATGTCACCGCGTTCGACATCGCGGTGAACGTGGCGGGCTACGTGCCGCTCGGCTTCCTCGCCATCGTCGCGCTGCATCCGCGCGCGCGCGGCGCGCCGGCGTTCCTGCTCGCGGTGGCGGTCGCGGCGGTGCTCTCGCTCGTGCTCGAGGCCGCGCAGAACTACCTGCCCGCGCGCTTTCCCACCAACCTGGACGTAATGTGCAACGCCGCCGGCGCGGCGCTCGGCGCGGCGCTGGGGCTGCACTTCACGCCCCGACTCCTTGCCGGCCCCTTGTCGCAGCGCCGCGCCGCCGCTTTCGCTCCCGGCGCCGACACGGATTTCGGCCTGGTGCTGATCGGGCTGTGGTTCTTCATCCAGCTGAATCCCGCGGTGCTTCTGTTCGGCGCGGGCGACCTGAGGGACCTGGTCGCGCCGTGGGAAGGGCGCGCGCGGCGAGCGGAATTTTTTGTCCTGATTGAAGCGTTCACCACCGCTGCGAATTTGGTCGGCGTGGCGCTTCTGCTTTCGGCGCTGGTTGCGCCGGGCCGGCCGGTGCGCCGCCTGGTGCTCGGCGCGGTGCTCGCCGCGCTGGTGGTGAAGACCGCCGCGGTCGCGATCCTGATGCGCGCGGAAAACGTCTTCATCTGGCTCACGAACGGCGCGCAAATCGGCCTCGTCGTCGGCATCGCCGGCGCGCTCGTCGCGGTCGCGCTGCCGCGCAGCGCGCGGCTCGTGGTCGCGGCGGTGCTGCTGATGGCGGCGACCGTGCTGGTCAATCTCGCGCCGCCGAATCCCTATCTCGCCGACTCGCTCAAGGTCTGGCAGCAGGGCCACTTCCTGAATTTCAACGGGCTGACGCGGCTGGTCAGCGCGCTATGGCCCTTCATCGCCGTGGGTTATCTCATGTACCTCGCGTCCAGAAGACGCGACGCGGTCGGCTAGAATCCCGCCCTCATGTCCTATTACGCGAAGCACGTGTTTTTCTGCTGCAACCAGCGCGACGGCGGCGACCGCCCCTGCTGCAACAACAAGGGCGCCTCGCAGGCGCGCGATTACGCCAAGGCGCGCATCAAGGCGCTCGGCCTCGCCGGCGAAGGCAAGATCCGCATCAACCAGGCGGGCTGCCTGGACCGCTGCGAAGAGGGGCCGTGCGTCGTGGTCTACCCCGACGCGGTCTGGTACACGTACGTCGACAAGTCCGATATCGACGAAATCATCGAGGAGCACCTGCAGAACGGGCGCATCGTAGAACGCCTCAGGATGTAATGCGGGCGAGCACCCGCCGCGAGTTCGTCGCCGGCCACGCGGGCCGGATCGAATGTGCCGTCGACAAGCCCGACGCGCCGGCAACCGGCGCCGCGCTGATCGCGCACCCGCATCCGCTTTTCGGCGGCACGCTCGACAACAAGGTGGTGCAGACACTGGCGCGCGCGTTCCTCGAGCGCGGCTACGAGACCTGGCGGCCGAACTTCCGCGGCGTCGGCGAGACCGAGGGCGTGCACGACGAAGGCCGGGGCGAACTCGAGGATCTCGACGCGGTGGTCAGGAGCATCCAGGCCGACAAGCTCGTGCTCGCCGGCTTTTCCTTCGGCGCGTCGCTCGCCGCGCGCCTGGCGGAGAAAGTCGAGGAGGAATGGCTGGTGCTCGTCGGCCTCGGCGTCACGCGGCTCGCTGCGCCGCCGGTGCCCGCCGGCACGCTCGTGATCCACGGCGAGAACGACGACACCGTGCCGCTCGCGGCGGTGCTCGACTGGGCGCGTCCGCAGGAGCTGCCGGTGGTGATCGTGCCCGGCGCCGATCACTTCTTTCACCGCAAGCTGCATATCCTCAAACGGATCGTTCAAGCAAACTGGAAATGAGTGCGCTATCGGCGCGCGGCCTGCGCAAGTCGTACGGCGCGCTCGAGGTCGTGTCCGGTGTCGACCTCTCGGTCGCGCCCGGCGAGTGCTTCGGTCTGCTCGGGCCGAACGGCGCCGGCAAGACCACCACGCTCAAGCTCTGCCTCGGCCTGATCGAGCCCGATGGCGGCGAGATCGACCTCCTGGGCGAGCCGGTGCCGCGGCGCGCGCGCGAGGCGCGCCGCTACGTCGGCGTGGTGCCCCAGTTCGACAACCTCGATCCGGATTTCACCGTCGAGGAGAACCTTCTCGTCTATGGGCGTTACTTCGGCATCTCGCCCCGCGACATTGCGGCCCGAACCCCCACCCTCCTGGAGTTCGCGGGCCTGACTGGCCGCGGCGAGGCGAAGATCACGACGCTCTCGGGCGGCATGAAGCGCCGCCTCACGCTCGCGCGCGCGCTGGTGAACGACCCTCAGCTCCTGTTCATGGACGAGCCCACGACCGGGCTCGACCCGCAGGCGCGCCACCTGATCTGGGAGCGGCTGCGGCGCCTGACGCAGGAGGGCAAGACGCTGGTGCTCACCACGCATTTCATGGAGGAGGCCGAGCGGCTCTGCACACGCCTCGCGATCATGGACCGCGGCCGCATCATCGCGCAGGGCTCGCCGCGCGCGCTGATCGCCGAGCACATCGAGCCGCAGGTGCTGGAGGTGCACGGCAGCGGCTACGAACACTGGATGGAGCGCGCGAAGGCGCTCGCGCCGCGCGTCGAGCGCGTCGGCGACACGGTTTATTGCTACGGCGAGGATGTCGAGGCGCTGGTCAAGTCGCTCTCCGGCTACCCGGATCTCACCTATCTCCATCGCCCGGCCAGCCTCGAGGACGTGTTCCTGAAGCTGACGGGGCGGGACCTGAGGGACTAGCGGTGCGCTGGATATCGGTCTGGCGCCGAAACATGCTGGTATGGCGCAAGCTCCTCGCGGCCGCGGTTCTCAGCAACCTGGCCGACCCGCTCATCATGCTCTTCGGCCTGGGCTACGGCCTGGGCGCGTTGCTCCCCTCGGTCGAGGGTATGTCCTACATCGCGTTCTTCGCCGCGGGCCAGCTCTGCACCGCGACCATGTTTACCGCCTCGTTCGAGTCGATGTTCTCGGGCTTCGCGCGCATGCAGGGCCAGAAGACCTGGGATGCGATCCTGTATGCGCCGCTCAAGATCGACGACATCGTCGCCGGCGAGATCATGTGGGCGGCGAGCAAGGCCTGGCTGACCGGCTCGACCATCCTCGGCGTGGTGCTGGTGTTCGGCCTGGCGAGTTCGCCCTGGGTGCTGCTCGCCCTGCCTGCGGCGTTCCTGGTGGGCCTGGCGTTCTCGGCGGTCGGCCTCATCATGTGCGTGCTCGCGCGCGGCTGGGATTTCTTCAGCTTCTACATGACGCTCGTGATGACGCCGATGATGATGATCTCCGGGGTGTTCTTTCCCGCCGACCAGCTGCCCGCGCCGCTGGTCGCGGTGGCCAAGGCGCTGCCGCTCTATCACGGCGTGCAGGTCGTGCGCCCGCTGGTGGCCGGCGGCCCGCCGCCGGACTTCTGGCTGCACGTCGGCGTGCTCCTCGCGTATGCTGCCGCGGGTTACGCGCTCGCCATCTACTTCGCCCGCAGACGCTTCTCGTCCTAGCCGATGCTCTGGGTCAAGTCGTTCCACATCATCTTCATGGTGACCTGGTTCGCGGGCCTGTTCTATCTGCCGCGGCTTTTCGTCTACCACGCGGCTGCGCAGGACCGGCCCTCGCTCGAGCGCTTCAAGCTGATGGAGCGGCGCCTCTTCTGGGGCATCATGACCCCGGGCGCGGTGCTCACCATTCTCTTCGGCGTGTGGCTCTGGTTCGGCTGGTTCCGGCCCGCGTCGGGCTGGCTGCACGCCAAGATCGCGCTCGTCGCGCTCCTCGTCGGCTACCACCTCTGGTGCTGGCGCCTGCTGAAGGACTTCGCGGCCGAGCGCAACTCGAAGAGCGAGCGCTGGCTGCGCTGGTTCAACGAATTCCCCACGCTCGTGCTCTTCGCCACGGTGCTGCTCGTTGTCTTCAAACCCTTCTAGCGCTTTCTTCGCCACCGCGCCGCGGGGGCTGGAGGCTTTGTTGCTCAGTGAACTGAGCTCGCTCGAAGCGCGCGATGCGATCGAGGTGCCCGGCGGCGTCGCCTTCAGCGGAACGTGGGAAACCTGCTACCGCTCGAATCTGTGGTCGCGGATCGCGTCTCGGGTGCTTTGGAAGATCCATGACTTTCACTACGGCAACGAGAATGATCTCTATGGAGCGGTGAAATCGGTCGACTGGCCACGCTATTTCTCGGTCGATCGCACGCTGCGTGTGAACGTCACCGCGCAGAAGAGCCCTCTGCGCAGCCTCGAGTTCGCAACGCTGCGCATCAAGGACGCGGTGTGCGACCGGTTTCGCGACGCGTTCGGCAAGCGTCCGGACGTGGAGCGCGTGACCCCGGACGTGCGCGTGCACGCATTTCTCGAGCAGGACAAGGGCATGCTCTACCTCGACACTTCGGGCGAGCCGCTCTTCAAGCGCGGCTGGCGCACGGAACAGGGCGAGGCCCCGTTACGCGAGAACCTCGCCGCGGGCATCGTGATGCTCACCGGCTGGCGGCCCGAGGAGCCGCTGCTCGATCCCATGTGCGGCGGCGCGACGCTGCTGGTCGAGGCGGCGGCGATGGCGCGCGGCCGCGCCCCGGGCGCGAAGCGCAGCTTCGGCTTCGAGAAGCTGGCGGCTTTTGATTCGGGGCTATGGGATGCGGTGAAGCGCGCGCCCCCGGCCGAGGGCTCCAATCCGGTTCTCTTTGGAAGCGACAACGACCCGCGCGCGCTGAAGGACGCGCGGCGCAATCTCGCCGCGGCGGGCGTCGAGCGCTGGGTGACGCTCGAGCAGGCCGACGTGCTCGAACGCGCCGCGCCCGCGTCGGGCGGCGTGATGGTGGCGAACCCGCCGTACGGTGAGCGAATGGGCAGCGCGGAGGAGCTCGCGCGCTTCTATCCGAAGCTCGGCGATGCGCTCAAGCAGCGCTTCGCCGGTTGGCGCTGCTACTTCTTCACCGCCGATCTGCGCCTGCCGAAGCTGATCCGCCTCGCGCCCTCGGCGCGAAAGCCGCTGTGGAACGGCGCGCTCGAATGCCGCCTCTACGAGTTCCGGATGATTTCAGGTCGTCCCACGCGGGATTCCCGCCGGTCACCCGAGGCCCGTAGGAATGCTTGAGCCGGGGAATGCGCTTGCCGGCGGCGTGGTGCGGCGTGCCCCAGGAGCGGCCCACCTTGCGCATCAGGTTCAAGGCGTCGAAGGGCGCCTTTACTTTCACGTCGTTGTCGAAGTAGACGTAGACGTCGCGGCCGTCCTTGTGCCAGTCGCGGATGCGCCGCGCCCAGCTCGAGAGCGCGCGGTCTGAATAGCCGCTGGCGTAGATCTTCACGTCGCCGTGCAGCCGAACGTAGACAAAGCCCGCGGTGACGTTGAACATTTTCGGCCACTTGCCCGCCGTGTCGGCAACCACCAGGCCAATGTCGTGCTCGCGCAGCAGGGACACGAAGTCCCGGTTCATGAAGCTCGGATGCCGGATTTCGACCGCGTGGCGCAAGGGCCGGTCGGCGTCGATTGCAAGTCGCGAACGGCCGGTCATGCGCGCATCGCGCCGGCGCGCCAGTGACAACGCGGCTTGGGTCGTTCTCGGGAGAAGCGAGAAGAAGCGCGCGAGCCGCTCCCGGTCGTAGGTGAACATGGGCGGGAACTGCCACAGGAACGGGCCGAGCTTGTCGCGCAGCGCGAGTATCCCCGAGGCGTAGAAGTTGGCGAGCGGCTTCTCGATGTTCCGCAGCCGCAGCAGGTGCGTGATGTAGCGCGAGCCCTTGACGCTGAAGAGAAAGCCGGGCGGCGTCTCGCGATACCACTGCTCGTAGTACTCGGGGCGCTGCAGCGAGTAGAACGAACCGTTGATTTCGACCGTCGGGAAGTGCCGGCCGCAAAACTCGAGCTCGCGGCGCTGCGGCAGGCCTTCGGGGTACCACACGCCGCGCCACGGCTCGTAGCGCCAGCCGGATATTCCTATGCGAACTTGAGCTTCTTCCAGGATTCGACCTTGCGCGCTTCGGCGAGCTTCTCCTGGTCAGTCAGGTCCAGGCGCAGCGGGGTGATCGAAACGTAGCGCTGCTCGATCGCCCAGCGGTCGGTGCCTTCCTCGGTCGCCTCGACCGGCACCACGGTGAACCAGTAGTGCGTGCGGCCCATGGGATCTTTGGCCGGAACTACTTTGCCGTCGTAGTGCCTCAGTGACTGGCGCGTCCAGAGCGTGCCGCGCGGCGCCTCGGCGGGAAAGTTGACGTTGACGAGCGGCATGTCGGGTACCTCGAGCAGCGCCTCGAGCACGGTGGCGACCCAGGGCTTGAGCAGCTCGAAGCTCGGCTGCTCGCGGTCGGTGGCGGGCGCGCTGAACGCGATGCCGCGCAGCCCGAGCAGCGCCGCCTGCTTCGCCCCGGCCAGCGTGCCCGAATGCCAGACGGCGTTGCCGAGGTTGGTGCCGATGTTGATTCCGGAGAG
>Ga0075430_100003335_pt1 | contig 13447 bp, 11 predicted proteins | sample RhiMetdeltSRZDD4_FD_75294 | JGI IMG/M metagenome (GOLD analysis project Ga0075430, IMG submission 75294) | Populus rhizosphere microbial communities from Tennessee, USA - Rhizosphere MetaG P. deltoides SRZDD4 | ecosystem: Host-associated > Plants > Roots > Rhizosphere > Soil | place: USA... | reverse complement strand
TTCTACGTCGTCGGCATGAAGAGCTACGGGCGCGCCCCGACCTTTCTGATGCTGACCGGCTACGAGCAGGTCCGCTCCGTCGTGGCGGCCATCGCCGGCGACATGGAGGCGGCCCGCAACGTCGAGCTGGTCCTCCCAGGGACCGGGGTCTGCTCGACCGATCTGACCGACGACCCGGCGCCATCGCACGATCTGCCGGTCCTGGCCGGTGTCGGAAGCGCCCCCTCGGTGTGCTGCCGGTGAGCGTTCGGTCGTGCGCGTCTCCTTGAACCGGGTCTACTACGGCTGGGTGCTCGTCGCGATGCTCGGCGTCACCCAGACGATCACCTGGGGCCTGGTCTACTACAGCTTCTCGGTCTTCCTGCCGGCGATGGGCTCCGACCTCAACTGGTCACGCGGCGAAATGGCCGGCGCGCTGTCGGTCGCCACGCTGATGTCTGCCCTCTGCGCGGCACCCGTCGGGCGCTGGCTCGACGCGCGCGGCGCGCGACTCCTCATGACGGCCGGCTCGGTTGCCGCCACCCTGCTCCTGCTGGCCTGGTCACGGGTCGAGAGCGTCGTCCAGCTCTACGTGGTCTGGGCTTTGATCGGCGTCGTGATGTCGGCAGTGCTCTACGAGCCGGCCATCGCCGTCGTCACGGTCTGGTTCGAACGCCGGCGGACCCGCGCGCTCACCGCGATGACCCTGATCGCCGGTTTCGCCAGCACGATCTTCATGCCGCTCGAGAGCTGGCTGATCGAGCTGTACGGCTGGCGCTCGTCGCTCGTCGTCATGGCCGTCGTCCTGGCGGCCACGACCATCCTGCCGCACGCGCTGCTGCTCAGACGACGACCGGAAGACCTCGGGCTCCAGCCCGACGGCGACCCGGCCCCGCACGAGCCGTCCACGTCGCGAGCACGGCCGGCCAGCATGTCGGTGGGGCGGGCGTTGCGCGACCCGGCCTTCCGCTGGCTGGCGCTGGCGTTCTCGCTCAACATGGTCGTCAACATCGCCGTCAGCGTCCATCTGGTCGCCTATCTCCTGGATCGCGGGTACGATCTCGGCCTCGCCGCCACCGCCGCCGGCCTGATCGGTGCGATGCAGGTGCTCGGCCGCGTCGTGCTCGGCGTCCTCGGCGAACGAGTCCCCCTTCGCCTGACCGCCGCGGTCGTCCTCGCCCTCCAGCCGATCTCGCTCGTCGTGCTCCTGGCCCTGCCCGGCGGGCTCGGACTCTGGGCGTTCATCGCCCTCTTCGGCGCGGCGCGCGGCGTCGCCGGCCTCGTCCGTCCGTCGTTTATCGCCAGCCTGTACGGCCGCGAACGCTTCGCGACCATCGCCGGGGCGATGGCGGCGTTCGTCACCGGCGCCACCGCCATCGCCCCGATCGGGGCGGGCGTCGGCCACGACATGGTCGCCAGCTACGAGCCCCTGTTCTGGGCGTTCGTGCTGGTGTCGGCGGTCGCGGCGGGCGTTGTCCTGCTCGTGCGGGAGCCGACGCCGGCTCCACCCTCGGCGACCGCCACGCCAGCCACGACCACTACGCCCTGACCAGCTCGTGCTCGATGCGCCGTCGGATGTCGTCGCGGACCGCGCGATACACCGCGAGCTGTTCGTCCTGGCCGCCCTGCGCCCTCGATGGGTCCGGGAAGCTCCAATGCAGGCGTCGCTGCGCGCCGGGGAAGACCGGGCAGGCCTCGGCGGCCTGATCGCAGACGGTGATCACCGCGTCAAACGGCTCGCAAAGGTACCGATCGAGCGTCTTGCTCTCTTGGCGAGAGACGTCGATCCCGAGCTCGGCCATCGCCCGGATCGCCAGCGGGCGGACATGGGTCGCCTCGGTCCCGGCCGAAAACGCCTCGAAGCGATCCCCGGCCAGGTGTCGGAGCAGCCCCTCGGCCATCTGGCTGCGCGCCGAGTTGTGGGTACAGAGGAACAGCACCCGTCGTTTCTCCATCGGTTCGCCTCCCGTGTCAGTCCGGCGTCGACGCCCGACCCGTGGCTTCCTCAATGCCCGGCGGCCGCTTCCTGGGCAAGAGCGGCCGCACCGCCCACTCGTAGACCAGGCCGCCGCTCACCCCGCCGATCAGCGGCCCGACGATGTAGACCCAGAACCCGCCGTGCGGGCCGGGGATCGCGATGGCGCCGTACCCGGCGACCAGCGCCGCGATGCGCGGCCCGAAGTCGCGTGCCGGATTCCAGCCGGCCTGCGTGAGCGGAGAGAACAGGCTGATCAGGACGGCCACCGTGAACCCGACGAAGAACGGCACCAGCGTCGGGTCGGGTGCGGCGGCGTTCTCCGGGTCGGAGAGCGCGAAGATCACCAGCAGCAGGATCGCCGTGCCGAGTGCCTCGACGCCCATCGCGCCCAGCGGCGAGATCAGGGCGGCTGCATCGGGGCCGGTCCCGAACACGGCCGGGTTCGGGAAGTACTCGCCGAAGATCATCGCCGCCCGCTCGCTGCCGGGCGCGCCGCGCGTCAGCCCCTCCCTCGCCTCGAAACGGGACAGGAATGGGCCGAACACCGCCAGCACCACCAGCCCCGCCACGATCGCCCCGACGAGCTGCGCGGCGCAATACGGCAGCAATCGCGCTCGGGGGAAGCTCTTCGGTCGGATCAGCGCAAACGCCAGGCTGACGGCCGGGTTCAGATGCGCGCCTGAGAGCGCCGCCGAGCAGTAGATGGCGATCGTGACGCCGAAGCCCCAGACGACCGCCACCTGCCAGAGCCCCTGCAGGGCGCCGGTCAGGACCGCGCAGGCCACCGATCCCGTGCCGAAGAGCACGAGCAGGAACGTGCCGAGGGCTTCGCCTACCAGGGCTGGCGTCAGCTTGTGCATGGGCGGCTACTTCAACCTCCGTCGAACTACTGTGCAAAGAAAAAACGTGTCTACTGGCTCGCCGACGAAGCCGGACCGCAGTCGGGCACGCGCTCGCCCAGCCGGTCCGGGTCGAAGGCCGCTCCGATCTCCCGGTGGACCCGCCCGAGCGCGTCCCGGTCCACGGCGTAGTAGATCCAGCGCTGGTCCCGCTCATCCCGACGGGCGCGGATCAGCCCGGCCTGCCGAAGCTGCCGGAGATGGTGACTGATCAGGTTCTGCGCGAGCCCGAGCTGCCCAGCCAGCTCGCAGTTGCAGACCTCGCCGCCCATCAGCAGCAGGAAGATCCGCCGCCTGGTCGGATCGGCGAGGAGGCGCAGAAACTCGGCGGCCCCGTCCGACAGATCGGCGGGCGGCTGCCCGAGCAGCGGTACTTCAATCATCGTTGATAGTATTGACCGCGACGGCAGTCGACGCAACATGCCTTCCGGTGGTCGAGGCTTCGGCGAAGCGACGCCGGAGTGCGAGCGCCGCCCGGGCGTCAGCCCGGCCGGGGCTCGGCGACCGCCGGCGCGGTCCCGCCGCCGCGCCGGGCCAGCGGCAGCAAGTTGTACGCCCCCGCCAGCCCGACGAGTCCGGCCACCACGAACGCGCCCCCGTAACCCCCGCCGAGGTCGAGCACGAGGCCGGCCGCCACCGGCGCGACCGAGGACGCGAGCGACGCCGTGAACGCCTGGGCAGCCTGCGCCGAGCCGAGCTGATCGTCTGGCGCCGTCTCGGTCACCGCCGCCGAGTAGATGCTCGAATCGGCCGCCAGCAGCAGGCCGTAGAGACAGCCGATCGCCAGCACCAGCCACCAGCCGACCAGACCCGTCCAGCCGAAAAGCAGCGAGAGGCAGCCGCTGGCCGTCGCGATGGTGACGGCCACCGGCGCCCGCCCCCAGCGATCGGAGAGCCAGCCGCCGATCCAGACCCCCGCCGTCCCGAGACCGGCGATCAGCCCCGCCCACTTCGCGCCCTCCGATGCCGACTCGACGTCGCCGAGCCCTTCGCCGACGAGCACCGCCGCCAGGAACGCGGGGAGCCAGGCGCGCGAGATGTACAGCTCCCACGAGTGGGCGCCGTACGCCAGGATCGTCCGTCGCGTCGGCTCATGCTTGAGCACGGCCGGATTCAGTCGCGCGCTCCGCCGTGGCGGCGGGGAGACGCCCCAGGTCCCGAGTATCGCCAGCGGCAACGCCAGCGCCGAGATCGCGCCCAGCACCACCGACGCCCCTCTCCACCCCAGGTCCGGGAGGAGTGCACCGCTGGCCCAGAGCGAGAGCGCCGCGCCGGCGTAGTACGCCGAGACGTAAATGCTGACCATCAGGCCTCGGCGCTCGGGCGTCGCCGCTGCCGCCACCACCCGCACGCCGGGCAGGTAGACGCCGGCCAGGCCCAGGCCGGCCGCACCCCGGAGCAGCGCCGCGCTCCACGGGTCGTACGCCACGAACGGGAACAGCAAGAACGAGAGCCCCGCCACCGCCGAGCACGCCCCGATCACGTGGCTGGCCCGGAGCCGATCGGTCAGCGGCAGGATCAGCAGGACCGCCCCGAGGTATCCCAGGCGGTACGCCGTGAAGACGCCGCCCAGCTCCGCGTCGCTGGTGCCCCACTCCTGGCGCAGCAGCGGCACGGCTGTGGGGACGACGTTGGAGGGCAGGAGGGTCAGCGCCAGCGTCGCCGTCAGGAGCCAGACGGTCCGGGTCATCGTCGCCCCCTCCCGCCTCTTTCTCGCCTTGGATGTCCTGGAAGGCTAGCTTGTGCAGCAGGTCGACGAGCAACACCCCGCGCGCGCCGGCTTCTTCGCCCGCACGAACGCGCTGACGATCCGCCCGCCCGAGGCGTCGAACCGGGCGTACGATTCGGCGCTCCACGCGCTCTGCGACCGCTCCGCAAGCTGCCGCACGTCATAGACGCGCGTCACCTCGACGTCCACGTCGTCGAAACCGGCTGCCGTCAGCAGGCGGCGATACTCGCCCTCCTCGAGCGCACCGGCGATGCAGCCGACCCACGCCTCCATGTCGGCGCGGAGGTCGGTCGGCAGGCTCCCCTGCGTGACGACGTCCGAGACGGCGAACCGGCCGCCCGGCTTCAGGACGCGGAACGCCTCGCGGATCACCCGGCCCTTGTCGGCCGAGAGGTTGATGACGCAGTTCGAGATGATCACGTCGACGGTGTTCTCCGGCAACGGGATCTCCTCGATGTGCCCCTTCAGGAACTTGACGTTCTCCGCGCCCTGCTCTCGCCGGTTCTTCTCCGCCAGCGCCAGCATCTCGTCGGTCATGTCCAGGCCGTAGGCGAAGCCGGTCGGGCCGACCCGCTGCGCGGACAGCAGGACGTCGATGCCGCCGCCGCTTCCGAGATCCAGGACGGTCTCGCCCAGGGCTAGCGACGCCAGCGCCGTCGGGTTGCCGCACCCCAACGACGCCTTGACGGCATCGTCGGGGATCACGGCGACCTCGTCGCTGCCGTACAGGTTCGACGTAATCGGACTCTTGCTGGTCGGACCGCAACAGGAGCCGCCCTCATCGCTCACGCGGCGGGCGCGCTCGGCGTACTTCGCGCGGACGGTCTCGCGCACGGACTCGGCGGACGGTTCGACGGCCATGACCCCCTCCAACACATCGACAGGCGTCTCTGTACGGTAGCCACAGCATACCGCAAGACATTGATGATTGTCTATGCAGATGCTCGCTCGCATCGGGCTCCGCCGCTCCCGCGCACCGGGGCGGGGAGAGCGTCGGGGATTCCTGGCGCATCTTTGCGCGCCCTCGCGGGTAATCCCAGACATGAACTGTCGGCCGCCCACATCCAGCACCCGGAATCCGGCACGCAAATGTGCGTGTACAGGCGAACGAACCCATTCTCCTTCGAGTCGGCCGCTGTCCGGTACCACGTAGATCCACGTTTGAACGCGGATTGACACGCCCGGACCACCCCGGTACCACGTTTGACCACGACACGCGTGGTACCGGATCGCCGCTAGACTATCCTTCTCACCACAACTGGCGCGGAGTGGGAGGCACGATGAACGCCGACGACCTGCCGATCCTTGGCATCACCATGGGCGACGCCGCCGGCGTCGGGCCGGAAGTCACCGTCATGGCGCTGATGCAGGACGAGGTCCGCGCGAAGGCCCGCTGCGTCGTCATCGGCGACGCCAGCATCATCCAGGATGCCGCCCGGATCGTCGGCTGCACGCTGCCCGTCCGCACCGTCGACGAGGTCCGTCCCGACCAGCTCGACGCCTCGGCCATCTGGGTCCTGGACCTCAAGAACCGCCCGCTCGCCGGCCTCGAGCGCGGCAAGGTCGACGCCCAGAACGGCAAGGCCGCTTTCGAGTACGTCGACCGCGCCGTCACCCTGGCCCTCGCCAACCAGATCGACGCCATCGTCACCGCCCCCCTCAACAAGGAGGCGATGCACCTCGGCGGCCACAAATACCCCGGCCACACCGAGGCGCTGGCCCACCTCTGCGACATCGGCGAGGACGACATCACGATGCTACTCGCCTCGCCGCGCCTGCGCGTCTCCCACGTCTCGACCCACTGCTCGATGATCGAGGCCGTCGCCTCCGTCACCACCGATCGTGTCGTCCGCGTCGCCCGGCTGACCGCCGAGGCCGTCGCGCCCCTGGTCGACCGCCCGCCGAAGATCGCCCTGGCTGGCATCAACCCCCACGCCGGCGAGAACGGCCTGTTCGGCCCGGAGGACGAGCGCGAGATTCGGCCGGCCGCCGCGCTCCTCCAGCAGGAGGGCATCGACGCCTACGGCCCGATCCCCGGCGACACCGTCTTCCTGCGGGCCCTCAAGGGCGACTTCGACGCCGTCGTGGCGATGTACCACGACCAGGGCCACATCCCATCGAAGCTGGCCGGCTTCGACGACACCGTCAACGTCACGCTCGGCCTGCCGATTATCCGCACCTCGGTGGATCACGGCACCGCCTTTGACATCGCCGGGACCGGCACGGCCCAGAGCGTCAACATGGTCGTCGCGATCGACCTGGCCGCTGGCATGGGACGTGCGCGGCGGGCAGCCCGACACGCCTGACCCGGATCGCTCCAAGTTCCCCGCAAATCATGTAGTATTCGGCGCGCGCCTTAACGATTCGGTTGCTCGCCGCGCTGGGAGCCCCGTGTCGGGACGTGGTGAGGCTCATCTGTGGAGGATTGAGAGTCGTGTTCTGCTCGCTAGACCAGTCGGCCGTGTCTCGAAAGGCCCGGCTCGCACGGCACAGCCTGCTGGTGGCTGCCGCCGCCGGTCTCCTCGTGCTCAGTGCCTGTTCGGCTGCCCCCAGCCCGCCCGCCAACACGCCGTTGCCGACCCCGGCGCTGAAGCCGACCACCGCGGCGTCGCCGGCCGCCAGTCCGGCCGCGAGCCCGGCCGCCAGTCCCGCGGCGAGCCCGGCTGCCAGCCCGTCGCCGAGCCCGGCCGCGAAGCCGTCCGCGTCCCCGTAGCGTCCGGCCCCGTCCTCCTGACCCCCTTCCCTGGCTCCCTCCCTCTCGCAGGGCGAGGGCCGGAAGGGGGCCTTTCTGCCCGTTCCCCTCTTGTATGGCGCTCGGAGGCACCCCTACACTCACGGGGAATGGCCCCCAGCATGACCAGCCTCGACGGTGACCCCCGATGCGCGACCTGACCGACCGTGCCCTTGGCGCCGCGTCGGCGGCCGGCGCGACGTACGCCGACGTCCGCATCGAGCGGTTCGAGCGCCAGGTCGTCTCGGTCAAGAACGGCCGGCCCGACGGCCTCCTCGATGACGAGAGCCAGGGGTTCGGCGTCCGCGTCGTCGTGGGGGGCGCCTGGGGCTTCGCGTCGTCCTCCAGGCTCGAGGCGCGCGAGATCGAGCGCGTCGCCCACCGCGCCGTCGAGATCGCACGAGCCAGCGCCCTCGTCCTCGCCGAGCCCGTCGACCTCGGCGAGTCGATCCGCTCGGTGGGAGCGTACAGCACGCCCGTCCAGATCGACCCGTTCGCCGTCGCCGTCGACGACAAGCTGGCCGTCCTGATGGAGGCCGACGCCGCGATGCGGGCCGTGCGCGGGATCGCCGTCTCCGAGGGCTCCTTCGAGTGCCAGCGCCTTCGCAAGGTCTTCGCCTCGACGGAGGGCAGCTACGTCGAGCAGACCCTGGTCGAGACCGGGGCCGGCATCGAGGCGTTGGCGGTCGGCGAGGACGACGCCCAGCGCCGGTCGTTCCCCAACAGCTTCGGCCGCCAGCACTCGACGGCCGGCTACGAGTACTTCCAGTCCATGAAGCTGGCCGAGAACGCCGGCCGGACCGCCGAGGAGGCCGTCAAGCTGCTGACCGCGAAGCCGTGCCCCGACGGCGTGACGACCGTGATCCTCGATTCGAGCCAGGCCGCCCTCCAGGTGCACGAGTCATGCGGCCACCCGATCGAGCTGGACCGGGTCTTCGGCACCGAGGCCAGCTACGCCGGCACCAGCTTCCTGACCCTCGACAAGCGCGGGACGTACCGCTACGGCTCGGACCACGTCACGATCGCCGCCGACGCCACGATCCCCGGTGCGCTCGGCACGTTCGGCTTCGACGACGAGGGCGTCCCGGCCCGGCGCACCATCATCGTGGACCGGGGCATCTTCAAGAACTACCTGACCTCGCGCGAGACGGCCGCGAGGCTCGGCGAATCGAGCAACGGCACGATGCGTGCGGACGGCTGGAGTCGGATCCCGCTGATCCGGATGACCAACATCAACCTGGAACCCGGCGACTGGTCGCTCGAAGACCTGATCGCCGACACCGACGACGGCGTCTTCCTCCAGACCAACCGGAGCTGGAGCATCGACGACGTCCGCCTCAACTTCCAGTTCGGCACCGAGATCGGCTGGGAGATCAAGCACGGCAAGCTCGGCGCGATGCTCAAGAACGCCACCTACACCGGCATCACCCCCCGCTTCTGGGGCGCCTGCGACGCCGTCTGCAAGGAGTGGACGGTCTGGGGCACGCCCAACTGCGGCAAGGGCCAGCCGTCCCAGGCGATGCACGTCGGGCACGGCGCCGCCGCGATCCGGGTGCGCGGCGTCCAGATCGGCGTGATGCGGTAGCCGGCCCCGATGGACGAGCTACTCGGGCGTGCGCGCTTCGAAAGCCTGGCCGATCGGGCGCTCGACGCGTCGAGGGCCGATCAGACCGAGGTGGTCGTCATCGGCGTCGACTCGGCGCTGACCCGCTTCGCCAACTCTGGCATCCACCAGAACGTCGCCGAGCGGAACGTCCAGGTCCGAGTCCGGGCCATCGTCGGCAGGCGCGCGGGCGTCGCCACCACCAACGACCTCTCGGACGCGGCGCTGGCTCGGGTCGTCGAGCGCGCCGTCGAGGCCGCGAAGCGCCAGCCGGAGGACCCGGGGCTGCCGGACCTGCCCGGGCCGCTCCCCGCCGAACCGGTCCCGAGCTTCAGCCAGGCGACCGCCGACTGCACGCCCGAGCAGCGCGCCCGGATGGTCCGGCCGATCTGCGCCCTCGCCGTCGAGCACGGCCTGAAGGCGTCCGGCGCCTGCTCGACCGAGACGACCGAGATCGGCATCGCCAACTCGCGCGGCGTCCGTCGCCACGAGCTGCGATCGGCCTCCAGCCTCCTGACCGTGATCCTTGACGACGAGGGCTCGGGCTACGCCGAGCGGACCGCCCGCGACATTGACTCCATCGACGCCGAGGCGCTCGGTCGCGAGGCGGTCGACAAGGCGGTCCGCAGCCGCGGCGCCGAGCGCTTCGAGCCCGGCGAATACCCGGTCGTCCTGGAAGCGTACGCCGTCGGCGAGATGCTGATGTACCTCGCCTACATGGGGTTCGGGGCGCTCGCCCTCCAGGAGGGCACCAGCTTCCTGCGCGGCCGGCTCGGCCAGCGGATCGTCGACCCGCGCATCTCGGTCTCGGACGATGGGCGCAACCCCCTGGGCCTGCCGGCCAGCTTCGACTACGAGGGCGTCCCGAAGCAGCGCGTCGCCCTGATCGAGGACGGCGTCGCGGCCGGCGTCGTCTACGACACGAAGTCGGCCGCCCGCGAGGGCCGCCCGTCGACCGGCCACGGCCTCCCCGCCCCGAGCACGTTCGGGCCGTTCCCCTCGCACCTGTCGATGGCCGCCGGCGATACGCCGCCCGCCGAGCTGGCGAAGGGGATCGAGCGCGGCCTCTGGGTCACTCGGTTCAACTACGTCAACGTCGTCAAGTCGGACCGGGCGGTGCTGACCGGGCTCACCAAGGACGGCACGTTCCTGATCGAGCGCGGCGAGGTCACCCGCCCGGTCAAGAACCTCCGCTTCACCCAGGGCGTCCTCGAAGCGTGGAGCGGCCTCCGGGCCCTCGGCGCCGAGCGCCGTCTGATCGAAGGTTGGGGCGGCGCGGTGCTCGCTCCGGCCATGCGACTCGACGCCTTCCGCTTCACCGGGGTCAGCGATGTCTGACCTGGAGGCCGTCCGCCCGCCCGAGCCCGACCTGGACGAGCTGGAGCGCCGGCTGGGCGTGACGTTCAAAGACCGGACGCTGCTGCGCCAGGCCGTGATCCACAAGTCGCTCACCAACGATCTCGGCGAGAGCGGCCTCGGCTCGAACGAGCGGCTGGAGTTCCTCGGCGACTCGGTTCTCGGGATGCTGGTCTCCGAGCAGCTCTACCGCGCCTACCCGGATCGCGACGAGGGCCAGTTAACGCTGCTGCGGTCCGCGCTGGTCCGCGCCTCGTCCCTGGCCGGCTGGGCGCGCCAGCTCGACCTCGGCGCGTTCGTGATGGTCGGGCGCGGCGAGATTCGAGGCGACGGCCGCAACCGCGACGCCCTGCTGAGCAGCGCCTTCGAGGCGGTCCTGGGCGCCGTCTTCGTGGACCGGGGCTTCCACGCGGCGAAGCAGCTCCTGATGCGGTTCCTCCGGCCGGACCTCGCGCAGGTCGGCCAGCGCCAGGTGATCGACGCCAAGTCCCGGCTCCAGCAGGTCAGCCAGGCCCGCTTCTCGGTGACGCCGACCTACGAGGTGCTCGACGTCTCGGGCGCCGGCCACAGCCCGATCTTCACCATCAGGGTCACGGCCGGCGGCGGCGTCACGGCCGTCGCCGAGGGGAGGAGCAAGCAGACGGCCCAGCAGACGGCCGCCGCCGAGGCGCTGGCGACGATCGAGGCGCTTCCGGTCGAGCTGCCGCCGCCCACCGAGGCCCTGGCCGACTCGACTGATGGCGCTGGCGACCCGGCCGAGGCCGTCGCCGATCCTGTCGAGGCGCCGTCATCCTGATGCATCTCAAGCGCCTCGACCTCGTCGGATTCAAGAGCTTCGCTAACCGCACGACCTTCCTGTTCGAGCCCGGCATCTCGGTGATGTGCGGCCCGAACGGCTCCGGCAAGAGCAACGTCGCCGACGCCGTCCGCTGGGCGCTCGGCGAGCAAAGCGCGCGGGCGATCCGGGGCCGGCGGGGCGAGGACGTCATCTTCGTCGGCTCGCAGGGGCGGCAGCCGCTGGGCCTGGCCGAGGTCTCGCTGACCCTCGACAACTCCGAGGGACGGATCCCGCTCGATTACCAGGAGGTCAGGGTCACCCGCCGGCTCTACCGCTCCGGCGAGGCCGAGTACCTGGTCAACGGCTCGAAGGTCCGGCTGAAGGACATCCACGAATGGCTGCTGCACGCCGCCCTCGACGCCGAGTCGTACGTGGTGGTCGGGCAAGGCTCGGTCGACCAGCTGATCCTTCAGCGGCCGGAGGAACGTCGGGTCGTCATCGACAACGCCGCCGACATCCGCCGCCACCAGACCCGCCTTCACGAGACCCGCAACCGGCTGGCTTCCACCGAGGAGAACCTGCTGCGCTGCCGGGCCGTAATCGCCGAATTGGAGCCGCACGTCACCCGCCTGCGCGCCCAGGCCGAGCGCGCCGAGCGTGCCCAGGTCCTCCGCGCCGAGCTTGGCACCCTGGCCGGCCGCTGGCTGCGCCACGCACTCGCAGGCGCCCGCGCCGAACTCGCCCGCGCCCGCGCGGAGGCCGCCGCCGCCCGCGCCCAGGCCGAGCGCCAGGAGGCCGAGCTCGGCGACCTCGAAGCGCTCGCCCGCGCTGCCGACCGGGCCGCGACCGCCGCCGAGGCGACCGTCGCCGAGATCGAGCCGCGATTGGCCGCCGCCCGCGACGAGGTCGCCAGGATCGGACGCGACCTGGCCCGAGCCGAGGAGCGGCTGGCCGGCGCCGACGAGTCCGAAGCGCGCCTGCTGGCTGAGGTCGAGCGCCAGCGCGAGCGCGAAGCGGCGCTGACCGCCGAGCACGCGGCGCTCCAGCAGCAGCTCGCAGCGGCCCGCGCCGCCGTGACCGACGCCGAGCATGCCGCCCAGGCCGCCGCCGAGGCCGGCCGCGCCGAGGAGGAGGAGGCGCGCCGCGTCGAGGGCGAGCTAGCGGCCGCCCGCCGTCGGCTTGCCGCCCTGGACGGCGAGCTTCGGAGCGCCGCGTCGGCCGCCGAAGAGGCCCGCGGTCGGATCGAGCGGCTGGAGCGCCGCCAGGTCCGCCTCGCCGAGGATCTCGAAAGGCTGATCCGCGACCTTGAACGGGCGCGCACCGAGGCCGCCGCTCGCGCTGCCGCCGCGCTCAGCGCCGCCTCCGCCCTGACCGACGCCCGCCGCGCCCGCGAGGCGTTGCTGGAGCGCCGCGAGGAGGGCCGCCAGCGCGTCGACCGGCTGCGCGCCGAGCAGCACCGGCTGTCGGGGGACCGCCAGCGCCTGGAGATCGCGCGGCAGGCCGCCGAGGAGAGCGGCGGCAGCCAGAAGGGCTCGGGCCGCGACGTGCTCCTCAAGTCGGATGCCGTCGCCGCGCGCGGCCTGCTCGGTGGTGAGCTGACCGTTCCCGAGCGCTACCGGGCGGCCATCGGGGCAGCGCTCGGCGAGCGTGCGCAGATCGTCGTCCTGGCGGAGTGCTCCGGTCCCGACGCCGCCGTCCACCTGATCCGCCAGCGCGACCTCGACCGAACTGGGCTCGTGGAGTCCCCTACCCCCCAGCCCGCTGCGCGGCGCGAATATCGGCTTCGCCGACATTATCCCCCGTGCGCGGGGGAGGGGGGGAAGATAAGCCCCTCCTTCGCGCACGCCGTGGGGGTAGGGGGCCCCATGGGAGGGGTTGGGGTGGGGGATACCCTTCGTTCGCTGCTCGACGGCCTCGAAATCCTCGGGTTCGCCGACGAGCTCGTCGAGGCGCCCCCGGAGCTGGAGTCGCTTGTCCAGCGCGTTCTCGGCTCCACCGTCGTCGTCGCCACACTCGACCTCGCCCGCGAGGCCGCGAGTCGTCTCGCCTCGGCCCCCGCCGGCTGGCAGGTCGCCACCCTCGACGGCGTCCTCCTCCGCTGGACCGGCGAGTGGTGGGCCGGCCGCGACCGCCAGGCCGAGCGGCTGGTCCGCCGACGCGCCGAGCTCGCCGAGATCGACGGAAGGATGGCGTCGGTCGCGGCGAGGCTGCAGGAGATCGAGCAGCAGCTCGCCGAGGCCGATGCCGGTCTCAGACAGCTCGCCGCCGACGAGCGCTCCGTCCGCGACGCCCTCGCCGCCGCCGAGTCGGCCGACCGTAAGGCCGCCCTGGAGGCCCAGGCGGCTGCCGCCCAGGCCTCGCGGCTGGAACGGGAGCTCAGGGATGCCCAGGCGG
>Ga0075430_100003333_pt1 | contig 13449 bp, 10 predicted proteins | sample RhiMetdeltSRZDD4_FD_75294 | JGI IMG/M metagenome (GOLD analysis project Ga0075430, IMG submission 75294) | Populus rhizosphere microbial communities from Tennessee, USA - Rhizosphere MetaG P. deltoides SRZDD4 | ecosystem: Host-associated > Plants > Roots > Rhizosphere > Soil | place: USA... | reverse complement strand
CAATCATGGTCAACTTCCGATCCTATGCTAACTGACATTAATTCGACGCAACGTCTCCCTTCGGACGGTATGTGTGGTGCCGCACAGACCTGGTACTACCGATGTTCTAGCGTTACAGGGTATGCATACTAGGAGTTTCAAAAATATGTCATTTTTGAATAGCAGTAGTAATAGCGATTCAAGTGTTAACCGACTGCTCGCCACGCTTCCGAAAACTGAATACAAGCGTCTGTTGCCCAAACTGAAGACAGTCAGTTTGGTTTTAGGGGAGGTGTTGTACGAACCTGGTGCTGCAATTAAGTACGTTTATTTTCCTAACGACTCGATAATCTCATTGATTTCGAAGCTGTCGGGGACTTCGTGGCTTGAAGTTGGAATGGTGGGCAATGAAGGGATGGCTGGCCTTGCTGTTTTTATGGGTGTCAACTCTTCATCAACTCGTGCTCTAGTGCAAGGCGCGGGCACAGCAATGCGAATGAGTTCAGCGGCTGTACGCACAGAAGCAAACCGGCTTGGCAACTTGCATCACCTGCTGCATCGTTATTCGCACTCACTACTGTCCCAGGTCTCTCAATCATCTGCGTGCAACCGTTTCCACTTCGTTGACGCTCGACTTGCGCGATGGCTTTTGATGACAAAAGATCGTCTTGGAGCCGAGGAATTTCCGCTCACGCAGGAATTCCTGTCCAACATGTTGGGCGTGCGGCGCGAAGGCGTAAGTAAGGCTGCCGGCGCGTTACAGGCGGCCAAGCTAATTCGTTACAGTCGAGGAATAATCACCGTTCTTAATCGCCGCGGTCTGGAAGATAAATCCTGTGAATGCTACGCGATTATTAAAGCCGAAACGGATGCATACCTGAATTGAGTTCTACCTAAACTTCGAACCTCATGTCCACCGGGGAGCTCTATCTGCACGTGGCCTGCTCGCTCCATGAAGGGTGATGTTTGGTATTTACTATAGTTGACATATGCCACTTGACCGCGTAGGGTCATTGTGAACCGAGAGTCGCTTACTCCCTTCTCAGCTCTTCCGGAATCCATCCGGATCACCTGAAGTCAACAGCAAAGACAAATCGACGAGCAAGAACAATGTTTGAACTGTGGAGGCAGCAGTCGCGGTTTAGAAAAGGAAGGGAAGAACTTTAGTGTTCAATCTCTACATAAATGAGCGCCGCATCGAAGACGTGACGGTGCTCGATTTAAAAGGTCGAATAAGAATTGCTGGTAGAGCCCGGGGTTTGCACAAATCAATCCGTAGCCTTGTTGATAAAGGACAAACCCGAATTCTTCTCAACCTGTCTCAAGTCACACACATGGATTTAAGCGGACTCGACGAGCTCGTCGCCAGTTGCGTGACTGCGGGCAATCAAGGCGGCGAGATAAAGTTGCTTCATCTTACTGAACAGATGCGCGAAGTCATAACAACGGCAAATCTCTCAGCGCTGTTCGACAGTTACAATAACGAGTATGACGCTATTGCCGGCTTTAATCGTGAAGTATTAAGAGTGGTGAAGCCGTCGGCGTCTTTAGCTAACGACGATGTTGTGACTGCCATTGTTCATCCGCCAAGAATAAGCGCCCAGCTTCAACCACGGTGATTTGAAAATGATAATCTGTGAATTATGTTCGCATTACGACCTCAGCGGTGAATGTAGAATCGGCCTCCGCATACCGAAGAGCATGAGTTGCCCGGGTTTTGGCCCGACAATGGAAAAATTCTGCTCTGATCCAAAGGACTTTGTGAATGAAAGACAGATCGTCGAGATGGCTACGTTTTTCGGAATGAAAGGGACCGAACTAAAAAAGGTCAAGATCATGGCCTCGCGAGAGGAAATCGCTCGCCTGTAAAACCTCCGTCGGAACAGAGTGTTCCGACCAGCCTTCAACTCTTCACTACGTTTAAAGAAACCCGACTACTTCCACAGTTTCTATTAATTAGATCACACAGTAAAAGTCGACTGCTGGGACACGGACTACGTGGCTTTTTCGCGGGGCCTATTCGGAACTGCTGAGAAGGCGTGCCAGGAGATGCCTTAACTGATCGACGTCTTCGTAATAACAAATCCATTCAAGGTTGTTGACTTTTTCGTCCGTGCCTTCCAAATGTGCGGGGACCTTCTCAGGCATTATCACCAAAGGCGTGGGGCCGTCATATTTGCAATGCTCGCGCAAGCGGCGCCCGATGCTCAAAGACTCTTCGGGCCGTTTACCCGCAAGATCCATTAACAAGAGGTCGGCGTGGATATACTCGCTGCCGCTCACCCATTCAAAAGCGTCTTCCAAGTCGGCTGCGACAAGCAGGCGGTAGCCTAGCTGGCGCAGGTTCTTCGTTAAAGACCGGCGAGCGTTGTCGTCGTCTTCAACAACAAAGATGGTATGGCGTGAGTTGATATATTCGCGCATCGGCCTCCGTGGCTTCGCTCGCAGAATGGAACCGCAGACCGCACAAGGAGAAGTTCTGAAGCTCTTCTTGATGACGAAAGTTGGATTCTAAACAACAGGTTAATACGGTATCAAGGATCACCCACGAATTTCGCAAAAAACATTTTGACCAGCGCGCGTAAAAATGGTATTTAGTTCGCGTCCCGAACAAAACGCGGCAACCGGTTCCCCCCACCCAACTCAATCACAACTGCATAAGAGGAAAACCCATGTCTCACCCTACGAACCGATCCATCGTCGTGTTGAAGCTTATTATTATCGCCGGCGCCCTGTGCCTTTTCATACCCTCTATCGCTCGCACACAAACGATCATTCAAAACGATTTTGAAGACGGCACCGCCCAGGGATGGATACCGCGCGGCGGCGGCGTCGTAATCACAAACACTACCGAAGCAGCACACGCCGGCACTCATAGCCTGAAAACTACAGGCCGAACGCAAGGTTTCCATGGACCAAGCCTCAACGTCCTCGGCGCCCTGATCAAAGGTGCTACTTACCAGGTAACAGTTTCTGTTCGACTCGTCGCCGGCCAGGCGCCCACTACCGTCAGAGTTACCGTTCAGCGAACACCAACAGCCAGCGGAAACCAGTTCGACACCGTAGCTTCGAGCGCAAACAACGGCGTCACCGACGCGGCCTGGACCACATTCAATGCGCTTTATTCCTTCAACACCGACAACACAGGTCTCCTGCTGTATGTTGAAGCGACCAATCCGACCTCCTCTTATTACATCGACAGCTTTACGATCACGCAGTTGGCGCCGCCGCCAGGGCCGCCGGCCAATACAACTGGAGCATCGTCGACGTTTGAGTCGGGAACACGCGAAGGCTGGGCGCCACGCATCGGCGACGAGGTACTAACAGTCACCACTGCGGACCAACATAGCGGCAATTTTAGTCTGTTGACCAGCGGCAGGACTTCCGCTTTTCGTGGCCCGGCATTCAACGTCACCAACGTGATGTTCAATGGTTCTCGTTATCGCATTTCACTTTGGGCCAAGCTTGCTCCCGGTGAACCCAACTCGCAACTCCGCGTGAGCCTGCAAAGAAACATCGGATCCTTTCCAGCTACGTTCCACACCGTCGTGCCGAACACGACCGTCACCTCCGGCGCCTGGGTGCGACTGTCAGCTACGTTCGATCTTGTGCTCGCGAACACTTCGTTGACTCTGTATGTTGAATCGAACACGGGCACGCCGTCCTTCTACATTGATGATTTCCAGATCACGTTCGTTCCGCCTCCCGTGGCCGAGCGCGACATTCCCTCCGTTTACCAGGCGTTCGCTGCTTACTTCCCGATTGGCGCAGCGGTATGGCAGGGAGATCTAACCGGAGAACACGCTTTTCTGCTGAGCAAACACTTCAACAGCATCACTTCAGAAAACGATATGAAGTGGAGCTCGCTGCAAAACACCGAAGGCAATTTCACCTTTGCCACCGCGGACGCTCAGGTCGCGTTTGCCAGGGCCAATAACATGTCTGTCAGAGGTCACACCCTTGTGTGGCACCAACAGAATCCGGCCTGGCTATTTAACGATCCAGGCGGGAATCCGATGACGCCTACTCCGGAAAACAAAGCGCTGCTGTTGCAACGAATGGAGAACCACATTCGCACAGTGCTCACGCACTTCGGCAACGACATCTATGCGTGGGACGTCGTGAATGAGGTAATCGATCCCTCTCAGCCAGACGGTTTCCGCCGTAGCCCATGGTTCAATATCACCGGCGCCGAGTACATAGAACGTGCATTCCGCGTAGCACGTGAAGTGCTGCCGAACGCAAAGCTTTACATCAACGACTTTGACACGACCAATCCAACCAAGCGGCAGTTTCTCTTCAATCTAATCTCGGATCTGAAGAGCCGAGGAGTGCCCATCGACGGCATCGGACATCAGATGCACAACAACGTCGATTTTCCGTCACGTCAGGCGATCGTCGACACTATTAACCTGTTTTCCAGCCTCGGAATCGATAATCAGATCACTGAGCTTGACGTCAGTATCTACAGTAATTCGCTGCCTGGTCCGATTGTTGACTATGCCGACATCCCAGTGGAGCGGCTGATCAGTCAGGGCTATCGCTATCGGACGTTCTTTGACGCGTTCAAGGAACTACAGGGAAAGATCAGTTCGATAACCTTCTGGGGACAAGCGGACGATCACACCTGGTTGACTTCGCCGGCGCGAGTCAATGCACCACTGCTCTTCGATACGTCGCTGAAAAAGAAGTTTGCTTACTGGGGCCTGATCGATCCGTTGCAATTGCCGGGCGCAGATTTGTCAGCCGAGATTAGCGCCGCTCCGAATCCAATCGTTAGCGGGGAAACGATCAGCTACACCATGACCATTCGAAACAATGCTGACAACGATTCAGCTCCGTTCCTGCCGCAAGACGACGATCTTCCAGCAGCAAACGTGTCAGTAGTAACAGCCGTTCCGGCTGGAACGTCGTTTCAATCGCTGACAACGCCCGATGGTTGGTCGTGCAGCAAGCCGGCCGTTGGGCAATCAGGTGCGGTTCAGTGTTCGATTGGCTCACTGGCTGCGGGTACATCAGCGGTGTTCACGCTGACCGTGGACGTCAACTGCCCGACGAGCGATGGGACGCAGGTGGCCAATTCGGTCGGTGTTAGTTCGACGACTGCGGATCCGAATCTCGCGCCAAACAATAGTGCTTCCATCACGGTGAATGTTTCGAATCCCGCTCCGGTGATTTCCGGGTTGGCCGTGGATAAGCCAGTCCTGGGATCGCCCAATCATCAGATGGTAGATGTAACACTGACTTACACAATTGAGGATAACTGTGATTCAAACCTGGCGCCCGAGATCACAATCACCAGTGATCAGCCGCAAAACGGCACAGGCGATGGCGATACGGATATTGATTGGGAAATTATCGACGCCCATCACATCAGGTTACGCGCCGAGCGTGCGCCGACGATCGCCGCCGGGCGTACCTACACAATCATTGTGAAGGTCACTGACTCGGCCGGCGGTAGTAGCACAAGCTCCGTGACGGTGGTCGTACCAAGGTAGTAGATTGATTTAACTCACGCGCCGCGCGCATACCGGTGCTCGACCATCTCGATGAACCGTGGATGCGCGCGCAAGCTGTCCAACTCCGGCGTCAACGAAAGCCAGCTTCGCCACTGACTATGCTCGATGAACGCTTTTTGCAGCCAGTCGAGCGCCTCGTCCTGTCTGCCCAACGCAGCGTAGATGATAGAAATACAAAACGGCGGGACGTAGCTGTGTTTCGACTCCTCCAGGAGCTCGCCAAGAATCGTCAACGCCTCGTCTCTCCCGGCCATCGCATACGCGTATCCTAAAAACCCGGACAGCACCGGCGTTTTCTCTAACTCCTGCGCCCGCAGAAACTCCTCGATCGCTTGAGAGAACAACTTCTGTCGCCCGTACGCGATGCCTAAAAGGATTCGCGCCTGGTAGAAGTTGGGACCCATCGAGAGCGTTTTTTGGAACTGCGCAACCGCGGGCTCATATTGCCGCTCCTTAAGATAGTGCCAACCAAGATGCTGATTGATCTCGAGATCGAAAGGATCGAGCTCCAGCGCCAGTTTGCACTCAGCCAACGACTCTACAATCTGGCCCATGTCTCGCAAGCAGTGCGCGTACCAGTCGTGCGCCCGCGAATACTTCGGATTCAATCGGATCGCCTGCTTAAACTCACGCTCCGCTCCCGCCGCATCGCGATCGTAGACCAGCTTCACAGCTCCGAGCGACGTATGAGCCTCAGGAAGTTGGTTATCGAGCTCAACGGCCTTGGCCGCCGCCGCTCTCGCTTTAGGAATGTTCTTCCACGGCGCTCTCAGTCCGTAGAAATCGTACTTGATGTACGAATCCGCCAGGCCTGAATACGCGAGCGCATAGCCGGGATCCGTTTCAATCGCCATTTCAAAACAATCGATCGCCTTTTGCTGACCCTCCGTCGTGCGGAGATTCAAGAAGTAGCGGCCCCTCAGATAACACTGATGTGGGTCCGCCTTCTGCTCGCGGGGGTTCAATAGTCGCTCTGAATTTTCGCCGATTAGTTTAAGACGAACTTTCTCGGAGACATCTTTCGCCAACTGCTGCGGAAGGTTTTGGATGTTTGAGAGCTGTTGGCTGTATTCCTCACCCCAGATCTGCCAACCGTTCGCAACTTCAACAAGTTCCATCCTTACGAGCAGATTCGCACCGAACGGAATGAGTCTTCCGACTAAAACCGAGTCGACAGACAATTCGCGGCCGGCCGCTTGCGGATCCAGCTCTCGTCCTTTGTATTTGACGACGGTGCTGCACGCCTTGATTCGCAGGTCCGGCAGCAACGAAAGACTGTTGACAATGCTCTCCATGATGCCGTCGCTAACATGCTCATGGTCCGGATCATCGCTCGCCTTCATCAACGGCAAGACGGCAATTGACGAAATCGATGTCTCGCGATTCGAAGATTGATTCTTGTCCGACGCCGCGCCAGCCTGATCGACTGACACGGCGCCTTCATCCATTTCTTCGGTTACGTTTGCGACGAAACGATAGCCTCGCTTCGGGATCGTCTGAACGTATTGTTCGCCGTCGCTCCCACCCAACGCCTTTCTGAGCGTAAAAATATTTTGGGCCAACGTCGCTTCTTCAACGAACGTGTCGGGCCAAATGCTCTTTAACAATTCATCTTTCGGAATTATTCGCCCGCGATTGAGGATCAGCGTTAATAGGGTGTCAAACGCTTTTGGCGTAAGAGGTATTGGAATGCCGTCGCGTGATAAAGTTCGTTTAACTGCGTCTACGCGATACGAGTCAAAATCAAAAAACCGTGAGGCGTGCGTGCTCATTTGAGGAATTTTAAAATCTTCAGAAAAACTTTTGACGACTTTTTAAGACATTCAAGCCCGTAACCATCTACAGTCCACACATACATTGAGAGTGGCCCAGTGCCCACAGGTGTCTGTGCGAGGTACGCCCAAATGCACAGGCCGAAATGCGGGGCATTGTAAAAGAGCCAAACTATGAACGCAAGACAATCGAGTATCGAAGACTCGATTAATTAAAAGTGCGAAGACCCGACATCCTCACAATCAGAGTCTTGCGGTGACATTGCAGTGACCGAGGACACGGAAACGCGTGAGAGTATTTCTCTGCGCGCTGAAGTACCAGATTGAGCTTCTGATCGATATGACAAGGACGCCACCAGGACCCAGCCTAGTTAGTGCTCCTGCCTCGTGAACAGAGAGGCAAGACGCGTCGATAACGTACTGACCACTTCGAAGTCATCCCCAGGTTTCAGAAGTAAATAGTACCGCGCGGATCGATCCAGACGACTGCTTTTTTTCGCGTTAGAACATGTAAGCCTGAGAAATCTTTCATCGGCTCACAGTGCGGTAGCTTTGTCTACCATCCGACCCGGTCGAATCCGAATCCGACCAACTCACCGAAAATCAAACCGCTGCTGAAGCGTTTCTCTTTCATCAACCAAACACGAGGACACCAATATGAACCAGGATGATGCAGACGATAACATGGTTTACACAGTTGTAGTTAACCACGAAGAACAGTATTCAATCTGGCCTGCCGAAAGACCGGCGCCGCTCGGTTGGAAAGACGCAGGCAAGAGTGGCTCGAAACAGGAATGTCTGGCCCATATCAAGGAAGTATGGACCGACATGCGGCCGCTCAGTCTCAGACAAACGATGTCGCAGGCAAATTAGTCCGTAGTTCGAAAGCCCGGCGCTGCCGGCCTTTACCACTCCCGCATCTTTTCCCCCAGGAAGATATGACCGGCCTCAACGACATATCCGAAAACCTGCGTTGTAATTCATAACTTTAGCGACCTGTGACTGCACAGAAATCGCCGAAGACTCCTTAACCTTCAGCCTGACCCACAAAAGAGGTTCCCATGCGCACCCTTATTAATGAAGGTGTGTTGTCCGCTATCGGCAATACTCCGCTCGTTCGTTTAAAACGCGTCTTCAAAGACCTCGACTTCAAGCTATACGGAAAACTCGAAGCACTTAACCCCGGCGGTAGCTCCAAAGATCGCGCAGCGTTCGGCATTATCGCGCGCGGTCTCGAGACGGGTGATATTCGGCCCGACACCGTGATCGTTGAATCAAGTTCCGGAAACATGGGCATCGGTCTTGCGCAAGTTTGCGGATACCTTGGACTGCGATTCATCTGTGTCGTCGACAAAAAGACCACTCCGCAAAACATTCGCCTGCTGAAGGCTTACGGAGCTGAGGTCGAAGTCGTCTCGACGCCTCATCCGCGCACGGGCGAGTTTCTCCTCCAACGGCTCGAGCGCGTGCAGTCTCTTCTCAACGAGATTGAAAACAGCTTCTGGCCGAACCAGTACGCAAATCTCTACAACGCCGCGGCTCACCACCGGACGATGCGTGAAATCGTAACGGCCCTCGACGGGGAAGTTGACTACATTTTCTGCGCGGCCAGTACGTGCGGAACGCTGAGAGGATGCGCCGATTACATTCGCGAGAACCAGTTGCGAACAAAGATTTACGGTGTCGACGCGATCGGCAGCGTCATCTTTGGTGGGCCAAGCGCGAAGCGTTTGATCCCCGGACACGGCGCCGCCATGGTCCCGGGGCTCTTTCAGCCCGGACTGGCGGATCGCTGCATTCACGTCGGCGACCTGGATTGCATCGCCGGCTGCAACAAGCTCGTACGTCGAGAAGCCATCATGGCCGGCGGATCGTCGGGCGGCGTGATCAGTGCCGTCGAGATCGTCAAGGACGAGATTCCTGCAAATTCAGTCTGCGTCGCCATTCTTCCCGACCGCGGCGAACGCTATCTGGACACTGTCTATTCCGAAGCGTGGGTGAATGAACACTTCGGCGACGTCTCCCATCTCTGGGAAGAAGAAGAGGTAATGGAAGAACAATATGCGTAACGGAGACATACTTATTTTAAAAGGACAGGACGTCCTTTCACTGCTGACGGGCCGTGAGCTCGAGGTGATTGACGCCGTGCGCATGGCCTACCTGACGCACGCCGCCGGAAAAAGCTCGCTGCCTCAATCAACGTTCCTGAACTTCGCCGGTCAGCCGAAAGACAGGATCATCGCTTTGCCGGCTTATTTGGGTGAAGGGTTCGGAGTTGCGGGTATCAAGTGGATTGCCTCGTTCCCGGGAAATCTGGACCAGGGAATGGACCGCGCCTCCGCCGTCATAATCCTGAACTCACCCGTGACAGGCCGCCCTGAGGCGTTCATTGAAGGCTCCATTGTCAGCGCCAAACGCACCGCTGCGAGTGCGGCACTGGCCGCCCGGACCTTGCACGAAGGACTCGACTCATCGACGCTGGGCCTGCTCGGTTGCGGACTCATCAACTACGAAATCACGCGCTTCATCCTGGCGGCCTGCGCCGGCGTCGAACGCGTAATCCTGTTCGACACCGACGAGCAGCGCGCGCTTCGGTTCAAAAACAAGTGCGGGCGCCTTTCTGAATCGATCTCGATCGAGATCGCGAAAGACGGCGAGACGGTGCTGCGTGAAGCTAAACTGATTTCACTGGCCACCACTGCGATACAACCGCACATAACGGATCTCTCAGCGTGCGAGCCGGGCAGCACCATTCTCCACATCTCGCTTCGCGATCTGTCGCCCGCAGTCATTCTCGCCAGCGACAATGTCGTTGACGACGTGGACCATGTTTGCCGAGCGCAAACTTCGGTCCATCTTGCCGAACAACTAATCGGCGCACGCGACTTCATCCGCTGCACACTGGCAGACGTCCTTTCCGGCAGTGCCACCCCGCGAAGAGATGCCGAGAGCATCACCGTCTTCAGTCCATTCGGCCTCGGCGTGCTCGATCTCGCCGTTGCAAAACTCGTGTGCGAGTTACAACTGAAAGGCAATCAGCCAACGGTCATCTCTTCTTTCCTTCCCGCTGCATGGGAGACCAGGGAGTTTTAAATGAAACACAATCTCGATTGCGTTGTTATTGGCTATAACGAAATTCCGTTCCAGCGGTACGAGAGCTTTCTGCGCAACTACGGCGAAGACAGCGAGGCGTATCGTGACCTGAAATTCAGTTTTGTAAACGTCGGCGGGGAAAAGCTGGATTACATGGGCCTCATGAATTACAGCTCGGGCCTCGCGAAAAGCAACGGCGCGAGCCCGCTCGGTGAGTTCAAGTCAGGCGACATCCCAAGCCTGGGCGCGGTCTACTTAACAAACTTCCTTCGCAACCACGGCCATACGGCGAAATACATCAATCTCTTTCAGAGCGAGAAGGAGAAGTTGATCGAGTACCTGGCCCAGGATCCCTATTGTGTTGCCATCACCACGACGTTTTACGTTGTGAATCTTCCCGTCAACGAGATGGTTGAGTTCATCAGGGAGCACAACCCGCGGGTGAAGATCGTGGTCGGCGGTCCGCTGGTCTCCAACCACGCGCGCCACTCGCGTGGCGACGCACTCAGGGCCGCGCTCTCCGACATGGGCGCCGACATCTATGTCATTGAAGGACAAGGAGAACTAACGCTCGCCAACATCGTCGAGACGCTCAAGAACGGCGGCGATCTAAAGAACGTTCCGAACATCGCCTACTTCGAAAAAGACCAGTTGCAGCGCACGAAGGTCGTTGCCGAGAACAACTCGATGGACGACAACTTCATCGACTGGCGCGGTTTTGCCGACGAGCAACTCGGATCGACGCTCCAGATGCGGACAGCGCGCAGTTGTGCCTTCAAATGCTCCTTCTGCAACTACCCGACTCGCGCCGGTGCTTTGACGCTCACAAGCCTCGACGTTATCGAAAAAGAGCTCGATTCGATGCGCGCGCTCGGGAACGTCCGCAACGTGGTGATCATCGACGACACCTTCAACGTCCCTTACCCGCGTTTCAAAGACATCTGCCGGATGATGATCCGGAATGATTATAAGTTCAACTGGTTTTCATACTTCCGTTGCAGCAACTCCGACGAAGAGGGCATCGAGCTGATGGCCCGCAGCGGGTGCAAGGGCGTGTTCCTCGGTATCGAGTCCGGCTCTCCTACGATCCTCAAGAACATGAACAAGTCGGCGACGATCGAGAAGTACGCCAAAGGCATCGAGATGCTGCGCCGGCACGGCATCATGACGTTCGGCTCGTTCATCACGGGCTTCCCTGGTGAAACCGAAGAGACCGTCCAGGAAACCGTCGACTTCATTCGCGAAGTGAAACCCGATTACTACCGCTCGCAAGTGTGGTATTGCGAGCCCGGCACACCCATCCAAAACGAACGCGCTAAGTACGACATCAACGGCGACGGCTTCGTTTGGAGCCATGCCACCATGGACAGCCTCGAAGCCATGGACCACATCGACAAGATGTTTCTCAGCATCGACGAGTCGCTGTGGCTGCCGCAGTGGTCGTTCGATTTCTGGACCATTCCATACTTCATCGGCCGTGGATTCTCCTTCGACAGGTTCAAGTCGTTCATGACGCAGGCACACGGCATGTTGAAACTGGAGATTGCGGCCGTTCCCGAACGGCAAAAACAGAACCTTCAGCACGGCTACCTGCAAAACATCGTCCAGGAGGCGCGTAGCTGGTAGCGCCGCTCACACACTTCCTTACATTCAAAATCTTTCCCCCAGGAGCGTTGCAGTTCGATGGCCACCATAATAAATAAGCTCTCATTCAACACGCCTAATGACTCACGATCTTCTTCAACGCTGGTCGATCTGCTGCGTTATCGCGCGGTTGTGCAGCCGGATCAGTTGGCCTACACGTTTCTGGCTGACGGTGAAAAGGAAGAGATTACACTTACTTACGGGGAATTGGACCAACGTGCGCGAGCTATCGCAGCTTCGTTGACCGCGAGCGGCGTCAAGGACGGAGATCGGGCCCTGCTGCTTTACCCTCCAGGGCTGGATTTCACTGCCGCGTTCTTCGGCTGTTTATACGCGGGCGTGGTTGCGATTCCGGTCTATCCTCCACATCCGGCGCGGCTCAATCGAACCCTGCCACGACTCCAGGCCATCATTGCCGACGCGCACGCAGCCGCGGCGCTGACGACTTCGGCGCTCCTGGCGCTCGCGTCAAAACTGTTCGAAACGGCGGCCGATCTAAAATCCCTGCGCTGGTTGGCGACAGACGTTTTAACGGAAAACATCGAGCAAGAGTGGCAGCGACTCGACCTGTCGAGCGATACGCTCGCCTTTCTTCAGTACACCTCCGGCTCGACCGGCGCGCCGCGCGGTGTGATGTTGAAGCACTCACATATACTGCACAACGCGTCGCTCGTTCATTACGCATTCCAGCACACGCCGGACGATACCTATTTTTCGTGGCTGCCCACGTTTCATGACATGGGTTTGATGGTCGGCGTGCTGCACCCGCTCTACGCCGGGATCCCCGCCGTCCTGATCTCGCCGGCTGCGTTTCTGCAACGTCCAATATTGTGGCTGCAAGGAATTTCTCGCCATCGATCGACGACGAGCGGCGGACCGAATTTCGCCTACGACTTGTGCGTCCGCAAGATAACTGACGAACAGCGAGCGACGCTCGATTTGAGCACGTGGCGAATCGCTTTCAACGGCGCCGAACCAGTGCGCGCGGAAACTCTCGCGGCCTTCGCGAAAACTTTTGCGTCCTGCGGCTTCCGGCAAGAGGCTCTGTATCCGTGTTACGGATTGGCTGAAGCAACGCTCGTAGTGTCAGGTGGTAATCCGGACAACTTGCCCGTGGTCCAAGCTTTCGACGCCGACGCTCTCGGCGACAAACGCGCGATCGAGATCGACGCAGACGAACAAGGCGCACGATCGCTCGTGAGCAGCGGGCGTGAATTGAAGGACGAGCGCATCGTGATCGTCGACACAGAGACGATGACTGAATGCGCGCCCGGGCAACTCGGAGAGATCTGGGTCGCCAGTCCGAGCATCGCAGCCGGCTACTGGGGACGACCGGCGGAGACAGAGGAGACGTTTGGCGCCTATCTTCTGGACACGGGGCAAGGTCCGTTCCTGCGCACCGGCGACCTCGCGTTCATGCGCGATGGCGAACTGTTTATCGT
>Ga0075430_100003332_pt1 | contig 13452 bp, 11 predicted proteins | sample RhiMetdeltSRZDD4_FD_75294 | JGI IMG/M metagenome (GOLD analysis project Ga0075430, IMG submission 75294) | Populus rhizosphere microbial communities from Tennessee, USA - Rhizosphere MetaG P. deltoides SRZDD4 | ecosystem: Host-associated > Plants > Roots > Rhizosphere > Soil | place: USA... | reverse complement strand
GGATGCTCTTGGATAACTTCGCTGAGGTCGAAGCGGTCGCGGCGCGGCTGCCTTATGTGGGGTGGTCGGGGTTACGGTAGGTGGAGATCGTCAGGTCCGGCTGAAGGCCATAGGTGGTCCGGGGAAAGCCGGACGCCACGGAGGTCCGGCTGAAGCCGGACGCTACGAACGCGTGCGGCGGCCGGGTGAAGGGGCGCGCTCGTGGATTGCTCGGGCCGACTCCAAGAAGGCTTCGACGGCGTGTGACAGCTCACCCCGGCGACAGACCAGCCGGACCTGACGGCCGCGGCTCAGTCCAGGAATCCTTATCGCGACCAGCTGCCCGAGCGCAATCTCCGCGAGCGCGCAGCGGCGAGGCAGGACCGCAACGCCGATCCCCATTTCAACCGCCCGCTTGATGCCGTCCAGACTTGGCAGCGCAATCTGGATGTTGATCGGCGCGTGACGGCGCTCGTAGAGGCGGAGGACCCGCTCGCGCGCAGGAGAGGGGTCGTTATGGGCGATCACGGTCTGACGTCCGACCTCTTCAAGCGAGACCCGCTTGTGTCCGGCGAGCGGGTGCTTCGGGTTCGTCAGCAGCACGAGCTCGTCGTTCCCGAGCAGGATCGATTGCAGGCCCTTTTCCGACGGCTGGAAGGTGAGGACGCCGCAGTCGAGCGCTCGATTCAGGATCTCGCCCGCCACCTGCCGCGAAGGAACCCGGCGCACTTCGACGAGGACCTGCGGATGCGCCGCCGCGAACGTCTCGAGAGAGGGCAACAGTGCGTGGACGGCCGCCTCGTTCGCGCCGATGACGACCCGGCCGCGCCGTACCTGCTGCAGCTCGCGGACCGCCTGCTCGGCATCAGACGCAAGCCGCACGAGCCGCGTCGCGTAATCCCGCAACAGCACGCCGGCCTCGGTCAGCGCACCATTGCGCGACGACCGGTCGAAAAGCCGGTCGCCGATCTGATCTTCGATTCGCCGGATGGCCTGGCTGACGGCAGGCTGCGTCCGGTGGAGCTTGCTGGCGGCGGCCGAGAAGCTGCGTTCGCTGGCAACGGTGAGGAAAGTGGTCAGATCCTGCAGCTGCATACAGCATCATAAGTAGCATTTATCAAAACGGCAAAACTATAAATTGGACTCGCATGCGCCGGGAGTGTACAACCAAGACTGGGAGCATGCGATGTCTACACGACTGACGATTTTCGACACGACGCTCCGGGACGGCGAACAGGCCCCCGGGTTCTCGATGCGCACGGACGAAAAGCTGAAGATGGCGCGCCAGCTGGCGGCCCTCGGCGCAGATATCATCGAAGCAGGGTTTCCCATCGCCTCGGACGCCGACGCCGAGTCCGTCCGGATGATCGCCACGCACGTCCGCGGTCCGGTGATTGCCGCGCTTGCCCGCTGTCACCCCGCGGACATCGACCGCGCCGGATGGGCGCTCGCACCGGCGCCGCGACGCCGCATCCACGTGTTCATCGCGACCTCCGACCTGCACCTCGAACGCAAGCTCCGCATGTCCAGGGAAGCCTGCCTCGAGGCCGCGGTTGCGGCCATCCACCGCGCCCGTCGCTATGCGGACGATGTCCAGTTCTCTGCGGAGGATGCGACGCGCAGCGACATGGATTTTCTGTGCCGGCTCGTCGAAGAAGTGATTTCCGCAGGATGCACGACGATCAACCTGCCGGATACCGTGGGCTATTCCACGCCCGACGAGATCGCCAGCTTCTTCACGACGATCATTCAGCGGGTGTCGAACGCGCGCCACGCGACGTTCAGCGCGCACTGCCACGACGACCTCGGGCTGGCCGTCGCCAACACGATCGCGGCGGTGAGAGCCGGTGCGCGCCAGGTCGAATGCACGATCAACGGGATCGGCGAGCGCGCAGGGAACGCGTCGCTCGAAGAGTTCGTGATGGCCACGCGCGTGCGGCCGGACATTCTGCCGTATTCCACCGGCATCGATACCCGTCAGATCTTCCCCGCGAGCCAGCTGTTGACGGCGCTCACCGGCGAAGGCGTTCAGGCGAACAAGGCGATCGTCGGCCGGAACGCGTTCGCGCACGAGGCCGGCATCCATCAGGACGGCATGCTCAAGGATCGCCGGACCTACGAGATCATGCGGCCAGAAGAAGTTGGCGTGCCGCAGGCGACGCTCGTGCTCGGCAAACATTCCGGCCGGCACGCGGTGCAGAGGCGGTGCGAGCTCGTGGGGCACACGCTGGAAGGGCGTGAGCTCGACGCGGTCTACCGCGCGGTGATCGCGCTCGCCGACCGTGAAAAGGTCGTGACCGACGCCGACCTGCTGGTCATCGTCGCCCGCCTCCGTGGCGCGGTTGCGCAGGCGTCGGCGCCGGTGCAGATGCCGGTGGTCGCGGATTTCTACAATACGCCGGCGGAGAGCGGGTACGGACACGGCGTCTGACCTGCACCTCGCCGTGGATCGTCCCTGGTAGCTCGTCGCTCGAAGATCGCTCGTCGATGTCAAACGAACGCGGCCCGCGTCTTCGGCCACGCATGATACCGTTCCCGAATGCGCGCTTCGATCCTGCTTCTTCCCGGTGACGGCATTGGTCCTGAAGTCGTCACCGCCGCTCGCGGTGTGCTCGACGTCGTCGCCGCACACTACCGTCACGAATTCGTGTTGAGTGAGGCGCCCATTGGTGGCGCTGCGCTGCGGGCGGGACTCGACGCGCTCCCGGCAGCGACGTTGAAGGCGGCGCAAGCCGCCGACGCCGTCTTGCTCGGCGCCGTCGGTGATCCGGCGTTCGATCGCGAACCGGCTCACCGCCGGCCAGAGGCCGCGCTGCTGGCCATCCGCCGGGAGCTGGGGCTGTATGCGAACCTGCGTCCGGCGACGGTGTGGCCAGGTCTCGAATCAGCCGGACCTTTGAAGCCGGAGATCCTCGCGGGCACGGACATGCTCGTCGTGCGCGAGCTGACTGGCGGCCTCTACTACGGCGAACCGCGCGGCACGGCGGCTGACGGCTCAGAAGCGCACAACACGATGCGCTACTCGCGCCACGAGGTCGAGCGCATCGCCCGTGTGGCGTTCGACGCGGCCAGAGGGCGCAAAAAGCACGTGACCTCGGTCGACAAGGCGAACGTGCTCGAAGTGTCGCGGCTGTGGCGCGCCGTCGTGAACGAAGTCGCGCGCGACTATCCTGACGTGACGCTGGATCACCAGTACGTCGACGCCTGTGCGATGAAGATCGCGCTGGCACCCTCGTCGTTCGACGTCATCCTCGCCGAGAACATGTTTGGCGACATTCTGTCGGACGAGGCAGGCGCGGTTGTGGGCTCGCTGGGATTGCTGCCGTCGGCGAGTTTAGGTGATGGTCCGGGACTGTTCGAACCGGTGCACGGATCGGCGCCGGATATCGCCGGACGAGATATTGCCAACCCGGTCGGCGCCATCCTCTCCGCGGCCATGCTGCTGCGTCACGCGCTGAAGCTCGAGGAAGAAGCCGCGAGCGTCGAACGCGCCGTGACCGCGGCGCTGTCCAGCGGGATTCGGACCCGCGATCTGTCGTCCGCCGCGACCGCCCACTCCTGTAGCGCCGTGGCACGCGAGATCGCGAACTCGATCGCCGCGATCAACCGACCCGCCCTGACCTAAACCCGAAGGTCCGCCGAGCCACGGACCACGGACGACGAGTTATTCGACAGTGACGCTCTTCGCCAGATTCCGCGGCTGATCGACATCACAACCCCGCCGGATCGCGATGTGATAGGCGAGAAGCTGCAGCGGGACGACCATCAACACCGGCGTCAGCAGTGGATGCGAGTTCGGCACCGTGATGAGGAAGTCGTGCGCGGGATCGAGCAGCTCGTGGATGCCGTTCCGTCCTTCGGTCGTCAGCGCGATCACCGATCCACCTCGCGCCTTCGCTTCCTGGACGTTCCCGATCATCTTCTCGAACACGTGATCGTGTGGAGCGATGGCCACGACCGGCATCTCTTCGTCGATGAGCGCGATCGGCCCGTGTTTCATCTCGCCGGCAGGGTATCCCTCGGCGTGGATATAGGAGATCTCTTTGAGCTTCAACGCGCCTTCGAGCGCGATGGGATAGTGGATGCCGCGTCCGAGGTAGAGGAAATCGCTGCGCTGGTAAAACTTCTTCGCGATGTCCTCGGTCAGCTGATCGCACTTGAGCGTTTGTTCGAGCAGAAGCGGAAGCTGCGTCAGGCCGTCGAGGTGCGGACGCGCCTCGTCTGGCGACAGCGTGCCGCGAATCTGGCCGAGATAGATTGCCAGCAGCTGCAGCGCCACGAGCTGTGACGTGAACGCCTTCGTCGAGGCGACGCCGATCTCCGGGCCGGCGTGCGTGTAGACGGTGCCCTCGGTCTCGCGCGTGGCCATGCTGCCGACCACATTGCAGATCGCGATGCTGTGCGCGCCCTTCTTCCTGGCCTCGCGGAGAGCCGCCAGCGTGTCGGCCGTTTCGCCGGACTGCGTGATGACGATCGCCAGCGTGTGTGGGGCGACGATCGGATCGCGATAGCGATACTCCGAGCCGTAGTCGACGTCGACCGGCACCCGCGCCAGCGACTCGATCAGGAACTTGCCGACGAGCGCGGCGTGCCATGACGTTCCGCACGCCAGGATCACGATCCGCTGGACGTCGCGCAGAACCTGATCCGGTATCTCGATCTCCTGCAGGAAGACCTTCCCGCTCTCGACGGACGCCCGGCCCAGCACGGTCTCTTTCACCGCCCACGGTTGCTCGAAGATCTCCTTCAGCATGAAGTGCTTGTATCCGGCCTTCTCCGCCATGACCGGATCCCACGAGACCCGCGTGCTCTTCTTCGACACCGCGCGGCCCGAGTAGTCGGTAAACTCCACGCCGTGCGGCGTGATGATGGCCATCTCCTCGTCGCCGAGAAACACGACGTCGCGGGTGTGGCTCAACACCGCGGGAATATCGGATGCCACGAAGAACTCGCGATCCCCGAGGCCGACGACGATGGGCGGACCGTTTCGAACGGTCACGATCTTGTTCGGGTCTTCCGCCGAGATCAGCACCAGCGCGAAGAGGCCGCGCATGTAGAGCAGCGCGCGCCGCACGGCATTCTCGAGACCGTCGTCTTTCATCTCGCGTTCGACCAGATGCGCGACGATTTCGGTATCGGTTTCGGTGACGAACTGGTGTCCCTCTTTCTGAAGCTGACGTTTCAGATCGAGGTAGTTCTCGATGATGCCGTTGTGGACCACAACGATGCGCCCGGTACAGTCACGGTGCGGATGGGCGTTCTCCTCTGTTGGACGGCCGTGTGTGGCCCATCGCGTGTGGCCGATGCCGTACTCGCCGTCGAGCGGGCTGTGAGCAATGACCTCCTCGAGCCGTGACAGCTTGCCGGCACTGCGCCGCAGCTCGATCGTGCCATTACGCACGACCGCCACGCCGGCCGAATCGTAACCGCGGTATTCGAGCCGCCGAAGCCCGTCGATCAGAATCGGCAGGACCTGCCGCGTGCCGACGTAACCAATGATTCCGCACATGTGACCGTCCCAGTCGCGAGTCCGCCGTCCCTCTATCTCCGAGTCTTCAGCGAACCACGAACCACGAGCTACGATTTCTTTGCTCTCTTCTTCTCCGCCCAACCGACTTTGTTCACCTGGCGCCCCCGCGCGATCGCGAGCGAATCGGCCGGGACATCCTCGGTGATTGAGGATCCGGCGGCGACATACGCGCCCTTGCCAACACGAACGGGCGCGATCAACTGCGAATCGCTGCCGATGAAGGCGCCGTCCTCGATCACCGTCGGATGTTTCGCCGTTCCGTCGTAGTTGCAGGTGATCGTGCCCGCTCCGACGTTGACGCGTTCGCCGATCGTCGCATCGCCGAGGTAGGCCAGGTGATTCGCTTTCGATCCGCGGCCCATCGACGTCTTCTTCAATTCGACGAAGTTCCCGATGTGCGCATCCTGGCCGACAATCGACTGCGGGCGAAGATGCGCGAACGGCCCGACGCTCGCGCCCGGACCAATCTGCGACTCGACGATCAGGCAGAAGCTGTTGATCTTCACGCCATCGGCAACCGTCGAATCGACGATGCGGACGTTCGGCTGGATGACGACATGCGATCCGATAGCCGTCCGTCCCTCCAGGTGCACGCCGGGGTGAATCACCGTGTCCGCGCCAACCGTCACGTCAGGGCCGATCCAGGTGGTTGCCGGATCGATCACCGTCACCCCAGCGGCCATCAGCTCCTCGGTTCGCCGCGTTCTCATGATTGCCGCCAATTCCGCCAGCTCCTGCCGACTGTTCACTCCCAGAATCTCGGTCGGGTCGTCGAGGAGGACCGTCTCGACGCCAAGCCCGCGCTCGCGGTACATGCGCACGAGATCCGGGAGGTAATACTCGTTCTGCGCGTTTCCGGATCCGATCTGCCTGACGGCCTCGAAAAGCGGGCCGAGCTCGAACGCGTAGATGCCGCTGTTGATCTCGTTGATCCGACGCTGCTGCTCGGACGCGTCGCGATGCTCCACGATCGCCGAAATCTCTCCACCGGTCCGAACGATGCGCCCATACCCCGCAGGGTCGTCAACGAGAGCCGTCACCACTGTGGCTGCCGCACCACGATCGTGGTGATGTTGCACCACCCGCCCGATCGTCACCGGGCGAAGCAAAGGAACGTCGCCGGACAACAAAACTACCGTTCCCTGTTGTCCTTGGAGCGCCGATTCAGCCTGGAGCAGGGCGTGCCCGGTCCCAAGTTGCGGCTCTTGCAGTGCAAACACCAGACCCGGCCGTTTCGCGAGCGCTTGCTCGACCTGATCCGCGCCGTGACCGACGATGACGACAGTGGTTGCCGGCGAAAGAGTTTCGGCAATACGGAGCACGTGCTCCATCAGACTGAGGCCAGCGATTTCGTGGAGAACCTTGGCCCGTGAGGACCTCATCCGGGTGCCTTTACCGGCGGCGAGAATGACGACGTGGACAGACATAGCGGCCCGGTTCCAAACCAGACCTAGTCAGTGTACTGCGGCAAGACCGCGGGCCGTTTTCAGCCTCGACGCAGTCGCGTCACAGGGGGGCGCCGGCGGCCGACCAGGTCGGGCGACTCGAGGATTTGGCGAAATCCCTCGAGGACTCGAACCGGGGCGAGATCGGGGTCTTGTTTGGCGTTCGACCTATTGTCTGGGTTCAATTCGATCGCCTGGCGCAGATGATCTAAGGCGCCCTGGCAATCGCCCTTGTCACATAGGGCAACAGCCATAATGTAATGGCCGTGGTCATGATCCGGCGCCTCGCCGAGCGCCTGACGCAGGTGCGCGACCGCGGCATCCGGATCGCCCGCGTTCAGGGCCACCGTCGCCGCATAGACCCGTTCATCCGGTGTCCGGGGCGTCGCGGGCCGGTTGGCGGTTTCGCGCTCGCAGACTCGCAGATACAACCGGGCCCGCTCCAGCAGCTCGCGCTCGTCAGGATACCGCTGAATGACGGCACGGAACTGCTCGGCTGCCGTCGAGAAATCGTGCTTCTGAAGGGCACGAACCCCCGTTTCGTAGATGGCAATCGCCTCGTAGTATGCGGGCTTCTTGACGACGACCGGTGGCCGCGGCGGTTCCGGTTGAGTCGGGGCAGGGGCCGACCTCGTGGCGACCGAAGGCGGGCGTCTGGTGGACTCTGCGACTGCGCGTCGGGATCGGTCAGCCGTCTTTTTCTTGGATGACCGGGCTTCGGTCACCCGGCGCTGTTTGACCACTGCACTCCTTGCCCCGGGTTGGTCGGGCGGGCACAGACAGTAGCAAACACGACGAAATGTAGTCAAGCAGGCGACACATCTGCAATCGGCGGCTAGGTCATTCACCGGCTTTTTTGACGGCTTCGATGCGCCTATAGACCTCCTTTGGAGAAAGTCCGAACCGGGCAGCAAGAGCCTGGATCGCTTCGCGGCGCGAGCAGGACTCATTATTGGTCAATAAACCAAATTCCACGCAAATATCAGCATCGGAAGCCTCCGCAGGCATGTCGCCCAAGGCCGTTGGCGGCGAAACAACTATCGTAAACTCGCCTCGTTCAACGGCATCGGAACCTAGGAGTTCAGATATTGGTCTAACGACCAATGTTTCATGAAGTTTGGTAAGTTCGCGAGCCAGTAAAGTTGGACGATCGCCCAAATTGTTAAGAAGATCGCTCAGGGTGTCACGAATTCGATGTGGTGCTTCGTATATCACCAAGGTTCGTGACTCTGACCGGAGACGGGCGAACCAATCCACGCGCGATTTCCCCTTGGGTGGCGGGAAGCCCAGGAAGACGAATTGATTCAGTTCGAACCCCGACGTTGAGAGGGCGGCCATGACGGCGCTCGGACCCGGCACCGGCTCGACGCGAACGCTCGCTTGATGAGCCGCCGCCACGAGCCTCGCGCCTGGATCCGCAATCAACGGTGTGCCCGCATCCGAGACGATCGCGATCGATTCTCCCTTCTGCAGGCGACCCAACAGCAGAGGTACTTTCGCGTGTTCGTTGTGTTCGTGAAGGCTCGTCGTCGGCGTCGAGATCGAGTAGTGTTGGAGGAGCCTGTTCGTTCGACGGGTGTCCTCGGCCGCAATCAGTGCGACTTCCCTGAGGACCCGGAGCGCACGAAACGTGACATCCTCCAGGTTGCCGATGGGTGTGGCGACAACGAAGAGGGTGCCCGACATGACTCCCCGGGCAATTGTACCAAATGTATTCAGCCGAACCGCTGCCGCACTTCGTTGACGAATATCTGGCGTACCTCTACGAAGTTCACCCGACGAACGCCACGTTCGATGGCGTTCACATTCACGACGACCTGCTCGAGGACCTCTCGCGCCAGGCGATCGACGCGCAGTCGCGCAACCTCGGCGGTTTTGCGCGCCGCCTGGCAGCCATCGATCCGGCGCGGCTGACACCGACCGAACGGATGGAGCGTCCCGCGCTCGAGTCGAGCATCCGGGCCCGCGCGTTCGAGCTCGAGGAGGTCCGCACCTGGGAGCGGAGCCTGCAGTGCTACGCCGACATCCTGGCGACGAGCCTCGCCGGCCAGGCGCTCTTCGAATACGCGCCGCTCGCCGAACGGGCCCGCCGCGTGCATTCCAAGCTGAAGCAGACGACCCGCTTGATGCAGGCGGCGCGGGACAACATCAAGGATCCGCCCGGGATCTATTTGAAGGTGGGCCTGGAAAGCCTGCGCGGCACACTCCGTTTCATCAACGACGACCTGCCGCGTGCGTTCAGCAACCTCGGCGATCTGCACCTCCTGGGTGATCTCGCCGACGCATCCACCGACGCGTCCGCGGCGATCAGCGCGTGCATCGACTATTTCGAGACCGAGGTTGGGCCCCGCGCGAAAGGCTCGTTCCGGCTCGGGCGGGAAAAGTTCGCCAGGAAGTTCGAGCTCGATGAAGGCATTACTCGAAGCGTCGAGAGCCTGCTCGAGATTTCCCTGCGCGAGCTGGCCTCCACGCAGGACGAGTTCCGCCGCGCGGCATCGCGCCTGAACGGGGGCGATCCGATTGCCGCGTGGCGGAAGGCCAAGGCGGATCATCCGAAGGCCGGACAGCTCGTCTCGGTCGCGCAGCAGCAGCTCGCTGAGCTCGAAGAGTTCATCACCCGCGAGCGCATCATCACGATACCCGACGGCGCACCCGTGTCGGTCGCTCCGACGCCCCGTTTCTATCGGTGGACGTCGGCGAGCATGTGGACGCCGGGGCCTTTCGAGGCCAGGCCCCTCCGTGCGGTGTACTACATCACCGATGTCGATCCCTCGTGGCCGGCGGAACGTCAGGACGAGCACCTGCGGGACTTCAACTACGGCGCGCTCTGGGCGATCTCGATCCACGAGGTGTTCCCGGGTCACTTCCTCCACTATCAGCATCTGCGCCAGATCGACTCGAAGCTTCGCAAGTCCATCCTGTTTTCCTCGTCGGCGCTGGTCGAAGGGTGGGCGCACTACTGCGAGCAGATGATGATCGAGGCGGGCTTCCGGCGGCAGGATCCCGTCATCCGGCTGGGGCAGCTCGCCGAGGCGCTGATTCGTCTCTGCCGCGCGATCGTCGGCATCCGCCTCCACTGCGAAGACATGTCGGTCGAACAGGCCGTGCGGTTCTTCCGCGAGGAGGCGTTTCTGGAGGAGGCCAGCGCGCGGCGTGAGGCGGAGCGCGGCACGTTCGATCCTTCTTACATCCTGTACTCGACTGGCAAGTTGATGCTGCTGAAGCTTCGCGAGGACTACAAGGTTCGCCTGGGCGCGAAGTACTCGCTCAAGAACTTCCACGACACGCTGCTTGCTAACGGGACGGTCCCGATCTGGCTGCACCGCGCGATCATGCTCGGTGAACAGAATGGTGAGATGATCGAATAATGCCGCTTTACGAGTATCAGTGCGAGTCCTGCAGCACCCGCTTCGAGCGCATCCAGAAGTTTTCCGATCCCCCCATTGAGACGTGCCCCTCGTGCGGCGGCCCGGTGCGCAAGCTGCTGTCATCCCCCGCGATTCAGTTCAAGGGGTCGGGTTGGTACATCACCGACTACGCGAAGAAGTCGAGTGGCGATCCGTCGTCCAAACCTTCGGCAACAGATGGCAGCAAGCCGGCAGAGTCCAAGTCCGACGCAAAACCTGAGACGTCGGCTTCCAAGACCGAATCGAAGTCAGAGTAGGCCCGACCTTAAGGTCGGGCGTCCCAAATCGGCAAGTTCCTGACGTTCCCGACCTACCTGACCGGCTGACCGAGATCGATCTGCCGCAGGTAGTCCCCGAACTGCTGCGCGAGGTCTGGCCGCCGCAACGCGAAATAGACCACGGCCTTCAGGAACCCGAGCTTGTTGCCCGTGTCGTGGCGGACGCCGTCGATGCGGCAGCCGTAGATCGGCCGATCCTTGAGGAGCCGGCGCAGGCCGTTGGTCAGCTGGATCTCGCCGGTGCGATCGGTGACCGTGGACGCGAGCGCCGGAAAAATATCCGGCGTGAGAATGTAGCGGCCGATGATCGCCAGGTCCGATGGCGCATCGGCCCGCGCCGGCTTTTCGACCATGTCGCGAATGCGATACACGCCCGGACGGATCTCCTCCGCATCGATGATGCCGTAGGAGCTCACCTCGTCGCGGGGGACGCGCTCGATGGCGAGCACCGGGCCATCGACCTCGTGGAACACGTCGATCATCTGCTTCAATGCCGGCGGCGTCGAATCGATCACGTCGTCGCCGAGGATGACCGCGAACGGCTCGTCGCCCACGAGATTGCGCGTAACCAGCACCGCGTGGCCGAGACCGAGCGGTTCGCCCTGGCGCACGTACGAGAAGTTGATCAAGTTGGAGATCTTGCGGATCTCCGCGACCTGATCGCGCTTGCCCCGGGACTCGAGAAACGTCTCGAGCTCGATCGACACATCGAAGTGATCCTCGATGGCGTTCTTGCCGCGTCCGGTGACCAGGATGATGTTGTCGACGCCTGATGCGACAGCTTCCTCGACGCCGTACTGGATGATCGGCTTGTCGACCAGCGGCAGCATTTCTTTCGGCTGCGCCTTGGTGGCGGGAAGGAATCGCGTGCCGAGGCCGGCAGCTGGAAACACGGCTTTGCGGATCGGCGGCTTGGCCTTGCGAGTGGTGCCCGCATTGTCCATGGCGGCCATCGTACCTCAGGACTGAGCGGGTCCGGTATAGGATTTAGGGATGATCGATCCTGCCTACGTCCGCGATCACCTGGACGAGATCCGCGCGGCGTACAAGAACCGCGGGCTCGCGGTGGACGCCGAGCTGGAACAGCTTGCGACACTCGAAACACGCCGCCGCCGCCTGATTCCTGAAGTCGAGGGCCTCAAGCGCGAGCAGAATGCCGCCGGCGACGAGGTCGCGCGCGCCAAGCGTCAGGGGCAAGATGCGTCGGGGATCTTCGCCGCGAACAAGGCACGGGCGCAGCAGATCCGTCAGCTCGAGATCCAGGTCGATCAGGTCGAGCAGCAGCGCTCGGCGCTGCTGATGACGCTCCCGAATCTGCCGCACGCCAGCGTCCCGATCGGCGCGAGCGCCGACGACAACGCCGAAGTGCGTCGCGAGGGTACTCCGCGCGCATTCGATTTCGATCCCAAACCGCACTTCGAGCTGGGACCGGCGCTCGGCATCCTCGACTTCGAGCGCGCCACGAAGATGTCGGGATCACGCTTCGCGGTGTTGATGGGAGCAGGCGCACGGCTCTCCCGCGCCCTGATCAACTTCATGCTCGATCTGCATACGAAGGAGCATGGCTACACTGAAGTCGAGCCGCCGTTTCTCGTCAGCTCGGACGCGCTGCGCGGCACGGGTAACCTGCCCAAGTTCGAGCAGGATCTGTTCAAGATCGCCGGCGATTGGGATCTGTTCCTGATTCCAACGGCAGAGGTGCCGCTGACGAACCTGCACCGCGGCGAGATCGTGGACGGGCGTCAGCTGCCCTTCCTCTACACCGCTTACACGCCCTGCTTCCGCAGCGAAGCCGGCTCGTACGGCGCAGATGTCCGCGGCTTGATCCGCCAGCATCAGTTCGACAAGGTCGAGCTCGTCAAGTTCACGACGCCTGAGCAGTCCTATGACGAGTTGGAGTCTCTGACGCGTAATGCTGAAGAGGTCCTGCGCCGCCTCGAGCTTCCATTCCGCACGATGGCGCTGTCAACCGGCGATCTGGGTTTCCAGTCCGCAAAGACCTACGACATCGAGGTCTGGCTGCCGAGTCAGAAGACGTATCGCGAGATTTCGTCCTGCAGCAATACGGAAGCGTTTCAGGCGCGACGAGCGAACATCAAGTTCAGAAGGGACGGTACTGGGAAGGCGGAGTTCGTACACACGCTGAACGGGTCCGGCCTGGCGGTTGGCCGAACATTCATCGCGATCCTGGAGAACAACCAGCAGAACGACGGCTCGATCATCGTGCCGCAGGTGCTGCGGCCGTTCATGAACGGGATGGAAGTGATCCTGCCGCGCGCGTAAGCGCGCGGCGAGACGTCACGCAGTTTTCTTCGCTTTCCGGCGAGCTGCCCAGTACTTCGTCATGCGCTCGCTGACGGCTTTTCGTTCAGCTGCACTCATCTTGCGACGTCGTCCCCGGCGAGCCGGGACTTCTCCTGCCGTTCCCTTCGCCCGGCGTCCCGATCGGAGCCCGGGAAACTGCCTGTAGATGTCCTGCATTTCAGACTTGAGGGTGTCCAGCCGTGCCTGCGCACCCAATTGGGCGAGACGAAGTAGTTCAGAGCGATCCATAAAAGTTTATGACCTCGTGGCTCCCTCTAATGTGCGGAGCCGTCACACTATACCTCAACAGGGTTGTTCGGTTCGTCCGTGGTCAACGTTATAACTAAGATGTCTCTAACAATCCGAATGCCGAAATTGGTAAGGCACGACACACGGGGGCCGCGCACGTCGACATACAATGGGCGCTGAAGGCGCGTGTTCCAGGAAGGGACATGCGTCAGATGCGGAGGGGTGGCCGAGTGGTCGATGGCGGCGGTCTTGAAAACCGC
>Ga0075430_100003331_pt1 | contig 13454 bp, 12 predicted proteins | sample RhiMetdeltSRZDD4_FD_75294 | JGI IMG/M metagenome (GOLD analysis project Ga0075430, IMG submission 75294) | Populus rhizosphere microbial communities from Tennessee, USA - Rhizosphere MetaG P. deltoides SRZDD4 | ecosystem: Host-associated > Plants > Roots > Rhizosphere > Soil | place: USA... | reverse complement strand
TTCTTCTTCTACATCACGACGAGGACCACGTTCGGCCGCCACATCTTCGCGGTCGGCGGCAACGCCGAGGCGGCGAGGCGCGCCGGCATCGGCGTAAACCGTGTGCGCGTGATCGTGTTCATGGTCGCCTCGATGATGGCGGCAACCGGCGGCATCATGGCCGCCTCGCGCCTGCTCGCGGTGAACCAGTCCTCTGGTGCGGGTGACTTCCTGCTGCTCGCGATCGCCGGGCCGGTGATCGCGGGGACGAGCCTGTTCGGCGGGCGCGGCAGCGTTTGGCACGCCCTGCTCGGCGCGCTCGTGATCACCTCGATCTCGAACGGCATGGATCTGCTGGCGCTGGAGTCGTCGGTGAAGTTCATGGTCACGGGCGCGGTGCTGCTCGCGGCCGTCGTGATCGACGCCATCGCACGCCGGCAGCGACAAGCTGCGGGACGCGTCTGACCGCGCTCCGCGTCGGGCTGATCGGTTACGGCCTCGCCGGGTCGGCGTTTCACGCGCCGCTCGTCGAGGCCGTGCCGGGGCTTTCGCTCGCGTCGATCGTCACCTCGAACCCGGAGCGGGCCGAGCAGGCGCGGGCTGCGCATCCCGGGGTCGAGGTGCTGCCGGACGCTGGCGCGCTGTTCGCGCGGGCCGACTCGCATGACCTCGTGGTCGTGGCCGCGCCGAACCGCGAGCACGTGCCGCTCGGCCTGGCTGCGGTCGAGGCTGGGCTCCACCTCGTCGTGGACAAGCCGCTCGCCGCGAGCGTGGCCGACGCACAGCGGCTCGCCGATGCCGTCGAGGCGCGAGGCGTCGTGGCCAGCGTCTTCCACAACCGCCGCTGGGACGGCGACTTCCTGACGCTGAGCCGGCTCGTCTCCGACGGGTCGCTGGGCGAGCCGGTGCGCCTCGAATCGCGCTTCGACCGCTGGCGACCCGAGGTGGATGCGGACAGGTGGCGCGAGGCCGCAGCGCCGGAGGACGCGGGGGGTCTGCTCTTCGACCTCGGCCCGCACCTGATCGACCAGGCGCTCGAGCTGCTGGGCCCGGCGCGCTCGGTGTACGCGGAGGTGCGCGCCCTGCGGCCTGGTGCGCAGGTGGACGACGACGTCTTCCTCGCACTCGAGCACGAGTCGGGCGTGCGCTCGCAGCTCTGGGCCACGGTGCTCGCGGCGCAGCCGGGGCCGCGCCTCAGGGCGCTCGGCACGCGCGCGGCCTACGTGAAATTGGACGTCGACGTGCAGGAGGAGCAGCTCCGCGCCGGCGCGCGGCCCGGCGACCCGGGCTTCGGGGAGGAGCCGCCCGAGGCGTGGGGACTGGTGGGCACCGAGGACGACGCGCAGCCTGTGCAGACCGAGCGCGGGCGCTACGTCGAGTTCTACGAGGGGATGGAGAAGGCCATCCGCTCTGGAGAGCCGCCGCCGGTGCCGCTCGCCGCCGGGATCGCGACGCTGCGCGTGATCGAGGCGGCGCAGGCCAGCGCCACGCGGCGCGACGTCGTCCCCCTGTAACCGCCTCGTAGCGCTCGCGCCCCCACCGGTGCGCGGCGCAGGCATAGCGTGGTGGCCATGCGCAGCGAGCGCGGACAGGCGAGCCTCGAGTGGATTGCGCTCCTGCTGCTGATGGCCCTGGCAGTGGCGGCGCTGGCCCGATTCGCGCCCCGAGCGGACGCCAGCCACCTGGGCGCCCGGCTCCTGACCACGGTCACATGCGCAGCACGCGGCGGCTGCAAAGCGGAGCGCGGCGGGCCGACGCCGCCCGGGCGACCCAGCCGACTTGTCACCGTGCCGCCGCTCGTGCCGGTGGCGCGGCGGCCAGGCGCGCGCCTACCGGCAGCGCGCTCACCGCTGGCGCGCCGGCCACGCTTGGCCCCACTCCTCCGCCGCGCCCGGCGCGGTGCGGGCACGCTCTGGCGCCGCTCGTGGATGCTCTGCCTCGGCTACGAGCGCGTTCGCTACAGCGTCCTGCACCCGGAGATGCGGTTCCCGCGCGAGACGATCCCCTTCTCCGAGAACCTCCGGATCGCGAACGACTGCCTGAGTCCGGTCGACCTGGTGCGCGACTTCGGCGCGCCTCCGAAGTAGGCCAATGCGCGTCCGGCACCAAGACGGTCAGGCGAGCCTCGAGTGGATCGGCGTCGTGCTGCTGGTGGCACTCGCGGGGGCGGCGCTCTCCGCCGCTCCGCCGGCGATCGACGGACGCTCGTTCGGCGGCTTTCTCGCGCATCACCTGGCGTGCGCGACCACCGGGAGCTGCCGAGTGGCCGAGCGCGAGCTGGTGCGCGCGTACGGGGAGGACGACGCGGCCACGCTGCGCGAGCTGGCGCCGAGCCTCGTGTACGAGCGCGGCGAGCGCCAGCTGCCGGTCGACTGGCGCGACTGCCGACGGCCGCGCTGCGCGACCGCTCCGGACGATCCGCCGCTCGACAGCCACCTAAGCGACGCGCGCGCACGCGCCACCGCCTTCACCCACGTGATCCGGCGCGGCGGGCGGCTCTACCTCCAGTACTGGCTCTACTACCCGGACTCGAACAGCGCCCTCGCCGGGTCGGACCGCGCCTGGGAGCGGTCGTGGATCCTGCCGCGCATCCGCGAGCTGATCGCCGGCACGCCCGACTACCCGGGCTTTCACCGCGACGACTGGGAGGGGGTCGTCGTACGCGTCGACCCGGACGGCAGCAGCTGGGTGCGCGCCAGCTCGCATGGTCGCTGGCAGAGCTGCAAGTGGCGCGTCTGCCTGGACAAGTGGATCGGCACGACGGGCTGGGTGCGCGTCAGCCGCGGCAGCCACTCCGGGCACGTGCCGCTCCGCATCGAGCCGCGGCCGGGCGCGCGTGGCCGCATTCCCCGAATCCCGCGCTACATCCCGCCGCTCGGCTCGCCGTCGCGGCCGCAGCGGCGCGTCCCGCTGATCCCCGGCCGCGACCTCGACGAGCGAACCACGAGCAGCGAGGGCCTGCGGCTCATCCCGCTCGAGACCCACGACACGCGCCGCTACCGCCCCATCGACGACCACGTGAAGCCGCCGTGGCGGAAGGAGGCCTACGCGAATCCCGAGGCGAACGAGTCCTAGCGGGCGAACAGCGTCACCCCGGGTTACCCTGGGAACGTGACCGATGGGACCGGCTCGGCGTTTACGCGCCGGAGTTCGAGGGGAAGCGCCTGTCCGTGAGGGTTGGGCTGGTCCTCGGTGCGGGCGGCGTGCTTGGCGGCGCGTGGCTCACCGGCGGACTCAGCGCACTCGCGCGCGAGACCGACTGGGATCCCGGCAGCGCTGAGTACATCGTCGGCACCTCGGCGGGCTCGATGATCGGAGCAATCGTGGCGGCCGGCGTGCCGCCGTGGTTCATGGTCGCCCACTCGCGCGGCGAGGTGTTCGAGGGTCTGACCGGTCCGGACGGGCGTCCCGCGGCGGACGCCGACCGCTCGGCCGGCGCGTCCTTCAAGGTCCACCGCGGGCTGCCGCTGCTCGGCCCGGGCTCGCTGCGGATGGCGTTCACCGCGCTCTCGAAGCCGCTGCGCCATACGCCGCTCCAGATGGTGGCCGGCTGGCTGCCCTCGGGCTTCATGTCCACTGACTCCCTCAAGGAGGTCGTGACGCGGGCCGTGCCCGGCGCCTGGGTCGAGCATCCGAACTACTGGGCCGTGGCGTGCGACTACGAGTCCGGACGCCGCACTCCGTTCGGCCGGGTGGGGTCTCCGCGGGCCGAGATCGCCGACGCGGTGGCCGCCTCGTGCGCCATCCCGGGCTTCTTCAGGCCCGTGAAGATCGGCCGGCGGCGCTACGTGGACGGCGGCGTCTGCTCGGTCTCGAACCTCGACCTCGTGGCCGGCAGGGGCCTCGACCTCGTGATCTGCCTGAACCCTCTTACCAGCCGGGCCGAGGCGTCGTCGGGGGTGGGCGCGGTGCTCGACATGATCCCGGCCATCACCCGCCGTGCCTCGCGCGGCCGGCTCGAGCGCGAGGAGGGCAAGGTGCGCCGCTTCGGCACCGAGGTCGCGATCATCGAGCCGACCGCCGAGGATCATGCGGCGATGGGCCGCAACTGGATGAACACGGAGCGGCGCCAGCACGTGATCGAGACCGCCGAGCGGACGGTGGCCGAGCAGCTCCGCCGGCCCGAGATCCGGACGCTCCTGGCGGGCCTGCCCCCCGGCGAGCCGCACAAGATCAGCCGCCCGTCCGGCCCGCCGTCGAGCTGGCCCGAGATGCGTCCCGCCGCACGACGGGCGGCATGACCACCGAGACCTCGCGCGAGTCGTCGAACGGGGCCGGCCCCGAGGCGGCCGCCCGCGCCGCGGCGGGTGCGGTGGGCGCCACGTCGTCGCTCGCCAAGGTGGCCGGCCGCCTGATCGGGGCGGTCGCCGAGCAGGCGCAGCGGCGTGTGCCGAGCGCCGACCTCGACGAGCGCGACCCGGACTACATCCGCGAGACGCTGCCCGGGCTCTGGATGCTGGCGAGCCTCTACTTCCGTGCCGAGGTGCGCGGGCTCCAGAACATCCCGGAGGAGGGACCGGTGCTCCTGGTCGGGAACCACTCCGGCGGCAACCTCACTCCCGACACGCACGTCTTCACGCTCGCCTTCAGCACCTACTTCGGGGTCGAGCGCCGCTTCCACCAGCTCGCCCACAACCTGGTGCTATCCATGCCGGGCCTCGGGATGCTCCGCAAGTACGGCACGGTGGCGGCCACGCCCGAGAACGCGGAGCGGGCGCTCGACGTGGGCGCAGCGCTGCTCGTGTACCCCGGCGGCGACTACGAGGTACACCGGCCGACCTGGGAGTCCGCGCGCGTGGACTTCGGCGGCCGCCGCGGCTTCATCCGGCTCGCCAAGGCGAAGGGCGTCCCGCTGGTCCCGGTCGTGGCGATCGGTGGTCAGGAGACGGCTCTCTTCCTGTCGCGCGGTGAGGGCCTCGCGCGGCTGCTCGGGCTCGACCGCATGTTCCGGCTGAAGGTGCTGCCGATCTCGCTCGCGCTGCCGTGGGTCCTGAACGTGGGCGACATGCTCGGGCACATCCCGCTGCCGGCCAAGATCACGATGCAGGTGCTCGACCCGATCGACGTGTCGAGCATGGACGTCGACGAGGCGTACGAGCTCGTCCTGGGACAGATGCAGACCGCCCTCACCGGTCTCGACGAGGAACGCAGCCTTCCGGTGCTGGGCTGATGCGCGTCGAGCGCGACATCACGATCGACGCGCCGCGCGACGAGATCTGGGAGCTGGTCGCAAGCCCGGACAACTACCCGCGCTTCTGGCACGGCCTCACGCGGCTCGATCGCAAGAACGACGAGCACGGGTGCGGCGCGCGCTACGCGCTCCGCATGCGCGTGGGCTCGGCGGACATCGGCGGGCTGGTCGAGATCGTGGAGTTCGACGAGCCGGCCGACATGGCCTGGCACAGCATCACCGGCATCGACCACCGCGCCCGCTGGCGTCTGCGCGAGACCGACGACGGGCGCACCAAGGTCACGCTGCGCCTCTCGTGGGTCGCGCCCGGCGGCCTGCTCGGCATGACGGCGGACCGGCTCGGCGCGCCGATGGTGGCGCGCATCCTCGAGCAAACCCTTCAGAATCTCGGATTGGAGCTGGAGGACGAGGAGGTTCGCGAGCAGGTGAGCGACGACGAGAGCATGAGTCTGCCGGCAAGGGCGGCGTACCAGCTGGGCAGCGCGAAGGTGCTGATCGACGCGGGAGTGATCCGCCCGATGCGGCCCGATCGCCTCTGGGGTGTGCTGCGCACGCTCCAGCGTTGGGGGCGCAGCCCCGCGGCCGGGGCGATCTCGCTCGCGGCGCGCTTCCCAGAGGAGACGATGATCGTCGACGAGCTCGGCACGCTCTCCTACAGCGAGATCGACACGAGGACCAACGCCCTGGCGCACGCCCTCTCCGACCAGGGCATCCTCGAGGGCGACGGCGTGGCCGTCATGTGCCGCAACCACCGCGGGTTCATCGAGTCGACCATCGCGCTGTCGAAGCTCGGAGCGGACGCGCTCTACCTGAACACCGCCTTCGCCGGCCCGCAGATCACCGAGGTGGTACAGCGCGAGAAGCCGAAGGCGCTGATCTTCGACGAGGAGTTCTACGAGCTGCTCGAGGAGGCCGGCCACCGCCGCAAGCGCTTCGTGGCGTGGCACGACTCGCCCAGCTGCCCCGACCCGACGCTCGACGAGTTGATGGCGGACGGCGATCCGAGCGACGTGGTGCCGCCCGAGCGTGAGGGCCGCGCGGTGATCCTCACGTCGGGCACGACCGGGACGCCGAAGGGGGCGTCGCGCGGCAACCCGGAGTCGCTCGACCCGGTCGTTTCGTATCTCGACCGCATTCCGATGAAGGCCCGGTACGTGGTGCACATCGCCGCGCCGCTGTTTCACTCGTGGGGCTTCGCGCACTTCTCGCTCGGCCTGATCCTCGGGAACACCTACGTCCTCAGGCGCAAGTTCGACCCCGAGGCCTGCCTCGCCGAGGTGGCGCGCACGCGCGCCGATGCCCTCGTGGTCGTGCCGGTGATGATGCAGCGCATCCAGGACCTGCCGAAGGAGACGCGCTCGAAGTACGACCTCGCCTCGCTGAAGGTCGTGGGCGCCAGCGGATCGGCTCTCCCGGGCGACCTCGCCACCCGCTGGATGGACGAGTTCGGCGACACGCTCTACAACCTCTACGGCTCCACCGAGGTCGCCTGGGCCTCGATCGCAACGCCGGCCGACATGCGCGCCGCGCCCGGCACCGCGGGCCGCCCGCCGCGGGGAACGGTCGTGAAGCTCTACGACGAGCACGGGGTGGAGGTGCAGCCCGGCGAGACCGGCCGCATCTTCGTGGGCAACGAGATGCTGTTCGAGGGCTACACGGGCGGCGGTTCGAAGGACGTGATCGGGAACCTGATGGCCACCGGTGACGTCGGCCGCTTCGACGACTCGGGCCGCATGTTCGTCGAGGGCCGCGACGACGAGATGATCGTCTCGGGCGGCGAGAACGTGTTCCCGAAGGAGGTCGAGGATCTGCTCGCTCGCCACGACGCTGTGAGCGACGTGGCCGCGGTCGGAGTCGACGACAAGGACTTCGGCCAGCGCCTGCGCGCCTTCGTGGTTCTCGAGCAGGGTAAGAAGGCGAGCGAGGACGAGCTCAAGGCGCATGTGAAGAAGAACCTCGCCCGCTACAAGGTGCCGCGCGAGATCGTCTTCATCGACGAGCTGCCCCGCAACGCGACCGGCAAGGTCCTCAAGCGAGAGCTGGTGGAGCAGGAGGAGCCCGCCACCAAGTAGGCGTACCGGCCCGCCATTCCGGGTACCCGTCCTCAAGACCAAGAGGGAGGAGTCGAGGTATGGATACCGGAGTCATCATTGCGATCGTCGCTGTTGCGCTGATCGTGCTTGCAGTGCTGTGGTTCGCGGCGCGGAAGGGCCGCGAGCGGCGCTACGAGACGCGCCGGACCGAGGCGAAGGAGATCCGCCGCGAGGCGGAGGTCGGACGCGCGCAGGCGGACAAGACGCGCGCGGAGGCCGAGGCGCAGGCAGCCGAGGCGAAGCGTCAGGACGCGCTGGCGCGCGAGCGCGCGGCGAGCGCCGAGGACCAGCACCGCGAGGCGCGCGAGCGCCACATCGAGGCGGCGAAGAAGGATCCCGACGCGGATCCGGACGAGGCCGCGGCCGAGTTCGACCGCCAGCACGCGCAGACCGGCACGACCGGTGCCACAACCGCCGAGGGCGTCTCCGGCGACCAGCGCGTGGAGCACTACGAGCACACGGAAGAGCCCGGCGTGGAGCGCGAGCGGCGCTTCGAGCGCAACGAAGAGGGCGAGGTCGTGCGCGACGAGCAGTACGAGCAGCCGCGCACCGACCGCTAGGGCGGAGGACCGCCCTGCCGGCTGCAGAACGTCGCAGCCGGCAGGGTCTCAGGTCCCATCCAGACGCGACTAGCCGCAGACGGGCCAGTGGCCGCTGCCGTGGTTCTTCAGCAGCACCCAGGCCCTCCAGGTCTGCTCCGAGCGCGGCGCGGCGGCGGGGTCACCCCATCCGCCCACGACACGCCAGGTGCTGAAACTGAACTGGTAGAGGCCGCGGTACGCGCCGCCGCCTCCGATCGCGCGCGGATTGTTGCGCGACTCGCACCACGCGATAGAGCTCAGGTGCGAGCGACCCCACGACGGGATCTGGCGCACCTTGAAGCGGTGGATCGTCGCGCGGCCCTCGTAGGTGTGCGACCAGCGCTCGAAGCGCACCTTCATGCGCCGGATCGAACGCCGCAGCTCGCTCGCGGTCGGTGACCGGTCGTCGCTGCGCGCCGCCCGCACGAGGTTGCGGCCGTACCACACCCCGTGGCGTTCCAGCTTTCGCCGCCAGTGCCGGTACGCGGCCTGGAGACGAGTGCCCGCCGCCCTCGCGGTCGGCGTGGACGACGTGGTCGTTGTCGTTGTGGTTGTCGTTGTCGTATCAGCCTGTGACGGAGCGACCGTCACAGCCGCGGTACCCGCGGCCACCAGCAGCGCACACGCGCATGCCAGCAGGGTTACTGCCTGCTTCAAAAAACCACCTCCGAAGGGTGGAACTGCCTGCCGTGCGAAATTCGCTGGCACGGCTAGGGCTTGCCGGCTCGCGCACTCTCCTCCCCGCGCGCAAGCTGGCCGGTTTCCGGCTTACGCCGTGACCGTAACCACGAGATCGCAGCCTTAAACCAGTGTGTGATCTATGTCACACAGCGTGAAACGGGCGTCCGGCCGCCCAGGAGTACGATTTCGGTACTCGACTCAGAGGGGGGAGCTAGGCGTGAACGCAGACGACGATGTCGCCCGCAAGGACCTCAGGATGGCGTTCGGCGGGATGGGTCTCGTCATCCTCGCGGCGCTGATCGCGACGCTGCTGTCGTGACCTAGGCCGCGCTCGCGCGGGCGAGCTCGATCAGCAGGCGGGTGCCGAATCCGCTCGCGCCCTTGGCCACGTAGTTGCGGTTGAGGCCCCATGCCGTGCCCGCGATGTCGATGTGCACCCACGGCCGCCCGTCCACGAACTGGCGCAGGAACTCGGCCGCGTAGCTCGACATCGCCACGCGTTGCTCGGCGGCGTTCGTGAGGTCCGCGTACTGGCCCTTGGTGAGGTCGTGGTACTCGGGATGCAGCGGCAGTCGCCAGCCGATCTCGCCGGTCGCGTCTCCGGCGGCGCCGACCTCGCCGCACCAGTCGTCGTCGTTCGAGAACAGGCCGCAGTACGTGTGGCCGAGCGCCACCAGGATCGCGCCGGTGAGCGTGGCCAGGTCGACGATCCGCTCGGCCCCCTGCTCGACGGCGTAACAGAGGGCGTCCGCCAGGATCAGCCGGCCCTCGGCGTCGGTGTTGTTCACCTCAATCGTCGTGCCGTTCATCGCGGTCACGATGTCGCCGGGCTTCACCGCGTGCCCGCTCGGCATGTTCTCCGTGGACGGCACCACCGCTGTGATCGTGACCGGCAGGCCGAGCTCCGCGATGCCGGCCATCGCCTCGATGACCGCGGCGCCGCCCGACATGTCGAACTTCATCTCCTGCATCTTCGCCGAGGGCTTGATCGAGATCCCGCCCGTGTCGAACGTCACGGCCTTGCCCACGAAGGCCAGGTGCGGCCCGCTCGCGCCCGACGGGCGGTAGCGCAGCACGATCAGCCGCGGCTCGGTGTGGCTGCCCTGCGCAACCGACGCGAACGCACCCATGCCGCGCTCCACGATCGCCTCGCGGTCGAACAGCTCCACCTCGAGCGCCTGGTGCTCGTCGGCGATCTCGCGGGCTCGCTCGGCCAGGAACGTCGGGGTCGCCACGTTCGAGGGCAGGTTCTGGAGGTCGCGCGCGGCGTTGGCCGCCACGCTCGCGATGCGGCCGCGCTCGACCTCCTCGGCATCCACGGCATCGCCGGCGACCTCGAACGACTCCACGCCGCCCTTGGTGTTGTCGCCGTTCTGCGACTTGAAGCGGTCGAACGAGTAGAGCTTGAGCAGCGTGCCCTCCACGAGAGCGGCCGCGACCCCCTCGCCCGGCGGGGCGGCCCAGGAGAGCGACACGGCGCCGAGCTCCTTTGCCCTCGCTGCGGCCGCCGCGGCGGCCACACGCGCCTGCTCAGCGCCGAACTCCTCGCGCTTGCCGAGCCCCGCGATCAGCACGCGTCGCTGCCCGCCTCCCGGAGCGTCCTCGTGCGCCACGGCCACCTTCTTCAGGGCGCGCTTCGCCTCGCCGAGGTCGACCAGCCGCTGGAGCCCGGAGTCGTCGAGCTTCTCGTCCTCGAACACCCCCACGACACGGGTGTCCGCCGCGGTGTCCTCGGGGGCGCCGGAGCGCGCGCTGACGGTGATGGGCGCCATCCGCCGCGCCAGTCTAGGAGGTCCTACTCAGCCGCGACGGCAACCCTTCGCCTTGAAGTACTCCGGACCGGGGAGATACTCGCCCTGCGGGTAGTAGTCCCCCATCGTGTCGAGCTCGGCCCCAGGCTGGGGCACGTTCTGGATCGCCTGCGCGAACGACGGGTCGGGCAGCATGTGCCTGTAGATCAGCAGTCCCTGGGTCTGCGGGCCCCAGGGAAGCCAGGTCACGCCGCACTCGGGCTGCGCGCTCGCGGGACGCCGCTCCGGGGTGGAGACCACGATCGTGTAGCGACCGTCGGACCCGACACTGACCCGATCGTCCGAGCGGCAGTCGACCACCCGCTGCGTTGCGGGCTCGTACTGACAGAACGACCAGTAGCGGAGCTACTGCCCGCTCGGCATGACGGCCGGACCGGGGCGCGTGTCGGCGAACGTGGGCGCCCGCCCTCGCAATACGAGCAGCTCGCCGAAGCCGCGCGACGTGGGCGCGAAGACGTACGCGATGTCCCGGTTCGAGAAGAAGCCGGGGCCGTTGCCGCAGCGCTCACGGGCACCGGGGTGGAACGGCTCGCCCGACTCGTTGTCGAGCATGATGTCGACGGCCGCGCTGCAGAAGTTCTCGAAGAGCCGCCAGTTCGGCGGGTTGCGGCCCGGGTAGCCGTCTCCGTCGGCCGTCGGGTCCGGCAGGCCGGGTGAGCCCGCGATCAGGTCGTTCAGCGGCTGGGCATAGGGCGCCTGGAGCTCGCGGCACTGCTCCACGGTCAGTGGCGTGCCGCTTCCGTCCGCCGACTCGAGCGTGACCCTCGGCAGCGGGACGCCGCCCTTGGCGTCGCGGCCCGCGTCCGGCACATACACGCGGTAGAGGAACGTCCCGCCGCGCGAGTCACCGGTGTAGAGCGTGTTCGGCGCCGGCTGCTCCGGGCGAGGTCCGACCTCGATGAACGCGGTGTAGTCACGTGGCTCCGCCGTCCGCGAGGCTCCCGGCAGGAACGGGTTGGTGCTGCCGGGGTCGGGCGCGAGCTGGACGTCCGAGAGCGCGTCGATCGGCCGCGCCGCCGCGTCGTACGCGTTCCAGCTGATGTAGCGCGCGTGCGGGTACTGGCCCTCGATGCGGATGCGCGTGCCTGGCAGCGCCGCATAGGTCCCGCCCCAGTACACGGCGTTCGTGTCGACCGCGAGCACGTTCGTGGTAGTCGCGTCGAGCCGGGTCAGCGAGAACTGGCATGTGGTGTCGAGGCCCTGCGCGGCGGCGCTTCCCGGAAGCGCGAAGACGACGCACAGCATCCCCACCAGCACCCCTGCCCGCATGTCGCAGGGTTTACCCAGTCGATAGCTTTCCTCACATGCCAAAGACCGTGATCCTCGGCGCCGCGCGGACGCCGTTCGGGAAGATGGGCGGCGCGCTCGCGTCGCTGGACGCCACCGACCTCGGCGGCAACGCCATTGCGGCAGCGCTCGAGCGGGCCGAGGTGACGCCCGAGCAGGTGCAGCACGTGGTGTTCGGTCAGGTGCTCCAGGCGGGCCAGGGCCAGATCCCGAGCCGGCAGGCTCAGATCAAGGGCGGCATCCCCAAGGAGATCTCGTCCGAGACCGTGAACAAGGTGTGCGCCTCCGGGCTGCGCTCGGCCGGGATGGTCGACCAGTCCGTGCGCGCGGGCGACCTCGACCTGGCGGTCGCGGGCGGCATGGAGTCGATGTCGAACGCGCCCTACCTGCTCAAGCAGGCGCGCTTCGGGTTCCGCATGGGCGACGCCCAGGCGCTCGACGGCATGGTCCACGACGGCCTCACCAACCCGTTCACCGGCAAGCACATGGGCGAGGAGGCCGACGAGGTGGGCGAGGAGCTCGAGATCACGCGCGCCGACATGGACAAGTTCGCGCTGCGCTCGCACGAGCTGGCCATCCAGGCCACCGACGAGGGCCGCCTCCCCGAGGAGATCACGCCGGTCACGATCAGCTCGAAGAAGGGCGACAGCACCGTTGAGGTGGACGAGGCCCCGCGGCGCGAGAGCACTCTCGAGGCGCTCTCGAAGCTGCGCGGCGCGTTCCACAAGGACGGCGCTCACACAGCCGGAAACGCACCGGGCGTGAACGACGGCGCCGGCGCGCTCGTGCTGTCCTCGGACGAGTGGGCGAAGAGCAACGGCCGCACGCCGATGGCCACGATCGTGGCCCAGGCGGCGGTCGCTGACGAGTTCCCCTACCTGGCCCGCACGCCCGCCAACGCGGCGAGCAAGGCGCTAGAGAAGGCCGGGCTCTCGGTGGACGACATCGACCTCTTCGAGATCAACGAGGCCTTCGCCTCGGTGGCGCTCAACTCGATGCGCATGCTGGGCGTGGACGAGTCGAAGGTGAACGTGAACGGCGGCGCGATCGCGCTCGGGCACCCGATCGGCGCGAGCGGCGCCCGCATCCTGATGACGCTCGTCCACGAGCTGCGCCGGCGCGGCGGAGGCCTGGGCTGCGCGGCAATCTGCTCCGGCGGCGGCCAGGGCGACGCCGTCATCGTCGAGGTGAACGGCAGCTAGAGGCCCGCCGGGCGCCCGGCGCCGGTGGGTCGCAAACTCGCCACACGGCGCTTCCCAGCGGAGGGTGGGTGAGGTTCTCGACGGATGCGCATCGCCAGTGCCTCCACCCCTTCGCGAAGCCGTCGAGTGGCGAGTTGTGGACCTCGTAGGTGCAACGAGTCGGGGGTTGCGGATCGCGACACTAGTCTCCGGCCCATGGCCGGTGCAGCATTCTTCGACCTCGACAAGACCCTCATCGAGGGCTCCAGCGCGCTCCACTTCGGGCGCGCGGCGTACAAGCACGGGATGGTGTCGCGGCGCCAGCTCGCCCGCGACGCCTGGGCGAACGTCAAGTTCCGGCTGAACGGCTCAACGGACGCGGGCACCGACGAGCTGCGCCAACGCATCCTCGACTCGATCACCGGGCAGCGCACGGTCGACCTGGCGCGCCTCGGCCCCGACGTGCTCGCCGGGATCCTGCCCCTGATCTACCGCGAGGTCCTCGACGAGGCCTACGCGCATCAGGACGCCGGGCGGGCGGCGTACATAGTCACCGCCGCGTCGCAGGAGCTCGCGGACGTGCTCGCGCACGTGCTCGTGCTGGACGGCGGGATCGGGATGCGCAGCGAGGTGCGCGACGGCGTCTACAC